>Ga0255772_10000622_pt1 | contig 34895 bp, 20 predicted proteins | sample 071ome_34_FD_179970 | JGI IMG/M metagenome (GOLD analysis project Ga0255772, IMG submission 179970) | Coastal salt marsh microbial communities from the Groves Creek Marsh, Skidaway Island, Georgia - 071411BT metaG (version 2) | ecosystem: Environmental > Aquatic > Marine > Intertidal zone >...
AATATTACTTTTATAAATAGAGATATTAATGGATGTAAAAATATTTTAAATTTATCTTATGAATGGATAAATTCAAAATCACGAGATATTGCATTTACACGAGAAAAATAACAATTGATAATGACACGCCGAAGAACAAAAGACCGATTAAGAAGAAAGCGTGAAAACCCATTATCAACATAGTTTACACCGAATGAAGAAAAAAAAATATTATAAAAAAATGAAATTTATTTTCTTTTTTTTATAATAAAAGTCGGCATTTAAAAATAGAAAAGGTGTAAGTAATACAAAAATAACAGTATTTAAAAATAATACTTAAAAAGTATCAGAATAAGTTCATAATAAGTGAGATTATATACAATGACCTTAAGCATATACCTTCATAGTCCATAATATAAATAAAACTACTGCTGGATAAGCAAGACGAAGCATTAACTTATTATTATATGATATATCTAAATCAACAAGATAATCATCAATATAATAGTCTTCTACAACTTTATTAAGTGATAAACCAATTACTAAAACTAATGCAAAACAAAAGAACTTCATAATTTCCTTCTTTTTATTTCCATATAAATCAAAGAATGATTGTGTATTTTTAATATTTTTTTCATTAAGTTCATTTAAATGTTTGAGTTGCTCATTTAATTCATTAAGTTGCGCCATATTAAGTTCTCGACTTTCTTCTTGATTTGGTTCAAAATGTTCTTTTAATGCACCTTTTTTGGGTAGCTTTGGCGGTGAACCTCCTCCATTACTACGATTGTGAATAACTGCATTTTCATTTGAACGCTGAGTGCGTTTTACTTCATTATTATTCATATGACTAATAGGAACTGAATTTTGCACAATTCCAATATCTTCAACACTTGGTTGAGTTTCATGAGGTTTAGTGTCATTATTTAAAGTATATGATGGATAAGAATCATACATCATAGAATTATCTAATGGTGCAAATGCTGACATATCATTAAGTAATGCCATTATTTATAATTTATAAATATATTATATTAAATATATTATATTAAATTAAGTAATATTATTTTATTATAATTATAGAATAAAAAAAATATTATTAATTAAATAATTTATTATTAATTTACAAAAAAATTTATAATTGATAATTGAATAAATAATAATGGAAGATGTTAATGAATTAGTAGTTAAAGAAATCCATAAACGAGAAGACAATTATTATAGAACATTATATAATATACCAATAAATATAGTTAGAGAATTCATTTTAAAACATAAATTAATTATATATGGCGGATTTGCATTAAATGAACTTTTACCTAAAAAATATAAATTTTATGGTGATGAAGGAATACCAGATTTTGATGTATATATCAAAAATGATTCTGAATCTGAAAGACATTTATATGATAATCCGGGAAATATAATAATTACTAAAGTTCAAAATTTTCTTATGAGTTTAAAGAAAAAAATTGGAACAGCACAAAAGAAAACAAAAAAAGTAACTGGATGGGATATAAACTTAAAATTATCTGCACAATTATCAGCATTAAAAGAAACAACTATTAAAATTATAATGAATGAAATAGATTTACTTGATTTATCAATTATGAGTAAATCACAATTTGAAAGAAATATGTATATGTATAATATGCATAAAAAAGATATTAGAAAAAATTTAAGTGCAGATTTCGTAATTAACCCTATTGCGTTAAAAATGGCCTTATACTATGAATTAGGTAAATTAGATTCTGCTGATAGATGGGGAAAATTATATAAACGAATGAAATTAATTGATAAACATTTTTATAATGCAGCATATTTAAATCCAAATAAATTTATATTTTTAAATGATAAAATAGATTTAAAATATAAGAAAAATAGATTAGTTATTGATTTACAACTAATGTCATTAAGAGAAGCCAAAAAGAATATGGTAATAGTTGGTGGTGGATATGATTATTTAATAAAAAATAAGCATAAATTAACAACAATATTTAATATAGAAAATTATAAAAAGACTACACCACTTATTAATTATGATATAGATTTAGATTTATTTATTTTAAAAGATGTATTTGCTGGATATACTAAACAAGTAATGAAATTTAAAATTGATTTAATTAATAAATTAAATAAATATTTAACAAATAAAAAATCTGAATATAATATTTTTATTATTGAAAAAGAAAGAGACTTATTTATTCCATTATGTATGGAAATTTATATTAGAAAAGAAGATGAAATGCATATGTTATTTCGATTTAGATATTTAGATAATGGATGTATGACTTTTAGATTTGTTAATGGTCAAAAACATATGAATTATTTCTCAAATACTCAATGGATGTATTTAAATTTAATGAATAAATATACTAATAAAGAACAGCGTCAATATTATTGGAAATTAATTTATCATATGGATAAAACAATAATGAGTATAAAAAATGTAAAGGACTTATTTAAAATTCCATGTATTGGTGAGTTTCCAGTTCCAGTTCAAGCAGAAGAAGATTTATAATATATTTTATATTTTATTTTTTATTTTTTTTTAGAATTTATTTAATTTTTTTTATAATTTATTAAAATTTTTTTTATAATTTATTAAAATTTTTTTTATAATTTATTTATATTTTTTTTATAATTTATTTATATTTTTTTTAATATCATTATATAATAATGTAGTATAATAACATAATAATAATTAATAATAATGAATAATATAATATTTGATTTAACTTGTTATTTGATATTAGTTTTCGGCATATTATCCAGAATTATTCATGACTATTTTTCAGGCAATATACCTCTTGAATCAATTACCGTTATTACATTTGTCTTTATAGTAATTGGTTTAACAGCTTATTATCAAGTATATCAACCATATTTAATATTTGGTAATTCGGAAAATTTACCTTTTAGCCGGATAAGAAAAATATTAGTAGATGGATTAACTCCAAATTATGATGATAATGATAATGAAAATAATAAAAATATTACATATATAGCTTTGCAGATAATATTAACTTTAGGTTTGCATGGGGTTGTGCAGATAATATTAACTTTAGGTTTGCTTTTATTGGTAAGTGGAATTGCTTTAATTATATATTATAATTTATATAAGATTGTTTATATTGGTGAATTATTAATATCTCAAATAGTATATTTCATAGTGTATTTTATATTAATGATATATAGTATAACTATGAAATTAATAGAATTAGGTTATGATATAGTAGGAGAAATAACATCTAATAATATTTTTAAAAAATATATGATATTAGATGGAAAAGCTGATTTATCAGCTAAAGATCATTTGGCAAGTGGATTAAAAGGGGGACTTATTTCTGCTTTAATATCAATAGTTATGTTTACTGTTAAAATTATATATATATTTATATTTATGATGACTATTGGTATATTTATATTATTGTGGTATTTAATTAAAAAAGGGATATTTAATATTATTAAAGTAGTTATTATTTTATTAATGAATTGTATCGCATTATTATATCAAGTAGTAGTATTAACATGTATAAATTTATTGAATATTGTTAAAATATTTAATGGTTCTAATATAGATGTAAATAATGATATATCACAATCTATATTAGAATGGATTGACGGTCATAAAATATTAGATACTATTACAAATTACTTATTCCAAATGAATATGTTGGATGGAGAAGACTCATTAATATCAAATAATAGTATTTTAAAAAGAACGAAACAAGCAGCATATTTAAAAAGTTTAAACTTTTTAAGTGAAGTATATATAGATGGAATAGAATCATTGCCAACAACATTCTATAAAAGTTATATATCTGAAATAATAATAAATAATAATTTAGCTCAATTATTAACAAAATATAGTGATAACACTAAATTTAATCAATTTGAATTAGTAATAATGTTATTATATGTTTCAATAGGTAGTTTTGCATATATGTATCTATTTTTATTTGTATATAATAAATATAAGGATATAATAGAGAAAACATTAGAATTAGATGATGATTATAGTAATACAAATAAAAAGAATTTTATATTAATAATATACATAATTATATATATTAAAATGTATATGTTGAGATATATGTTTTTAGATTATTTATCAAAGTTCTTTAAATAATTTAGGATTTTGTAAATATAATATAAAAGTCACTATAACTAACACAAAAACAGAAAAACTAAAGATTATTACACGACCCCAAAAATCATCTATAGATACAACACCATATAACATTAATAAAAACAATAATATATTTACTAATAATGTATAGATAATAAATGAATAATTTAATTCATTGTAATATAATAATTTTTCTTTATATATTTTTTTTGGAATATATTTTTCTGTCTGTTTTTTACAATATTTCATTAAAAGAAATATATATCTTGATATTCCATATAACAAACTAAATAAGAATAAATATATACCTAACTCTTTTAATTTTTCATATCCATCTATATATCCATCTATAGTATGTGCTACAAATATATTATATAATTTACTAAGAAGAAATAGAGATACTATTAATATATTTAATATATATAGTGATATTAAATAGGAATTTATATTATTTTTAATTAAATCAATATAATTATCTATATTTTTCTTATCTTCACTACGTGGGCTTATTACATCATATCTTATAATAGCATCTTCAAATTTATTGTTATATAATATATTAAAATTAAAATAATAAGTTATAAAGATATATAATAATAAAATAAGATAGATAATATAGTATAATGATTCTATTTGATTATATTTATGAGAATTTATAGTTGATTTAGAATTATTATCAAAAGTTTTTAAAAGTGAAAAGAAAGATTCAGCATATGGATATATATATTGTTGTAGAAACATTTTTGTTAAAAATTTCTTTATTATTATTAATAATATAATATAATAATATAATAATATAAATAAATAAGTTAATAAAATATGGGCGATAATTTATTAAGAGCAGCTCCTAAAATTCCTGGTATGACAACTAATACGGAATTAGCAGCAAGTATAAAACAACCTTTAGTTGGTCAAAAACTACCAAAACCAATGAATGGAGTTAAAGACCGATTTGGTGAGCCAAATGTCAAATTAGAACCATCTTTAAAACGACCACAAAATGGGATAATACCAAAAGTTGGAAATGTAAAAGAAAAAGTATCAGATTATGTCGAGAAAAATAAAGATAAAATATATATATTAATGTTTATAGTCTTAAAAGCTACATCTATATTAATGACATATTTATCATTATATGTAACTACTAATTATATGAGCAATGTATATGTCAATGATACAATTATAGAAGGTAGAGAAGCACCAGCATTAACAACATATGCAGTTTTATTTACAATTCTGAACATATTTACAAATAGTATATCATTAGTATTAACTATGGTAATGACATATATTCTTGATATTGAAATAGATATAATAAATTTGATATTAGAAATTATGGGATATATATTAGTTCTTGGTATATTAGCTTATATTTTATGCTTTGTTATGGAAAATCGCAAATATTTCTTATATGAAGATGATGGTATGCGTGCATTCCGTGCATTACAAACAATTATTTTATATCAAGGTATAGTTGTTGTATTAATACCATATAGTAAAATTTTAAATATTCAAATATAAAAGTTATTTACTTATATAAGTAAATATATAATTTTTTTTAATAAATATATATAATATAATAATAATATATATAATTAATAAGTAATTATTTAATAATAATTTTAAATTTAATAATTAAATTATAAATACTAAAATGTTTGGATTTCCGCCTGGATTTAACCAGCAATCAAGACAAGGACAAAGACAAGGACAAGAACTAAGCCAACAACAACTACAACAACAACAACAACAAGAAGAATACAATAAAAATGCAGATTCAGAATACTCTCGTATGAAAGATGGTTTTGATAAATATACCGAAATAAGAAAAGATTTATCTTCAAATCAAGTATTAACATCTGAGAAAAAAAAAAGTTTTGAAGAAACAGAAAATAAGATTAATTCTGAAATGAATTTAATTAATAAAGAACAAAATCGTATGAAAAAAAATGATTTAATAATGCGATTAGGTTCTATTATCCAAAATTTTATATCAGATATTAAAAGAGAAGAAAGACAATGGAAATTAGTAGAAAAGAAAAAGAAATTTGACAGATTTTTTTTAGGGTCTAAGAGAGGTATGAATTTTGAAGATATTGCATATAAATTTTTTGGTATTATCATCAGTATTTTTGCAATTAAATTAGGAACATCTCGGATGAATGCTAAATATATTGAAAATGTTGTTGCTCAAGATATTGAACCGCCAAGTATGATTAATTCATTAGGATTAATTATATCTATGGATATTATCTTTAATATTTGTTTCTTAGTTGTTATTAATATTATAGGACAACGTAATAAGACTATAGGAGATATGTTTAATCAAAATTATAGTAAATTTATTGCAGATTATATAGGATATTTAATTAGCTTTACTGTAATAAGTGGAATTATAGCATATCAATTTTCAAATAAAAAATATTTCAGATATAGAGAAGATGGAACAAGAGGAATTAGAGCATTAGATGAAATATTAATTTATATTTCAATATTTCTTCATTTAATACCATTTTATACTATAGTTAATTTATTTGCAGATACAAGTGAAGCAGGTGCTATTAAAAACGAAATAGAAAAATTATTAGATTGTGATAAGAAATTTTTAGAAAAAAAAAATGAAATTTCTAATATAACAGGAAATATATCATCAATCATATATCAAAGTAAGGATAACATGAAAGAACTTATTAGTAAACTTAAATTAAAAATATCTAAAGAAGATTTAGAAACAAGTAAAAATGAATTAAGAATTCAAATTGTAGCAATCGAAAGAAAAAACATAGAGATTAAGAACTATTTAACAGATATAACAAATTATCAAAAATCATATAAGATTAGTGAAGCAATTTCATTATATAATAACATGAGTAAAGAACATGATCTCGACGCCTTAAATGGGTATAGTATTCAAGTACCAAATATTTATACTCTCAAAACATCTCCCCGAGAACTTGGAGAACATTTATTTAAAAAACATTTATATACTGAGGATAATATCACAAAAGAACTTGATAACTATTTAAAAAATGCGAGTGGGGGGACAGTTGATGAAAAAACTAGAAAGGATATTGCAAAAAAGATAATAAGTGACACATTCGAATATATAAAAAACCAAATTACAAAAAAAAAACGAGAATATGAACAACTTGAAAAAGAATTAACTAAACAGAAAACAATATTAAATCATAAAACTACTAATGTATATGAAAGTAAAACACAAAAAAATAACCCAAGAAAGCAGTTAATACCACCGTTGTTATATTCTTTACCAACTAGACAAAATGGTGGTTCTTTAAATGGTGGTTCTTTAAATGGTGGTTCTTTAAATATTAGTCAAGAAGATAGATACATAACAACAGATATGTTAATAGTTGAAATAGATAACCAATTTAAGGGATTAACTAAAAATATAGAAGATAGTATTCGTACTATTAATATAATATTAAATAAAGATTAATAGTAATTTTTAATTATTTTTAATTATTTTTAATTTATTTTTATTATAAAAAATAATAAATTTTTATTTAATAATAAGTAATAAATATTATACTTTTCTATTTAAAATTGGAAAAGGTGTAATAATAATGTAAAATGAGTGATATAAAAATAACAGATTTACTTTTTAATAATAATATATCAGATGATTTAATTGATACATATAAAAATATTAACAACGCAACTAAAGTTAGCGAATTACAAAAATATTATCCTAATTATATTTCATTTGAATATTCTAATTACAATAATGAAGATAATAATAAAATGCAATTATTATATGAAGAAAATGATTTCAGCTATTATAATTATTTTATGATTGATAATAGTAGTTATTATACTTCAATAATATGGTATTATTTACAAATAATAATTAAATATATATTAGCTGCACTAATATTTTACTTGTTTATAAAAATAATAAGAAAAGTTTTTAGTAAATTAGAAACATATTTTGATTTTAGTAATTATAAATTAAAGTTATTAGATGCGAATAAAGACAAAAACTCTGTATTAAGAAAAATAGTAGCTTATGTAATTTTAATAATTATATTATCTTATGCAACATATTTCTTGATATTCTAGAAAGTCTCTGTTTCTAGCTCATTTCTTTATATATTATATTTAATAATTGTGAATAAGTATTATATTCAAAATCTTCTAAATATTTGAAATTAAATAATATACTTTTATTCAAATATTTACTTTTATTAGATATAAGATAGAATTGTTTATTTTTGTAATATAATAATAGGAAATTATATGACTTATTATTATAAAATTTGAGTTGAGTTCCAATAAATGGGTTATCGCTTTTATCAAATACAATTGTATTAATTTTAAGTAATGCTGATAATAATTCAATAATATAATATGAAGACATTTCGAAGTCATATTTATCATATTGTATATATGATGAATATTTTTCTATAAATACCATAATTTCTTCATAATTTTTTTTTGCGATTGCATTAATGTTTAATTTATTGGTTTTAACATTATTATAAAAGATTTCATCATTATCAACTATATATTGTATATATTCTTTCTTTTCATCATTATTCATATTTTGTAATTTATGAGCTATATAATGAATTGAATAATAATTTAAAAATTCTTTTCTCTTAGTTAGTTTTTCATTATTTAATAATATATACAAGACATCAAATAATAGTCCTATATTATTATTAAAATCAACATAATAAAAGTATTTCATTAAATTTTTTACTTTTTTAATTTCATATAATTCATTAGTGCTGTCCAAACCAAGTTTATTAAATTTAGTTATCTCAGATTTAGTTAATGTATCAGGGTCTTTATTTGATAATAAATATAAGTATAATTTATCAACTGAATACCAATTTTCATGATTATTTTGTTTAAAATATAAATCTTTATCAATATATATGGTATTATCGTCAGAACTGGTATAATAGAACTTATATAAATTTTTAATTTCATTAATTTTTTTATCAAATGTATTATTTAAATAATCTTGATATGTAATGAATATATCATCATCTGCTATTTTAAGATTATTAGATAAGTAATTAAGTAAATAATTCATATCTTTCAAAAGAATATCAGTTGATATAATATTAATAATATTTTCATAATATTGATTAATAGTTTTTTTTTTAACATTAATAATATTTTGACTGATTAATAGAATAATATTTTTATACAATGCTGGATTATTATAGATAACATTATTAATGATTTCTTTAATTAGCTCTTTCTTTTTATTATATGAATATGGATTAATTGGGTGTTTAATATAAAATAATTCTTTATCATATTTAACTTTATTAATAATTGCAATTAATATCTTATATAATATTTGATTATAGATAAATAAATATTGAACATTATTGAAATGTGATAAGAAAGATTTATTGTATGTTAATAGTAAGTTTTTATTAATATTATTGAAATATTGTAATATATTTGATTTAATATTAATTGGTATATATATATCTTTACTAAAATATAATAATGATATTTGTTTGTAATCCTTAATCATCATATTACGAATATCTGTTGTTGGTAATTTCTTACCATTGTCGTCATATTGATATTTTGGCCTTTTATTTATGGATATATCAGTAAAAAACTCATGAATATATGAAATATTGGAATCTTTTTTATACAAATGTGTATATTTATCTAAATCATAATTATAAATAATTTTGTAGTTATTATAAGCATTATTACCAGTTAAATTTTCAATGTTTAACATTATATTTATAAATATAGTTACTAAATCTTTGGTTAATTTTGGTTTAAGTTTAAAAATTTCATCTTTATATACATAAGTTATTTCTTTATATATAGATTCATGTATATAATTAGGGGGTATTAAAAATGTATCATTCATTAATGGTATAAAAATATCATTTATAGTAATAAAACCTGTTAATTTAAAGTTATAATTGAGAACAAATTTTTTAACTTTCATTTGCTGTGATGCAGATAAATATAAGAATATTTTATATGCTTGATTAAAATATTTGATATTATTTGAAACATTAACATTTTTATATATAGAGATTATATTATTAAATTTAGACATAAAGTTTTGAGTATTATGATAATAAAATACCTTATATACTTGTTTAAATGTTTTCTTTTCAATTTTTCTAATAACTATTGGTGTATAATTATTATTTATGTTTGTTATACAAATAAAATTAGAAATATGATTAATATTCAATATAGAAGAATATTTAGGTATATATATAAATGAAGAATAATGATTCATATTTTTTTTATTTAATGAAAGACTATTAAATATAATAATATTATATTTATGTATATTTAGCCATGAAGAAAATTTAGTTGTAAATAAGTCATATATATCATCTAAATCTTTAAATATAGTATCATCATTTAAATATTTTAAGAAATTTTTAAATGAGTTGTAATATAATGCATTAAGTTTAAGTTGGTCAATAGTGTCTGTAGATGCATTTTTATAGAATGTTTTATATTTTTCAATAGTAGTTAATTTAACCATTTTTTCATGAAATTTAACTAAATTAAATTTTTCTAAATATATTGGATGTATAGAATTCCATTGTGAGAAGTTCTTAATATATATAAGTATTTTTTGTAAATTGTTGGTATTATCTAAATCTGTAAAATCAGGAACTTCTAAAGGATTATGAAATTTTTTAAGTGAATTACCTTCATTTAATAGCATATAATCATATGGGCTCATATTTAATTTTACTGCTTTAAAGAATTCTGATAATGTTGTTATTTTAGGATTATTTAATAAATATAATAAAGCACTAATTACTTTATTATTATCTTGAATAATACCATATCTACTAAGAACATAATTTTCACTTTGATGATAGTTTAAAAATTCGGTGATAGATGTATGTAATGCCCCATAAGTATTAGGTATTAAATCAATCATACTTGTTTTAGTATGCATATAATTTTTAGATTTAATATCTTCATCATTATTAGTATTAGTTGTTTTAGCATTATTAATTTTTTGTTTATTAATTTTAACTATTTTACCTTCTTTATTAGTTTTAAAAAATAGTTCATCTTCTTTTAATGGTATATAGCGTTTTTTACGACAACAAGGTATTTTACTACCTTGAACAAAGGCTGGATATCTATTATATCGGTTAGTTATTTTTTTGCCATCTTTAGATACATCTGCATAATATGGTGGTAATTGAAAATCAACAGGTTGTTCTCCGGATTTTTTAATTCCGGGGATAACAGGGCAAGATTTATTTTTTTCAAATTCACTTCTTGTAATTGATACACGAGATATAGGGCACCATAAGTTGGGACAGAAATAAGTATATTTTTTAATAGTTTTATCAGTAGAGCCGGTTTTAATAAAGTCAGTATAAGAACCGGGATGATGTTTATTAATATATCTGCGTTCTTTATCTGTTATAATAACAGGTTTTCTACAATCAATAGAAGAGCATTTTTTAGAGAAATTAATATCTTTATTAAAGAATGATTTATCGAATTCTTTATATTGACTATAAATCATATATTTTTTTATATTTTTATATGCGTCTTTGCATTTTTTAACTTTACCATTTTTATCAAATAATTCCTTTTGATGTTTTTGTGGAATAAATTTTTCTTTTTTTGTTGGTTTATCAAAATTTTTATTTGATGATAAAAATTTTTCAATATATAATGTATCAAATAATGTATCATCAAATATATATTCAATAGTATCTAAATCAATATATTTAATAGCATTTTGTTCGTCATTATTATTTTGTTTGTCATTATTATTATTTTGTTTGTCATTAATAATAGACGAATTATTAAAAGTATTTTTCTTATCATTATTTATATCATCATTATTATGTATATCAGCATTGGTATTATTAAAATTATTAAGTAAATTTAAATTATTATTATTATTTGTATTTAAAACCATACTATTATTAGTATTTGTATTATTTGAGTTATTATGATATGATTTATTGTTATTTTGTAAATTATTATTATTATTAAGTTCAACATTATTTATTAATTCAATTTTGTCATCATATTTATAAATTGGCAAATTTTTTATTTGATTTGATTCATCAATATTGTATAATGTATTAGTATTGATATATCGTAGGAAAATATTATAATCATATTGTGTATATAGTAAAGATATATTATTTTTTAATATTTTTGATAATTCTTGATTATATTGCAAATTGATAAGATTGCTAATTAATAGTATAAATTTATTAATAATAAATATATTATTGAATTTATTGATATTATTATATTGTATTCTTAAGAAACTATTATTATGAATAAATAGTAAAATATTATTAGGCATATTATGAGGGCTATAATATACTATTTTATTATCATTATCTAATCTAACAATACTATGTTTTTCAAGAATTTTATAGTCAATATTGAATAGTTCATTAATATATTTCTTTAATTTATCGGAAAAGTTAGTAATTTTGCCGTGTTTTTTTTGATATTTAGCATATGTTTCATTAATAGCTTTAATTTCGTCATATAAATCGTAATTTTTATATTTAAAATTATAAATATTAGTTTCATTATCAGTGCTAATAGTAGATTGTTTGGATATATATTGTAACATAGGTTTTGCATAGTTAATAAGCCAATGAGGTAATATTTGGATGGAGTTGTCGAAATAATGGAATTTAGTATTGGCACTAATATTCATATTAGTGATAAAGTCATATTTTTTAAATAATATATTAGGTGTAAGTTTATAGAATGAGTAATAATTAAATAAGATTTGTTCTATTATTATTATTGCTCTATTAATAATAGAAAAACTATTAAATATTTGTTTAAGAGAAATATTGGATGTTTTATTAAGATTATATCTGATGTCATATCTTCCATTATCATAAAGTATAAAATATATAATAGTATTATGGTTATCTTGCATATTAATATAGAAAATCATATAATTATCATATTCTTTATTTTTTTTTTCTTTTTTGAATCGTGATGCTTTAATAATTTCTTTTTTAAAAAGGATATCTTTAAAATAGTTGATATTATTATTTTTAGTATATAAATGTAAGTTACCTTTATTGATTTTGTATAAATGGTTGCCTAATGATTTATATAGTTTAACAGCGATAATTTCGTTATTAGTTTCAATATTATTAAAAATTGATTCTAATGATATATTATTTTTGATAATAGGTAGAACTGTAAAATATAAATACTTGATATTAAGATTAATTAAATCACTATTTGAGATATAATCATTTAAAATATTATTAAAGTTAAGATGTGAGTAAGTATTATGTATTTGTAAATAGTGAGAATAAGTATTTTTAATGGCAATATTAGATATTTTTTTATAATAAAAATATACATCAAAGTTAGAATCAAATTGTTTTTTAGCAATATTTGGTAAATATTTTTTAATCACTCCATAATAGATTTTATTTTTATTTTTTTCTTTTCTTAATGATATTGATAAGTTATCTAATATATCATATATAGTTGTAAAATTTATAATAATAGTATTTTCAATTTGCAAATTAAATTTTTCTATTTTTTTATTAAAAATATTTTCTTCAAAATTATGGGTAATAAAGTTATCATCAAGTTCAATATCTTTATTAAATGGATTAAAATCGCAAATATATAATTTTTTATTAATATAATGTTTAAAGTCAAAATGGTCATTATATATGCAATTATATGTTGAAGAAATATTTTTGAATAATTCTATATTATATAATATGTCTTCTTCGTCGTATTGTGTTGTATTATTATTAAATATTGAAGAGTTAAATTCAATATCAGTTAATACATTTGTTCCTTGGCTATTAATAAATATTTTTTGTTTTTTATTTTCAGAAATAATACTATAATCTTCTATATTATTTGATGTTTTATTTGAAGATGTATTATTTGAAGATGTATTATTTGAATTTATAGATTTAACTGTGATATTAGATATATTAGAAGTATTGGTATTATTATTGGAGTTATTGGATGATTTTGAATTATTATTGGATGAATTTGCATTATTATTTGCTGAATTTGAATTATTATTAGATATAGTTTGTTTTTTTTGTTGTTCTTTGCCACCTCCGGTTGTAGTGCTTGAGTTATTTTGTGATATATAAGAATCAGACAATGTGTTTATTTCTTTACTTGATGATAATGAAAATTGTTGATTAGTATATTTATCAAAATGTGTTTGTATAAGATTAATAGTTAATTTAATAGCATTATCATAAGTAATAATTTTTTTATCATATTCATTAGTAGAAAATTTAAAATCGAATATTTTTTCTAATATAAAGTTATCGATAGAGTGGAATATATATTTAAATTGAGTAATAAAATCTTTAAGTTTAATAGTGATAGAAGCTTTAAATATGTGTGATAATATATAATAAATATAGTTAATATATACAATATCACTTTTCCAAATATAGAGTTCGTCTAAATATCTAATATTAATATTAGGTATATATGTTAATATTTTACTTTTAATAATATTATATGTATCTTCATAATATATATATTCTTTAATAAAGTGTATATTTATTTTTTTAAATTGTGAATAGTCAAAGAAATTATACACAGGATTTTGTTTTAATAATTTAATATCAACATCGTCATTGCCGATAAATATATATAGATTTTTTTCTTTTTTAGTATGATAGACGAGATGATAATATAAAATGTTATTATTATAATTCATTAAATAATATTATTTGTATATATATCTTATTATATTATTATTATATAATAATTATATAATTAATAAATTTTAAATTCTAAATGAAAAAATAAAATAATAAGTAAAAAAAAAAATAGTTTAATCAATTAATTAATTAATTAATTAATCAAGTAATACATTATTTGTAATCATAATACCACAATATGGTATATTTTTTTTACTATAATCAATAATCTTATATAAACCGATTTCAACAGCTTCTTTAAGCATAAATTTAAAATTAAGCCAGAATTCATCAATATGTCCTATTTGTAATGTTGCGATATGAGCTAATTCATGTATATATACATACATAAGTGTATTTTTATCTATTAATTTATTATCAGTATTTCTTAAACAAAGATACATTTGTTCTCCTTTATTGATAGTATATGAAGTATATTGTGAGTCTACAGAACTTTCAGATAATGTATTAGGATTATAATTGCGTTTTAATCTATCATATCCGTCATTGCTTGGATATTTAGTTTTCAAGTGATTTATTAATTTTAGTCCATTATAATTAGCAGTTGCAAGTAAGTTTGCTGCTTCTTGTTTATCATTAAGATTGCGAACGAGATATGTGAATTCATTATCTTTATCAGGTAATGTAGAATTTATATATACTACTTCATTATTTTGTTGTCCGATATAGAATATAACAATAATAATTATAAATATAATAATAGCATTAATCATAATAGCTATTGTTATTTATATATTTTTATTTAGATTAAATATTTATATTATAATGCTTATTATTATAATATATATATTAATTTCGTTATAAAATAGTGATTCGGATTTTCAGAAATTCTGAAAATCCTAATTTCCGTTATTAGTTTTATAACGGCTGATAAGGCCAATCGTTAAGTAGTCGAGTTGGACATATAAATATTATTGTAATATCTTAAATAAGCTTAATTTTGATGCATAAGATATATTTTTCAAAAGATATAATAGTATAGAACACAACTATATTTATTATCCATATAAAAAAAATGAATCTTATATTAAAGATAGTTTATATATATACTTATATAAGATTAAGCCTTATTTTTAATAAATGTCAGCTTATATATTTCAAGCTTTAGATTGGTGGGCAAAAGATATTAATATTTATAATGAAGATGAAGAAGATAATGATTTAGAAGACAATTATATTGACTTTGAAAATATGAAATTTGATTTACAGCATCGAAAACATATTATTAAAATTTTTGGACGCACAGAAGATGGTAAATCAATCGGGGTTTCAGTCGTAGATTTTAAACCATTTTTCTTTATAAAACTTGAAGATATAACTATTATAGAAAAAGATAATGAAGAACAACCAACTCACGCATTTATTAATTATAAAGATAAACAAAAGAAATGTAAAATTGTCAAAATTGTTGATAGAGTTCGACAAGAAATTATAACAAATCTTGACCCACAAAATCAACTTATTTATCAAGACATCATTACAGACCAAACTGGTATTGAATATCTAATTAGTAAAGATATGTGGGGATTTAATGGACGAAAAAAAGATATATTTATTAAAATATGTTGTAATAACCTTATAGCAATGAAAATGATTGAAAAAAAAATTAGAAATAATGCTAATCATTATGGTTTATATAAAGATAAAAAGAAACTTAAAATTTATGAAGCTAATATTGAACCAATGCTGCGTTTTATTCATTTACAACAATTGAATACAACAGGATGGATATCAATTAAAAAAAATACAGTTTTAAGTAAATTAGAAGCTTTTAAATATGATAAAATTAAATCATGCTGCAATGTAGATGTTGATATTTGTGTATCATGGAAAAATGTATTACCAATTAAAAATAGTCAAATTGCACCTTTTAAAATTTTATCTTGGGATATAGAATGTTCTTCATCACACGGAGACTTCCCAGTTCCTATTAAAAATTACATGAAATTATCGCGTGATTTAATAGCATATTCTAATAAACTGAATCGTGAAAATGCAACTAATCGAATTGAATTAATTTTAACACAAATACATAATGCTTTTATTAATGGATATCATAATAAAAATTTAGATTGCGAAATTGGATATTTATATCCAAAAGTTAATAATGCAACCGATAAATTACTTACAATTAAAGATGAAAATAATGATAGCAATTATAAATCAAAACGACTAATTAAACTTTTAGAACAACATATTATTGATATTATTAATATGTTAGATGGTAAAGTAATTTATCCTCAATTATTATCTATTGAAAAACAAAAAGATATAGCTCTTTATAAAGCTATGCATAATAAAAATAATGATGATGATGATTTTGATCACGGAGTTCAAAATGATGAAAATAATATAAATAATGATAGCGATGATGAAGGCGAATATACTACTAAGCGTGATGAGCGTATTGACCAGCTAATTCATAAATTTGGTTTAATCTTTCCTAAATTAGAAGGAGACCCAATTATTCAAATTGGTATGGTTATTGAAAAATTTGGTGATTTAAATTATGATAAAATTATGTTAAATATGAAAGGTTGTGATGATATTGAAGATGTTAAAGTATATGCTTTTGATGATGAAGATATTAAAGAAAATGAACGCAAATTAATTAAAAAGTTTGTATCAATTATTAATAAAAATGATATTGATATTATAACTGGATTTAATATATTTGGTTTTGATTATCAATATTTATATGATAGAGCAAAAGAATTAAATTGCACTGATTATTTATCAAAATTAAGTAAATTTAATCATATTAAATCTACTTATCAAGTTAAAGAATTATCGTCATCGGCATTAGGTCATAATGAATTGAAATATATAGAAGCTAATGGAAGGGTATTAATTGATATTATGAAAATAGTTCAAAGAGACCATAAATTAGATTCATATAAACTTGATTTTATATCATCTACTTTTATGAATGGAAAAATCAAAAAAGTTCTTGAAGTAAAAGAGATTATGGTTAAAAATGAAGTTGAAATAACATTACAATTAGATAATATTTTAGGTATTAGTCATGATAATTATATTAAAATTACTGATATTAAATATTTTGTTAAATCTGTAAATAGTAATACATCTCAAATAGTTATAACATTGAAACCAAATGGTGAAACTATGGATGAAATATATAACTTATTTGAAGGTAAAAAATGGGGATTAGCGAAAGATGATGTAACTCCGAAAGACATTTTTGAATGTTATAAAGGAACAGATACACAACGTGCACATGTTGCTAAATACTGTATCCAAGATTGCTCACTATGTAATCATTTAATGAATAAACTAAAAATTATACCACAAAATTTCGGTATGGCTGCAGTTTGCAATGTTCCATTATCATATATTATTATGAGAGGACAAGGTATTAAAGTATTTTCATTAATTTCAAAGATTTGTCATTATGAAGGATATAGAATTCCTGTTATTAAAAAAATTGATGAAGAAGACAGCTATGAAGGCGCAATTGTATTAGTTCCTACACCCGGAATTTATACAGAACAACCAGTAGCTGTTAATGATTATGCTTCTCTATATCCAAGCTCAATGATTAGTGAGAATATTTCACACGATTCATTAGTTTTAGATGAAGAAAAATATGGAAACTTACCTGGTTATAATTATGTAGAAATTGAATATGATATCTATAAATTTGAAATAAAAGGTAAGCAAAAAAATAAAATTAAAACTGGCGAAACTAAAATTTGTAGATATGCACAATTTGTTGATAAAAATGGTAATCGAGATATTGGAATTATTCCAAAAACATTACAAAAATTATTAGCTGCGCGAAAGAATACAAGAAAACAAATTTTAGAGAAAACATTTACTATGAATAATGGTAATATAGTTAAAGGTATTATTGATAGTGAATCTGAAACAACAATTACTATTAAATTATTAGATGAAACTATATTAGATAATGGCCAACGATATAGCACAAAAATGGAATTAGCTAAATCTGATATTGAAAAACAAATTGATAGTTTTAATGAATTTGAAAGAGCAGTTTTAGATGGATTACAATTAGCATATAAAGTAACTGCAAACTCAGTATATGGTCAAGTAGGTGCTCGGACAAGTAATATTTATTTGAAAGAGTTAGCTGCTTCAACCACCGCAACTGGACGTAATTTATTATTAGAAGCTAAAAAATATGCTGAAGAGAAATATCAAGCACAAATTGTGTATGGTGATTCTGTTCCATTTGATGAACCAATTGTTATTAAATATCCAGATGAAAGAATTGATGTTAAAGCAATTAGTGATATAGTTGAAGAAGAAAAATGGAAAGAATTTACTCAATATAAAAATCCAGAGTTTGTAACAACTATAAGAAGTATGTTAGTATCAATTATATTAGATGGAGTTGCTGACAAATACCAATTTGATGAATTTACTGAAATTATTCCTAAATGGATAAGAAAAAAAACAATTGAAAATCGTTTTGCAACTAAAAATATTAATAATAAATGGACTTGGGAATTAAATAAAAATGAGACCCAAGAACAAAAATTAAATCATATTAATAAATTATGTGATATGTTTATTGAATCAACAAATAATAGAACTGATAAATTTCAAGCAAATCCTGATATACAAGTATGGACGGATAATGGTTGGCAAAAGGTTTTCAGATTGATTAAACATAAAACAAATAAAAAAATGTTTAGAATTTCAACTGATAATGGTATAGTTGATGTAACTGAAGACCATTCACTGTGTTCTAAGGATTTATTTCCGATTAAACCGAATGAATTAGAAATTGGTAAAACTGAATTATTACATCATCCTATTGATACAAGTTTATTTAAAGAATTTTCTCCTATAGTTCCAGCTTATCCAAGTGAATTTTATGGTAAATCTATAAGTGATAAACAAAAATTTGTAGATATTTCTGATGAATTATATACTTGTTCTCAATGTAATAAACAATATGATAGAAGTATGTATTATTGGGATAAAAATAAATATTCAAAAGGAGAAAAAAAAAGAACAGCACAATGTAAATTATGTGTAAAAAAACAAAAATGTGTTCAAAAAGAAAAAGAATTTAATGGACAATTAAATAAAACCCATTTAGATGTAGTTATGCCAGCTTATACTTTAACAAAAGACGAAGCTTGGGTATGGGGACTATTTATGGGAGATGGTTCAAATGATAGATATGAATATTGTTCTGGATTAAAATATAGTTGGGAAATTAATAATCAAGATTTACACCGATTAAATCATGCAAAAGAAATATTAGAAGCTATTGAAGCACATGGAATAGGATTTAAAATATTGGATACAATGGAATCATCATGTGTATATAAATTAGTTCCAACATGTTCATTGCGTTATATGGCTATAAAATATCGTATATTTATGTATGATAAGTTTAGACAAAAGAAAGTTCCACAAATAATTTTACAAGCTCCATATGAAATTAGAAAAGCATTCTTTGATGGTTATTATGAAGCTAATGGGAGAAAAGAATCTAACTATATAGGATATACAAGAGATGAAAATTGGAATAATTCTTATAAAAAAATTGATTTTGCAACAAAAGGTAAATCAACAGCACAAGGATTATATTTATTAGCATATTCTATTGGATTTAAAAATTTAAATGTAAATAGATTGAAAGATAAAGATAGAGTTTATAGAATATCTTCTTATAATATTGAAAATTCTTATAGTAATAAACATACTATAAAATATATAGAAGAAATTTCTATGACTAATGTTGATAGGGATTATGAAGATTATAATATTAAATTTCATGATGAATTTGTATATGATATAGAAACAACAACTGGTAGATTCAATGGAGGAGTTGGTTGTCTGGTTCATAATAATACTGATAGTAGCTTCAATAGTTATCCAAATGTTTTGTCATCTAATATGTCCGATCGTGAAAAACTTGAAGCGACAATAAAAGTTGCTCAAGAATTTGGTGAAAATTTTCGAGAAGATATACTAAAAACCTGTTTATATAGAAAATTAAATAGTTATATTCCTCCGGAAGGATATCCGGATACTCCTCATGATTTTGAGTATGAAAAGACTTTCTATCCATTTATTATATTTAGTAAAAAAAGATATGTAGGTAATTTGTATGGAACAAATGCTGATAAATACTACCAATCGTCGATGGGTGTTGTTTTAAAGCGAAGAGATAATGCTAAAATTGTCAAACATATTTATGGAGGAATAATTGATATAATTATGAAAGATAAAGATATTAATAAATCATTAAGTTTCTTAAATGAAGAATTGAAGAAATTAGTGCGTGGAGAATTTCCAATAGAATTATTAACAATTACAAAGGTTTTAAATGCAACATATGCAGCACCTGAAAGGATTCCTCAAAAAGCATTAGCTGATAGGATGAAAGCGCGAGACCCGGGTTCTGCTCCACAAATAAATGACCGAGTTCCATATGTCTTTATGAAATTAGAGAATGAATCAAAAGGAATAATTCAAGCACATAGAGTAGAGCATCCCAATTATGTAAATGAACATAATATACCATTAGATTATAAATATTATATTGAGAATCAGATTATGAAACCAGTTTTACAATTATATATATTAAATATAACACAATTACAAGGATTTCCATATGACCCATTATATTTTAATAGGTTATATGACAAAAAAATCAAAGAATATACTGGTTCTTCATATCGTGGTGATATACGAACAGATACTAAGATATTGGAATTAACAAATCAAGCAGTAGAAAGAGAAAAATTGAATATAGCATATGATATATTATTTCAACCAATTATTAATTTATATAATGAATTATATAATATAGAAGTTCCTATGAAAAAAACAAGAGCTAAGGTAAGTGCAAAAGAAAAAGCTAAACCAAAAGCTAAATCACGAGCAAAAATTAAGATTGAATTAGATGCTTTTGAATCATTTCCTAATCAACTTGAAAATAAACAAATAGATGATAATAAATCAAATCTTATATTAGATAATAAAGTATCGTCTAATGCTAAATCAAAATCAAAAGCTAAATCAAATGCTAAAATTAAGAAAACATTCGACGAAATTTTCCAAGAAGAGAAGAATAATACTATAAAAAAATAGATAATTAAGTATATAGATATAGTTATTGATAAAAATTATTATTTTTTTTATAATTTTATAGTATATTGAATTATAGTATGGTATATATAATTTTAAGACCAGAAGATATGAGAATTGTTAATAGAGGAAGTAAAGTTAAGAAAGCGACTACACCTAAAATCATGACACTATATAAATACATCATATCACGGTCTTTATTTTTAGAGCATTCACAATCTTCAATTGCATTAAGAAAATATAATACCCATATTAAACCGAAAATACCGATAAATGATGCGGATATTTGTATAATATAAATAAATAATGGAGTATATACATTAAAGTTAAAGAGTCTGATAACATTTATAAGCATATTATATAATATTACTAAACTGATTGCAAAGAAGAACCATTTAATATATTTAAAATAAGGATAATTTATAGCGCAATCACATTCATTTTTTTCCAAATGTTTTATATATCTATAGAAAACATAAGCAAATAGATATAGCTTAATTGCTTGGGCAATAAGAATAAACATTAATTCATATTTGCTCATATTATTAATATTATCTAAATAGCGTTTATGAATTGTTTCTAAAGTATTAGATGAATTTGAATATATATTAGTATTTTTAATTAATCCAGTGACCATTTTAAATTAATTTATAAAATATTACTAATTATTATATTATTATTAGAAAAAATAAAATTATTTTTTATTATAATGAAATAAAAAATATATTTAATTTTGTTCCAAAAATATAAAAAAAACAACAATAAAATTAGAATACTAAGCGAGATAGTCCTCCTGCAGAATAGCTAAAAATACTTACTATAAATTGTATAATAATAATGAAACCAATAAACCCATAAAATAATAATGAAATTACATAGAATAGGTTCATTACATCCTTGTTTTGATGTTCTGCACAATCGCAATTTTCAGCTGTTAATTCTTGTAAGTATAGATTTGCGATAATAATGGTTACAACTGATAATACAAAATTGAATCTTGCATAGTAATGATAATTGCAATCAACTAAGAAATCATAAAAAAATGGAGCTTTATAGTTGAATGTTATTTGAAGGAAATTATTAACAAATTCAGCACTGGTTAATGCCATAATATAAATAAAATATGCTCTAAGCCAGATATATTTCCAATCTTGTGTAGCACATGTGCAATTAATATCTGAAAGATGTATTAAGTATCTATAGAAGATGTAATAATATATATATATGATTGCTGCTAAAAGGATGGAGCTAATAATGAGTCTATGAATAAGATGACCTCTTTGTTTAGCGACTTCATCTGTCATATATTGAAATGATGATTTTGTTGTTCCTTTAACACCCCCTTTTACTTTATTGAATGATTTAGATACAGCTGCAGTTGTTTTGCTGACAAGAGATTTAGTTGATTTCGTTGGTTTTGCTTTGAAAGTTTTAGGTTTTGGTTTGAAAGATTTAGCTTTTTTAGGTATTGCTTTAGATATTTTTTTAGCTGCTGTTCCTTTTGATGTGTTAGGTTTAAATTTTTTTTTCGCTGAGCCACCTGTGATATCAATCATTATTGTTTATTATATAAATTTATTATTAATTTATTATTATTTTATTATTTTATTATTATATTACAAAAAATTTATTATTATTTTATTATTATATTACAAAAAATATATTATTATTTTATTATATTACAAAAAATTTATTATTTCACAAAGGTGTAAAAACTAATAATGCGGATTCGGATTTTCAGAATTTCTGAAAATCCGAATTTGTCATCCACCTTTAAAAAAATTTTTTTTGTGTGTGGTTGTTTTGAAGAAGATTCTGTTTTTTTTAGATGTGAATGCTATATCAAGTTTTATCCTGGTAAAATAAAAGGTCGGTGTCCCCAGAACCCCTGCTTGTGGAGGTAGTGGAACCTGACCAGCTCATGCAGTGAGAGCTTTTTGTATCTTTGACACCACTTTTCCTCGCATGCACCCTTCTTGCATGTGATTGTAGAGTTCATATTGCATACGAGAGGGTTCTGGGTCCCACAATCGGAATGGGGACAGAACATTGTATCCTGCCAACACCGAACCATATGCACCGGTTGTAGCATACCCTCCTCAGATAAGCGTGCCATGCATGCCTCTGGGCTTGGATGCCACGGGCACCTACCACAAACAAAACAAACACCGCACGAAACGCAATAGACGTACAGTGCGAAAATACGAGCCTCCGATGGATTTGCTTGCATCATGGTCTCTATATTAGTAGAAGTTTCGCCTAGAAGCTGGGAGATTTGTCCTAGAAGCTGGACAATTTCTTCAAGCTGATCACGTACTTCGACGGTTATGCCGAACGTCTTCGTATCCTTGGCGACAGTAGCTAGATGGCTATTCCATAATACACGAGTGGAATGACGCATGGCATTCAAAAGAGTAGTAGCTTTGCCGAAATGTTGCTTGACTTGCTCAAGCTGTTCTTCGGAGATTATCTCACTTGCCTTCGCTTTCTCGGCGACATTGTTAAGATGTTCTTCTCCTGATACATAAGCTTGAAGCATGGCCTCCAAAATTGCAGTAGCTTCGCCCAGATGCTGGGCGACTTTGTCCATAAATTTTATCTCAAATTCTTCCAGTTGTTCAACTTTTGGGTTAATGCCATTCGTCTTTGCATTTTGGACAAAATTGGCATAGACCCTCCACAAGCTGTTCAACATTGTAACATACATGTTGCTTGTGCCAAAATGGCAACGATAAATAATAGTAATTATTATAATAATTAAAAAAAAGCATTTTTTTTGTGTGGCTTTGAAAAAAAAAATAGTTAATTATATAATAAGACCAATTTATATGTATGTAGAAAAATACAAAATATGCATTATCATTAAAAAAAATAAAAAAAATATATTTAAGGCTGTCCCAAAATATAAAAAACAACAATAAAGTGTAATATATAGAACTTATGCGCGTAATCCTCTATAAAATATCCAGTAATTATTCATAAATATTTCTATTGTAATTTCGGATTTTCGGAATTTCTGAAAATCCGAATTTTATTTTATATAATATATAAAGAAATTATGATTAAATTTATAATAATTTTTTTATATCAATTAATTATTTATTTTTTTTTTATCCAATTATAATAAAAAAATATATAATTAATTTTAATTTAAATTATAATGGATACAGCACCAAAGTCTGCACCAAAGTCTGCACCAAAGTCTGCACCAAAGTCTGCACCAAAGTCTGCAAAGCCAGAATCAACATCTACGCCAAAACGCAAGACAGGACCAGGTCGTGGAGGACTTAAAGTTGAATTTTGGAGACAAGGAACTAAAGAAGCATTTGCAGCTCTTTCAAAAGACTCTAAATTTTTAGAAGCAAAGAAGAAATATAATACTGGCAACTTTATCCCAGTAAAAAAAGGTGAACCTGCAGACCATCCATCAAGTTTGCTTTACAAGAAAGCAAAAGAAATTCAAGCAGCAAAACTTAAGAAAGCAGGTATTAAATAAAAATTGTTAATAATAAAATAAATATAATAAGTTATTAACTTATAATTAATTTCTTTTTATATTATAATATATGACACATTATTATTATTTTATATATAGTTAAAAATAACAATTAATTATGAATAATACATCATTAGGTTATTCGTTTTATGACTTTGAAAATGTTGGATATATGAAACCACCCGCACCACCAATAAATGCTGGATTATTTTCTGGAGAACCATTTAAATCTAATTCTCATTGGTCTAATATAAATATTACTCCTGATGCAGATTATTATATTGAAAAAGGACTTGATCACGGAAAAAGAGTTCCAAATAGCCAATTTCAATATATTCATTATACTCGGTTAGGCAATAATTTAGCCCCACAACAAAATCTTAAACCAGTTGACCCTTCTAAATATACTATTAAATGTGGCGCTTATACAACCAGTCCTTGCTTATGCACTAATCATTGTTCTTGTGCTCAATGTATGACAGTAGTGCAGTGATTAATCGGTTAAAATTACTACACAACAAGTTTATTGCTGCTATTTCAATAAATCAATATAGCTATTTAAGACTAAAATATTGATATAATTTACATGTTGGTTGTAGTTACCGTTGCCATTTTGGCACAAGCAGTTATGTCGGACTACTTCTATCGGACGCAGTTGTAACGCTCACCGCTCACAATCAATTGCAAGAAGACAGAAAAAAAATTTTTTTTTAATGATAATGCATATTTTGTAGTCGCTGACGGCTATAAAAAAAGTATTAAAAAAATGCCAAAATTAATATATTATTTATATATCGTATATCATTATAAATTCTTTTACAATGATTCCGCCTTTAATTAGGGATAATATTTTTGGATATATATTACCTGAATTGCCTAATCATCCAAGTTTTACAAATTGGAAATATTGTTATGAAAAGCAACAATATTATACAATATTTAAAGGTAATAAATGGTATTATGATGTAATCAATAAATTATATATACGCTATGAAAGTAACAAAACACATGGACAATATATGAATATATCATCTAATGGGTTCTTTTATTATGAATATAATATTATGTTTTACTATAATAAAAAAGCATATAATGATGTATGTAATGCATCATATAAAGAATGGGCTATTACATATGTTCCAGTTAAAACATTAGAAAATTATTTTAAGATTACTAAATTAGATAAAAAAAATCATAAATTTGATAAAAAATTTGAGAGTTTATGTGATTGTTGTCATTGTAATGAACGTGTAGATAAATATAGCTATTATGATAATGATGATAATTATGATTCTTCGTGGTATAGATTTCAACATCATGATTGTTATGAAAATTTTAGAAATAATGTAAAACATGATAATTATATGTCTGAATCATATAAAAGGTCTCGTAAATATAATAAGAATTTTAATGATGATGATACAGAATATTCTAATGAATATTATAATGAAACTGAATCAGATAATGAACAACATTATTATAAAGTTATAATTGATGTTCCAATTATAAATAAATTTGATTCAAATATGTATACACAATATGAACATGATATTACGAAACCACAAAGAAAATTTATTAATGATGATGATATTGAAGAATTTTATGATTTATCATTATATATACAATGTAAATTATAATATTATTACATATTACTGGTTTAAGAGTTAGCAACGGCATTATCATATTAAACTATCAATATTATAAACTAATTATAAAAAAATACTAATTATTATACTTTGTGTTACACCTTTATTAGTTTTATAATCATTTACAATTAAATAAATAATTTATGTTTATATAGAAAAATAACAGTCGGCATTTAAAAATGGAAAAGGTGTAATAACCATTGCTATTCTGGCATAAGTAAATGATAGTCTTATACGATGACTTTATTATTGCTTTTTTTTTTATATTTTGCTTTTGTAAAATCATATTGCTATTTCAATATTATATTCATAAAATATTTATTTATTACTATAAATAATGAAACTTAGAAAATTATTATATGATAGTATTTGATAATAAATAAATATAGCTATTTAAGAGTAAAATATTGATATAATTTTTTTTAGGCTACACAAAAAAAAATGCTTATTTACATGTTAGTTGTATTTACCGTTGCCATTTTGGCACAAGCAAACCCCAAACTGGGAGATGTCCCATTATCCCCCATCGGATCTGGTCGGCAAGTTCAATGCGGCGTTTAACACCAATATTGATTGGAGTTTGGTGGATGATTCACTGCGTAGTGTGTTCGGCACTGACGACTATCAGGACTACGCCAAAGTTCTGATAGAACGAGCGTTGGAGGTTGCGAAGAAAGATAACGATTACCGTAATCGTTTCTTCCCCATTAGAGACAAAAGTGGCAGAGTGATAACGCACCTTTTGGGGTTCGCTCTGGGCATCGTGGAACAAGTGCCATTACGTCTGCTTGCCTTTGACTTTGAGCGCTCGCACATCGTGCTGGTGTTCCGCCATAACGAATCCAGCGAATCCAACTACGAATGGGTGGGTGTGGATGTATGGCAAACGGTATCCGACACAGATCATTTGCCGCGTTTTTGGTGGTCGTGCACAACAGCGGGACTGTTAGGTTTAGAAACTGCGTGCTCCGAAGAAGACACGAAGGGCTACGAGAAAACAATGCTCATGGCGGTGTTGTCGTTTGTCCGGGCAATCCAGGATGATATCCCTGATATTAGTCCCGAGGATGCTAAAAAAGTTGTACGTGCGGGTGCTGGGTTATCAAAATCCGATGAGATTTTGAGTGGGTTTGAAGAGATGCGTCGTCGCTTATTTCCGAATAAGGAGTACTTCGACGCGAGGGCTTTCCATAAAGAGCTCCTGACCCCTGAAGCGCAGACTAAGTTCTCAGAAGTCGTTGAACTTCTGAGAGAAGCTGCAGCATTACTGAGTGAAGCACATCCGAAGCTGCACGATTTCTCCGAGCTGCTGAAAAAAACGGCAACTGTGTTGCATGACACGCTTACGTCAGAAGATAAGAACATTCTGACCGTTGCACTGTACTTGAACACCATACCGTGCAATCCGTGTCTGCGCTGTGGTCGTTGCCCTTGGCACTTTGATCCCACAGTGTGCTTCTACAATTGGTTGTTACCTTGTTGTCCCTGCCACACTAACACAGATGGCAGCCAATGCTGCGGATACTGTAATTCGATCCTCCCTTCTAATTGGGAAGAGAATTACAGTAAACTCTCTCCAGAGGAGTGGCACTTGTTCCACACCAAGTACACGGAGGGTTTTTAAGTAAATCCAACCTCGCACACAGACATATCGACCACCATCTATCGACCAGAAAAAAAACAAAAAAAATTTTTTTCACCTTTATATATATCAACTATATAGTTTATTATTCGGAGCAAAGAGTTTTTTTAGTTAGAATAAGGGACCAAACAAAATTTAATATTACCCAATAGATGATTATATTCAATAATAAGTGGGAAATCATTTTGTAAATGAAGTTGAATTGTCCGCGATAAACTTGAACATTTGGTAAATAATGTTAAAAATTTAAGATTAAAATTACCTTGAATAATCTCATCTTCATTTTGAGCATCTATTATATTATTTTCATTAACATTTTCTAGTTCTTTATCTTTCATATTATCAGATTTTTTTTTATCTTCATTATCTTCATTATCTTCATTATCTTCATTATCTTCATTATCTTCATTAAACTTCTTTATAATTTGACGCTCACAGAAATCTCCTTTGCAAGATAATATAAGTTGATTTTTAAATACTTTAATTTCGATTTTATCTGAAAAATTACTCATATCCCGACATACTTTTTGTAAATAAAGTGTATCAATATTAATATTAATGGCATAATCAGGTGAATTTTTTTCAAATGCATCATTATCTAAATCTAATAAATGTAAATAAGAGATAGTTGTTGTTTTATTTTGTTTATTTTCAAATTGAATACATATTTTACTGGGGTCTTCTTCTGTAATAAAAATCCTAAGTATATCATTATAATCTACAGTTTTAATAATTTTATATAAATTAAGTATATTTAAACCAATTAATAAATCTTCAGGACATTCATAAATATTAAATTTATCAGCATCTAATATTGAATGAACTAATACTACTTTGGAGGAATTCGGTGCAAAAATTTCTAAACCATTTGGAGTGCATAAAATTGGAACATCACTTAATATATCTTTTAGTGATTCAATAATCGTTTTTAATATTGGAGCTTGAATAGTATATATATTCAGCTTATATTTGGTTGTATCTTCTTTTTTATTTTGTTCAGTCATTATAAATATAAATATATATTATTTTAATTATATAATAATAAAAAGTTTTTATATAAAAATTGAAAATGATAATAAAATAATAAAAAAATAATTATAATTATATATTTTATATAATTAATAGTTTCAAATAAGATTCAAATTAATAACTTAATAACAATATAATTATACTAATAACAATTACATATGGAAAATAAATCCAACAATACGGCACTAAATAAAATAGCTGCTATTTTAGAAGATACATTTGATAACTATCGAATTACTGTATCATCTTTATCATTAGAATCATTATTAATATTATTTACTATTATTATATTATTTATATATTTATATAACAAAATATATAATAATTTTAACCCTCGTTCTATTAGATTAACATCAAAATTATATAATAGTGATGAAGATAATTATGATAAATTAATTATTAGTGAATTATCATATAATTTACAAAAATTTTTTGATAATATTAATAATTTAGATCAAAATAATGATATAACAAAACCATTATATAATGATATTATGTATATATATGAGTCTTTAATATATAATATAGATTTAGCAGGTGAGAATGATTTAGAAATTAAAAAAGATGAACCAGTTTCATTTATATCTGGTAATATAAGAACAGAAGATGACAAAAAAAAATTAAAAAATAAATTAAATAGTTATATTAATGGTGAAACAACATTAGAAACTACAAATATTAAAGATGTCAATTTAAGAGATATTCAAGTAATTAAAGATATAATAACTAAAGATTTTCTATTTATAAGTCAATTATCTCCTGTTAAAAAAATAGATGATGATGATCCTATATTTGATGAGGATAGAAATGTATTATATGCGACAACAATAACTAAAAAATTATATAATTCATATATAAAACCGGAAGTAGATAATAATGAAATAATTTTAAATAATACAGTATTTTTAAAAAAATTTATTAATAAAGATGATATATCAGAAAGTAATGATGATAATATTAAAATTAAACTATTACAAATAAAGATGGATGAATTATTAAAAAAATTAACTGATACATTAAAAGATTATACAATGATTAATACAATTGATACATTTAAATCAGATATTAATATTGATGATGAAAATATTAAAATATATAAAAATAAACATTTATCAGCAAATAATAAAACTGAAGTTAAAGAAAATATAATTAATTATATTAAAATTATATTTGATATAATATTAAATTTACAAATCTATTTATTGCGATTAAATGATAAATATACATTAACATCATTATTAGCATTTTATAAACTGGATTTATTAACAAATGAAGAAATTAATAATGATACTATTCATATAATAAAAAAACAATTTAAATATGCGTCATATTCATATGAGAATAATTATAAAAGATTAGTAAAAAAATTAATAAGTGATGATATTAATGGTATAATAGATAAAAAAAATATTACATTACAACAAGAAAATGATAAACAATATAATACAAATATCTTAGATTTAATTAAAGATTTTGTAGTAATTAGTTATTTATTTATTAATTTAATATGTATAACAGATACAACAACTACTTCTAAAGATGTAATTAATAATATAGAAAAAATAAGTAAAAATATCTTAAATGAAAATATTATTACTTCTATTGGTAGTGTGGTGTCAGATGATATATCATTTTCTATTAATTTAACTGACATAATTCAAAATCAAGATTTAATAATAAATGTTGATAATTATAGTAATAATATATTAAGAAGATTAGTTAAATTTGGTAATATCAATAATAAATTAATAAAATATAATTATTTTTTAATCAAAGATAGAAACGATATAGAATATGTAAGTACTAATAATAAGACATTTTTATATAATCAAAGTAAATATATAATAAGTAATTTATCATATTTTTTAGAAAATAAGATAGAAGCAAATATAAAAGATTTTATGTCACAGACGATAGACGAATATATAAAAGAAAATCAAGATAACAATGTTTTTAATGCGTATGCGAATAAACATAATAACACAATCAAACCAAAAATTATTAAAAATAAACAGAATTTACAAGCATTAACAAAGATATATAGTTCATTATTATATTTTAATTTATTACGAAGATTTTATAATAATAATATATTAGAATATAGTTCATTATATAATATGAGTTCAAATAGTAATAAATTAAAAGATATATCATGGAAAAAAGATTTATTTAATAATATATGGTTAAATAGTGCTTATAAATATTTATGGGGTAGATTTATATATTTAAGAGGATATATTAATGAATTTAAACCTTCAGAAGTATTTAAAGATACATCTGAACCAATAGAGAAACCGGTTAAACCGGTTGAAAGAGATAATGTTCCTATATTAGAATATGCAGAATATATAATTGAATATCAAACTGCATTAAAAAAATATGAGGAAGATATGAAAGAATATGATAAAGCAATGCAAAATATAAATTTGCCTGAAGCTGGAAATACATTATATGATGAGGATATATATTTTAATGCAGTAATTGAAAAATGGTTAAATGATACAATGTATGGATTATTTGATGAACCAGGAAAAACAAGGAAAAAACCAAGAAAGATACGTATATCAGTTCCATGGCCATTTGGTTCACTTGGTGATTTTTTAAGTAAGATTGTAAATTTTGGTAATATGGTTATTTGGTTAGTGCAAGTCTTTATTGATTTAATGAGTGATTTTAATAAATTAGTTCAATTTATAATCAAAGTATTAATCTTTATGATATTATATTTTATATCAGTATTACATAGCATGCCAATAATAGGACAATTACCAGTATGGTATTTTATAGCAATAAGAGAAATATTAATTTTAGTTATTTATTTTTTTATAACATTTTGGTTATGTATATTTTATTGTATTGTTGCACTTATAAGTTGGTTAGTATTATCAATTAATAATGGTGCATATTATAATTTTATATATTCTGGTTTATTAGCGAATGAATTTAATCCTCGTTCATTTTATAGGAATGTGGATTATTTTAAGAATTTTTATGAAGATTTTAATTCTGCGGAAGAATATTTAGCTAATACAATATATGAATCTGATTTAATGAATAATGATAATATAAGTATATCAGGATTATTATATAAGGGTATTAATTATGATACATTTGGGGATTCTGCTCCATATTGGGAATTACAAGCACATGTATTTTGTAGAAAGCGTGAAACATATTTACCAAGTTTTAATCCAGATATATTAATAATAAGAAATTATATGAAATTAATGTATAAGGAAATGCTAGATATGGATGGTAGTATATTTAAATCGGATAATATGATTGATTATGAATATAAAGCATTAGCAAATGACGGAATCTATAATTTTAAAGATAATTTTAGTGATACGACAGAAATAATAAATGAAAGTTATTATAATAATACACTATATGAAAAAAGAGAACGTATAAAGGAGATACAAAAAGATAAAATTGATTATATTAACAAATGGGTAAAATTTAAGAATGATAATAATTTTTATCGTTCAATATATGATATAGATATAAATAATTTGGTGAATAGTATGTATTTATATAGTGATATATCGTATCCTAAATTATTAAATATAGATAAAACTAAATTGGATGATAAAAACAAATTAGTGGAAAATATGCGTGATGTATATAGTAATATGTTTTGGTTATATACAAATAGTATAGATAATGATATTATAAATAATCAAGTGAGATTATATTATAATAAATTAATATATAAACCAGAAAGTATATTTGATTATAGTTCTTTGTCGGATCATATATCAAAAATATTAAAAGATGAGATAAATACAGATAATAAGTTATATAATAATTATAGAAATAATGATTTCTTAAGGAATATAGTTACAAAGATTACTTATATATTTATATTATTAGGTATAAATAAAATTGTATATGATATAATATAGATATAATATAGATATGATATAATAAAAAAAATATATAAAAAAATATATATTAAGTAATAATAATGATTAAACAATAAATAAGTAAAAAAAAATAATGGAAGATATCAAATCATTTAAATTGAATGATTTTTTATATGAGTATAAGCCATATTTTTATAAATATTTCTTTTTAATATTGGTAATTATAGGTTATATATGGTATAGTTCATCCATGTATAGTAATGATAGAATAATTGAACATTTATTATTAATTGGTATAATAATTGTATTAATTAAATATAATGGTTTAATGATAGACCCAATGGAGCGAACTTATCATAATTTGAAGAATCGTGAAAAGTTTATAGAGCGTTTAAAGAAGTTATATGATGAGTTTGCGCCATTAATCCGGGATGATAAATTTTTTTATATTAATAAGGATAATATATTAAATAATAGGGAATGGACGTTATTTTTTATATTAGAATTTGATAATATAATAGATATATTTCAAAATATAGAATATATAAGATTTTATAATAATTATTTATATATGAAAATAGTGCATTTTACTGAATTATTTTTATATTATTATTATTATGCAATCTCAGAAAAGCCCAAAGAAGAATGTAAAGATATATATAGAAGTTTAAAATTACTAAGAGATAATATTGAAAGTGTGATTGAAGAATTAGAAGTTGATTTACCGACAGAAGATAAAAATAATGAAGATATAGATGTATCATTATTTAAAGCGAAACGCCAATTAATGTATTTATATGATAGTAAATTATTTTTATTATCGAAATATTGTGATGATTTACGTGAATATGATATGTCTCAAAATGTGGAAATGCCTTACAATGCATAAAATGGATTTTACAATTTGTGAATTTCAAATGCAATTTCGGATTTTCTGAATTTCTGAAAATCCGAATTCCCTTTAATCCTATTTTCTGCTAAGAATATGTAGAGTATATAGCGCATATTACTTAGAGATAAAAGAAGAATTAAATATGTAATACTATATATAATACTATATATAATACAATATATAATAGTAAATTTACTATTATTTTTGCGCGTATTTTTCTACAAAATTTCAGCATCCAATTTCGGATTTTCTGAATTTCTGAAAATCCGAATTCCTTTAAATCCTATTTTCTGCTAAGAATATGTAGAGTATATAGCGCATATTACTTAGAGATAAAAGAAGAATTAAATATGTAATACTATATATAATACTATATATAATACAATATATAATAGTAAATTTACTA
>Ga0255772_10000624_pt1 | contig 34851 bp, 39 predicted proteins | sample 071ome_34_FD_179970 | JGI IMG/M metagenome (GOLD analysis project Ga0255772, IMG submission 179970) | Coastal salt marsh microbial communities from the Groves Creek Marsh, Skidaway Island, Georgia - 071411BT metaG (version 2) | ecosystem: Environmental > Aquatic > Marine > Intertidal zone >...
ATGCTGACCGATCCCATCGCAGACATGCTCACGCGCATCCGCAACGCCAACCTGGCGCTGCACGACACCGTCGAGATGCCCGGCAGCCGCATGAAGGCCGATATCGCCCGCGTGCTCGAGGAGCAGGGCTACATCGCCGGCTACGAGACGGTGACCGAGGACTCGCGCTCGACCCTGGTCGTCAAGCTCAAGTACGACGAGGACCGCCGTCGCGTCATCACCGGCCTCAGCCGCGTGTCGAAGCCCGGCCGCCGCGTGTACGCGGACAAGGACTCCCTGCCCAAGGTCCTGGGCGGCATGGGAGTCGCCATCATCTCGACCTCGCAGGGTCTCCTCACGGGCCACGATGCCCGCCGCCGCGGAGTTGGCGGCGAGGTCCTGTGCACGGTCTGGTAGAGGGGGAGCGCAGTTGAGTCGAATCGGACGCGCACCCATTCCGGTGCCCGACGGGGTCACCGTGGACATCACGGGCCAGAAGGTGTCGGTGAAGGGCCCGAAGGGCGAGCTCGAGCACATGGTGGTCGAGCCCATCCGCGTGGCCCAGGAGGAGGGCGCCCTCGTGGTGACCCGCCCCACCGACCGGGGCCCGCACCGGGCACTGCACGGGCTGTCCCGCAGCCTCGTCGCCAACATGGTGACCGGCGTCACCGCGGGCTTCGAGAAGCGCCTGGCCCTGGTGGGCGTGGGCTATCGTGCCCAGCTCAAGGGGAAGAACCTCGAGCTGGCGGTGGGCTTCTCGCACCCCGTCACGTTCGAGCCGCCCGAGGGCATCACGTTCGAGGTTCCCGAGCCCACGCAGATCGTGGTGTCGGGCATCGACAAGCAGAAGGTCGGCCAGATTGCGTCGGAGATCCGCCGCGTGCGGCCGCCCGAGCCCTACAAGGGCAAGGGCATCCGCTACGAGGGTGAGGCCGTGCGGCGCAAGGTCGGGAAGAGGGCGTAGGAGACATGGGCAAGATCAGCACCCGCGACGCCCGCGCGCGTCGCCACCGCCGCGTCCGCGGCAAGGTCCACGGCACGGCCGAGCGCCCGCGCCTGTCGGTGTCGCGATCGAACCTGCGCATCTACGCGCAGCTCATCGACGACGACCGCGGCCACACGGTCGCGGCCGCGGGGTCGCACGAGGCGGCGCTCAAGCCGCTTCCCAAGGGCGACGCCGCGGGCGAGGTGGGCAAGCTCATTGCCGAGCGCGGCAAGGCCGCCGGCGTGACCCGCGTGGTCTTCGACCGCGGCGGCTACCTGTACCACGGCCGGGTGAAGGCCCTGGCCGACGGCGCCCGCGAGGGCGGGCTCGAGTTCTAGGACCGGGGAAGAGGACATGGCAGAGCGCAGGCGCGACAGGGTGACGACCGAGGGGCAGGAGCTCTCCGAGCGCGTGGTCCAGGTGAACCGCGTGGCCAAGGTCGTCAAGGGCGGCCGCCGCTTCTCGTTCTCGGCCCTCGTGGTCGTGGGCAATGAGGTGGACGCGGTCGGCGTGGGCCACGGCAAGGCGAATGAGGTCCCGCTGGCCATCCAGAAGGCCGTCGATGACGCCAAGAAGAACATGTTCCGCGTGCCGCGGTACGGCCAGACCATCACCCACGAGGTGATCGGGCGCCATGGCGCGGGCCGCGTGCTGCTGAAGCCGGCGGCCCCCGGTACCGGGGTCATCGCGGGCGGCGGCGTGCGTGCCGTGCTGGAGCTGGCCGGCGTGCGCGACATCCTCAGCAAGTCGCTCGGCACCACCAACCCGGTCAACCTGGTGACCGCGACCGTGAACGGGCTGAAGAGCCTGCGCACGCCGGAAGAGGTCGCCGCGCTGCGCGGCAAGACCGTGGCCGAGGTGCTGGGCACGGGCGGCAACGCCGCGCCCGCCACCGAGGAGGTCACGGCGTGAGCGCCCTCAGGATCACCCAGGTCCGCTCCCAGATCGGGAGCACCGAGCGCCACCGCGGCACCCTGCGTGCCCTTGGCCTCGGTCGAATCGGCAAGACGGCGGTCCACGAGGACTCGCCGGCACTGCAGGGGGCCCTTCGCAAGGTGGCGAACCTCGTGCAGGTGGAGGAGGTCGACAGTGGCAGCTGATGAGCCCCAGGTGACGGGCGCGGGCGTGGATCCCGAGGACGTGCGCCTCGAGAGCCTCGGCCCCAACCCCGGTTCGCGTCACCGCCGCAAGCGCGTGGGCCGCGGTCCCGGGTCCGGCAAGGGCAAGACGTGCGGCCGCGGCACGAAGGGCGCGGGCGCGCGCTCGGGTCCCGGCCCCCGTCCCGGATACCAGGGCGGATCGATCCCCCTCCACATGCAGAAGGGCAAGCTGCGCGGCCCGAACCACAAGAAGTCGATGCCGATCGGTCCCTTCCGCACGTCGTCGGTGCCCGTGAACGTGGGCGCGCTGGCGGATGCCTTCGCAGCGGGTGACGTGGTGGACGTGGAGGCCCTGGCCGCCCGCGGCCTGGTGAAGAACAACTCCAACCGCGACTACCCGGTGAAGCTGCTCGCGGGCGGCGACATCTCCCACGCGCTCACGGTGCGCGTGGATCAGGCGTCGGCGGCGGCGGTGGCCAAGATCGAGGCGGCCGGCGGCCGCGTCGAGCTCGTCGGCACGGAGTAGGACGCCTCAGGCGAGGCCCCGCTGATGCTCCAGGCCATGCTCAACTCGCTCCGCTCGCCGGAGCTGCGGAAGAAGCTGCTGTTCACGGCGGGGATCCTGCTGGTGTTCCGGTTCGGCTCGTACGTACCGGTCCCCGGCGTGCAGCCCGAGCGCCTGGCCGCCGCCCTGGAGAACCAGGGCACCACCAATATCCTGAACTTCCTCAACCTGTTCGCGGGTGGAGCGCTCACGCGCTTCGCCGTGTTCGCGTTGGGGATCATGCCGTACATCACCGCGAGCATCATCCTGCAGCTGCTCACGGTCGTGATCCCGTCGCTCGAGCGCCTCCAGAAGGAGGGCGAGTCGGGCTACGCCAAGATCACCCAGTACACCCGGTACATGACCGTGGGCCTGGCATTCCTCCAGTCCATGGCCTACGTCCTGTACTTCAAGTCGCAGGATGCCCTTCCGGGCGTGGGCTGGTCACGCACGTTCCTGATCGTCATCTCGCTCACGGCGGGTACCACGCTCGTGATGTGGCTGGGCGAGCTGATCACCCAGCACGGCGTGGGCAACGGCATCTCGCTGCTCATCTTCGTGTCCATCGTGTCGGCGCTGCCCGATGCGATCCGCGGCTGGCTCGGGCTGCCGCCGGTCACGGCCGTCGTCATCGGCGTCATCGCCGCCGCCATCGTGGTGGGCGTGGTGTTCGTGAACGAGGGTGTGCGCCGCATTCCCATCCAGTACGCGAAGCGGCAGGTGGGTCGCCGCATGACATCGGGCGGCAGTACCTACATGCCGATCCGCGTGAACATGGCGGGCGTGATCCCTGTGATCTTCGCGGCCTCCATCACGATCCTGCCGCCGACTATCGCCGAGCTCGCGGGCGGTACCGGCTGGGCCCAGGGCGTGGCCGACTTCCTGTCGCCGGGCTCCTGGTGGTTCATCCTGTTCGAGGGCCTGCTGATCGTGCTGTTCACCTACTTCTACACCGCGGTGCAGTTCAACCCGACGGAGCAGGCGGACAACCTGAAGAAGTACGGCGGGTTCATCCCCGGCGTGCGCCCCGGCCGCCCGACGGCCATCTACCTCGATCGCGTGGTGTCGCGCCTGACGCTTCCGGGTGCGATCTACCTCGCCATCATCGCCGAGTTCCCGAACATCGTCTTCCGGTACCTGCCTGAGTCGAACGTGTTCTTCGGGCTCTTCGGCGGCACGTCCATGCTCATCGTCGTCGGGGTCGCCCTGGACACCATGCGCCAGATGGAGGCCCAGCTGATGATGCGCTCCTACGAAGGGTTCCTCCAATAGCGCGCCTCGTTCTGTTCGGACCACCCGGTGCCGGCAAGGGCACCCAGGCGGAGATGCTGAAGGAGCGCGGGCTCCTGCACCTCTCCACCGGCGACCTGCTGCGGGCCGCCGTGAAGGAGGGCACGCCGCTGGGGCTGGAGGCCAAGCGGTACATGGACGCCGGCGACCTGGTGCCCGACGCGGTCGTGATCGGGATGATCCGCGAGGCGCTGGCGGGCCGCACGGACGACTTCATGCTGGACGGCTTCCCGCGCACCACGCCCCAGGCCGAGGCGCTCGACGCCATGCTGGCCGAGATGGGCGCCCCCGTGGACGCCGTGATCTCGTTCGACGTGCCACGCGACGAGCTGGTGCGGCGCCTCGGGGGCCGGTGGATCTGCCGCGGCTGCGGGCGATCGTTTCACGAGGTGAGCAATCCCTACGACGGCGCACCATGCTCCGCGACGGGAGCCGAGTGCGATCTGTACCAGCGGGATGATGACCGGCCCGAGGCCGTCGCCAACCGCCTGGACGTGTACGACTCCCAGACCGCACCGCTCATCGACTACTACGCGTCGCGTGGGCTGCTGCGCCGGGTGGACGGCGCGCTGCCACTCGATGAGGTCCAGGCGCAGGTTGTCGAAGCGATCGCGTAGGGCGCGGGGGCAGGAACCCGTGGATGGCGGAACGGGCCGGGGCGGCCCCATCACCAAGACGCCGGCCGAGATCGACGCCATGGCCGCCAGCGGCGCGGTGCTGGCCGAGTGCCTGGACATCCTCGAGGCCGCGGTGGCCCCGGGCGTCACCACGCTCGACCTCGATGAGATGGCCGAGCAGTTCATCCGGGATCGCGGCGGCGTGCCGTCTTTCAAGGGGTACCACGGCTTTCCCGGCACGATCTGCCCGTCGGTGAACGAGGAGGTGGTTCACGCGATCCCCGGGCCCTACGTGCTGGGCGAGGGCGACATCGTGAGCATCGACTGCGGCGTGACGCTGGACGGCTGGGTGAGCGACTCCGCCCGCACGATCCCGGTGGGTGAGGTGGGTCAGGTGGCCACCGACCTCATGGATGCGACACGGCGGTCGCTCGCCGCGGGGATCACCCAGGCGCGGCCCGGAAACCGCACGGGTGACATCGGCGCCGCGGTGCAGGAGGTCGTGGAGCGCGCCGGCTTCAACGTGGTGCGCACGCTGGTGGGGCACGGAGTCGGCCGCAGCATGCATGAGGAGCCCCAGGTCCCCAATTTCGGCACGGCCGGCACGGGGGTGCTGCTGGAGGAGGGCGTCGTCATCGCAATCGAGCCGATGGTCACCGAGAAGGATCCGGAGGTCGTGCTGGGCGGGGATGGCTGGGTGGTCGCCACCCGCGACATGGGCCTTGCCGCGCACTTCGAGCACACGGTGGCCATCACGGCATCGGGCCCGCGAATCCTGACCCGTCGCGCCGGGTGACGGATCGGTTCCGCTGATGCCCCGTTCCTGCTATCTTGCGCGGCCGCGCGTGGAACGAAACGCGACGGTCGTCCTGTGCCATTCGGGCCGGGTGACTGCCGGTCGTCACCTCGCGCGCAGTGGGGGCGTCGCGGCCCATCGGGCCCCGCGCCTTTCCGTGTCGTCCCCGGGTCACCCATCGAGGAGCAATCCGTGAAGGTCCGTCCGTCCGTGAAGCCGATGTGCGAGAAGTGCCGTGTCATCAAGCGGCACGGCAAGGTCCTCGTGATCTGCGTCAACCCTCGTCACAAGCAGACCCAGGGGTAGTCAGTGGCACGAATCGCCGGAGTCAACATCCCCCGCGAGAAGCGGGTGGAGATCGGCCTCACCTACGTCTACGGGATCGGCCGCACCACGGCCAACGAGATCCTCGGCAAGGTCGGGATCAGCAGGGACACCTACGTCCGTGACCTGACGGAGGAGGAGGTGGGGCAGCTCCGCGAGGTGATCGAGCGCGATTACCTGGTGGAGGGCGACCTCCGGCGCGAGCGCGCCAACAACATCAAGCGCCTGATGGACATCGGCTGCTACCGCGGCTTGCGTCACCGGCGCGGCCTGCCGGCCCACGGCCAGCGGACCAAGACCAACGCCCGGACCCGCAAGGGCCCGAAGCGCACCGTCGGCAAGCAGCGCAAGAGTTAGCCGGAGCAGAAGGAGCACATGGCACGCCAGAAGGCCACACGAGGTCGTACCCGCCGCAAGGCCCGCAAGAACATCGCGGCCGGCCACGCCCACATCAAGACCTCGTTCAACAACACGATCGTCACCCTGACCGACCGCTCGGGCAACGTGATCGCGTGGGAGACCGCCGGTTCCGCCGGCTTCAAGGGCTCCCGCAAGAGCACCCCGTTCGCGGCCCAGGTCACGGCCGATGCGGCTGCCCGCAAGGGCATGGAGCACGGCCTGCAGAAGGTGGACGTCTTCGTGAAGGGCCCGGGCTCGGGCCGCGAGACCGCCATCCGCTCGCTGCAGGCCGCCGGCCTCGAGGTGACCTCGGTCACCGATGTCAGTCCCGTTCCCCACAATGGCTGCCGCCCGCGCAAGCGGCGCCGCGTCTAGGAGGCCGGCGTGGCACGCGATCGTGACCCGCAGTGCAAGCAGTGCCGCCGTGAGGGGGAGAAGCTCTTCCTCAAGGGCTCGCGCTGCCTCACCGAGAAGTGCGCCATCGAGCGGCGCAACTACCCGCCCGGCCACAACGGCCGCGGGCGCATCCGCCAGTCGGAGTACCTGATCCAGTTGCGCGAGAAGCAGCGCGCGCGCCGCTACTACGGGGTGCTCGAGAAGCAGTTCCGCCGGTACTACGACAAGGCCAGCCGCCAGCCGGGCATCACCGGCGAGAACCTGCTGCGCCTGCTCGAGATGCGGCTGGACAACGTGGTCACCCGCCTGGGCTTCGCGGCCTCGCGCCGCCAGGGCCGGCAGCTGGTGCGCCACGGCCACATCCTCGTCAACGGCAAGCGGGTGGACATCCCCTCGTACCAGTGCCGACCCGACGATGTCATCACCATCAAGCCCGAGTCCGGTGCCGAGCAGACCGTGCGTGGCGCCACGGAGATCGGTGCGTCCGTCGCGCCGTGGCTGCAGGCCGACCACGAGTCGCTGTCGGGCAAGGTGCTGAAGGCACCCGACCGCACCGAGATCGACACCCCGGTGCGCGAACAGCTCATCGTGGAGCTCTACTCGAAGTAGGTATTACCCCGGGCCCGGCACGGGCGATGGCGGGGCGCCCCTGACGCGGGGGCCCCGGCCGAGGCCGCCGGACCCGGTTCCGCGTTCACCACATAACCGGCCAGAGGGCCGGGAGGAGCAGCCCAAGTGCTCGACATCCAGACCCCGCGCATGTCCTACGAGCCCGAGTCCGAGACGCTCGGGACGGTCGAGGTGGAACCGCTCGACCGCGGCTTCGGCCACACCTTCGGGAACTCGCTCCGCCGCGTGCTCCTGTCGTCGCTCGAGGGCGCCGCCGTCACCTCCATCAAGGTCGATGGCGTGCAGCACGAGTTCACGACCGTCAAGGGCGTGCGCGAGGACGTCACCGACATCATCCTCAACCTCCGCGGCCTGGTGTGCCGCCTCGTCGGCGAGGCGGACGAGATCGAGGTGGAGCTGTCGCGGCAGGGGCCCGGAACGGTGACGGCAGGTGACATCGCCTGCCCCGCAGACCTCGAGATCCTCAACCCCGACCTGGAGATCGCCAACCTCGAGGCCGGTGCCTCGCTGGACATGGTGCTCACCATCGCCCGTGGCCGCGGCTACGTGCCCGCCGACCAGAACAAGGGCCCCGGATCCACGATCGGGGTGATCCCGGTGGACAGCAACTTCTCGCCCGTGCGCCGCGTGCGGTACGAGGTCGGCGCCGCCCGCGTGGGCCAGCGCACCGACTACGACAAGCTGACCCTCGAGGTGGAGACCGACGGCTCGGTGGATCCCCGCACGGCCGTGGCCCAGGCATCGGCAATCCTCATCGAGCGCCTTTCGATCTTCGCCGACCCCAAGGACATCCGCCTGCTCGGCGAGGAGGAGCCCGAGGCGCCGCAGCCCGGCGGCGAGATGGCGAACATCCTCATCGAGGAGCTGGAGCTCGGCGTGCGTTCGTACAACTGCCTGAAGCGCGTTGGCGTCGAGACCATCGGCGACCTCATCTCGAAGAGCGAGGACGACCTCTCGGCCATCCCGAACTTCGGCAAGAAGAGCATCGAAGAGGTCAAGGAGAACCTGGCCCGCCATGGCCTGGGGCTCCGCGACGACTGATCACACACCGACCCGTCAACCGGAGACACCATGCGACACCGCAGGCGCGGACCCAAGCTCAATCGTGACAGCGCGCACCGCAGCGCGATGGCGGCCAACATGGCCGTGGCGCTGCTGGAGCACGGACGCATCCAGACCACCGAGGCCAAGGCCAGGCTGGCCCGCCAGACGGCCGAGCGCGCCATCACCCTGGGCAAGCAGGGGACCCTGCATGCGCGCCGTCAGGCGATCTCGCTGCTGCGCAACAAGCCGATCACCTACCGGCTGTTCGATGACATCGCGCCGGTGTTCAAGGACGTCCCGGGCGGCTACACCCGCGTGACCAAGCTCGGGCCGCGCCAGGGCGACGCGGCGCCGATGGTGCTGCTGGAGCTCTCGCGTCCGGTCCCGACCGCGACGGGGGTAACCGCATGACCATCCGCACCCGCATCGCCGCGACCTGCGCGGTGGCCGTGACCGCGGCCGCCGGCGTGGCGATCATCGGCGCGTCATCCGGCACGGCGGTGATGGCCGCCAACCAGACGCAGATCAACGGCATCGTGGATGCCGTCAACTACTGGACCAGCCAGACGCAGGGCTACACGTACTCGGCGTACACGGTGCAGAACATCGCGATCTCATCGGTGAACCAGGCGTACGCCCGGGCGCAGATCCAGCCCACCGCCAAGTACACGGGCCTCATCCCGGCCCAGTGGACGGTCCTGACCGGCACCGGTCCCAACTGGACCGTGATCGACGGCGGCGTGAACTTCTGCGACAACGTGGGCAGCATTCCGGCGGCGGTCGTGAACGACCTCTTCCCGGGTGGTGCGCCGTGCGCGTCGACCAGCACCAAGAAGACGCTGGCGTCCTCGCCGAGCGGCCTCTACCGCCTCGTGGTGACGGCCCAGCGCCGGAACAAGACGAGCAACCAGGCGAGCGTGTTCGTATCGCTCCAGCAGACCAACGGCGTGAAGGTGACCGAGCGCCGCGTGGGTCCGGTGAACGGCTGGCAGTGGGCGGTCGTCACCAAGCCCGGCAGCGCCTACGCGACGCTCAACATGACGAACCAGTGGGGTTCGGTGCAGGTTCTCCGCAACGCGACCGCGCTGTACAACGTGTACGGCTTCCGCGCGAGCGCGTTCGGGCTGACGCCGACCAACCTGAACTAGCCCGCCGCGCCATGCCCGTCCTGCGTCTTGACGTCGAGTACGACGGCGCGGGGTTCGCGGGCTGGGCCGAGCAGCCATCCGAGCGCACGATCGAGGGCGTCCTCCGGGACGCCCTCGAGGTCGTGATGGGGCGACGGCCGGACGTGCGTGTGGCCGGTCGCACCGATGCCGGGGTTCACGCCACCGCCCAGGTCGTGAGCCTGGCGGTGCCCGCGGGCGCCCGTGCGCCGGATGCGGAGCGGCTCTGCCGGTCGCTGAACGGCCTGCTGCCCGACGACGTCGCGGTGCGGGCCGCCGCCCCGGCCCCCGAGGGATTCGACGCCCGCGCCGACGCCACGAGCCGCGCGTACGACTACCGCATCCTGGTGGGCCCACCCGCGCCCCTGCGACGGGCACGGACGCTCCGGCACGTGGGTCGCCCGCTGGATCGCGCGGCCCTTGACGCCTGCGCGGCCGCCACCGAGGGGCAGCATGACTTCACGGCGTTCACCCCCACCGACACGCAGCATGTGTTCTTTGATCGCACCGTGCTGCACTGCGCATGGCGGGACGAGGGGGATGAACTGGTGCTGCGTATCGAGGCCGATGCATTCCTGCGCCACATGGTGCGCGTGGTGGTCGGCACGATGCTTGACGTTGCCCGGGGGGCGCGTACGGTCGAGTCGTACGTCGCCCTGCTGGATGGCGCGCCGCGGTCGGCGGCCGGGCCCACGGCGCCGCCCCACGCCCTCACGCTCGTCGGCGTCCGGTATCCCACACGGGCCTAGTCCAGGAGCGGCCCCGGGGTATTCCCGGAGGGAAGACGAAACGACGCCAGGCCCCGTCGCGCAGCCACGGGGCCTCGCGCTTCCGATTCGCGACCGAAGGGAATACCCCGGGGCCGCTCCTGGACTGCGCTGCCGTCCCGCGATGCCCGGGGTCGGCACTAGCATTGGACACGCGGTGAGGATCCTGGTGACCAACGACGACGGCGTGCACGCACCCGGCATCCTGGCCCTGCGGCAGGCCGTGGATCACCTGGGGGACGTGTTCGTGATCGCGCCGGACGCGAACCGCAGCGCGATCGCGCGCGGCATCACCATCCACGACCCGCTGGTGGTGGACGACGTGCAGATGGCCGACGGCTTTGCCGCGCACGCGGTGGGAGGCACGCCGGTCGACTGCGTGCGGCTCGGGGCACTGGGGCTGATCGGCGACCCCCCCGATGTCGTGGTGAGCGGCGCCAACCTGGGGCTGAACCTCGGGGATGACGTGACCTATTCGGGAACGGTCGCAGCGGCGCTCGAGGGCGTGATGCTGGGCATACCGGCCATCGCGGTGAGCCAGGACGCCCTGGGCGGTGGCAGCGGCCCGGGGCCGGAGTACGACTTCCGGGCGGTCACGGCGTTCGCCGCGAAGCTCGTGCCGCTGGCCTGCGAGGAGACGTTCCCCCGCCATGTGATCTTCAACGTCAACGGCCCCGGGGTGCCGCCGGCCGACCTCGCGGGCGCGCGCGTCACCCGCCTGGGGCGCCGGGTGTACGACGACTCGCTGGTGCTCGAGGGGACCCGCGGCACCTCCCGCCACTTCCGCATCTACGGCGAGCCGATGAGTCATGACATGCAGCCGGGCACCGACCTCTCGGCGATCGATGACAACCTCCTGAGCGTCACGCCCCTGCACTTCGACCTGACCGACCTGGAGGGCATGGATCGCATGGCCCGGTGGGAGCTGGACGAGATGCTGCGGTCGGTCGCCGGGGTGTCGTAGCCCCGTGCCGCGCTTCGGCACGGTGCTGTTCGACCTTGACGGCACGGTGGTGGACACCGTCGCGCTCATCCGCGAGAGCCACCGCCATGCGGTGCAGACGGTGCTCGGCACGGATCTTCCCGACCACGAGCTGCTCGCAAACGTGGGCCGGCCGCTGATCGAGCAGATGCAGGCCTTCGACGCGGACCGGGCCGGTGAACTGGTGCGCGCCCAGCGCGCATGGAACCACGCGCACACCGCCGAGCTCATCCGTCCCTATCCCGGGGTCGCGCAGATGCTCGCCGACCTCCGCGCAGCGGGATGCCGGGTGGGAATCGTCACCTCGAAGGCCGGACCCGCCGTGCAGCTGGCGTTCGATGCGCTGCCGGAGGTCGCGCGCCACGTGGAGGTGCTCGTGGCGGTCGAGGACACCACGGTGCACAAGCCCGCGCCCGATCCGGTGGTGCACGCCCTCGCGCGGCTCGGCGCATCGCCGGACGACGCCTGCTACGTGGGGGATGCCCCCTTCGACATCGCAGCGGGCCGCGGCGCGGGGGTTACCGCGCTGGGCGTGACCTGGGGCTTCTTCCCATCGGATGCCCTCGCCGATGCGGACGTCGTGTTCGACGCGGTACCGGATCTTGCGGGCTACCTGATGCGGGGCACGGATGGCTGACCCCGCGGGCCGCGTGGCCGAACTGCGTGCCCTCATTCGCGATGCGTCGTACCGCTACTACGTGCGGGACGACCCCCCGGTGGACGATGCCGTCTATGACGCGTGGATGCGCGAACTGGAGGAGATCGAGGCCGCGCACCCGGGGTTGGTGACCCCCGATTCGCCCACCCAGCGCGTGGGGGCGCAGCCGTCCAGCAGGTTCTCGCCGCATCGCCACCTTCAGCCGATGCTGAGCCTGGCGAACGCCCGTGGCGATGAGGAACTGCGCGAATGGAACCGCCGCCTCGCCGCGGTGCTCGAGCAGGAGGGCATGGCCGGCCGCCCCGTGCGCTATGTGGTGGAGCCCAAGATCGACGGCCTGGCCATCTCCCTCACCTACGAGGACGGTCGCCTCGCGGTCGGGGCCACGCGCGGCGACGGCGAGGTGGGGGAGGACGTCACCGCGAACATCCGCACGATCATGGCCGTGCCCCTGGTGCTGCGCGATGGCATCGGCACTCCGCCGGAGCGCGTGGAGGTGCGGGGCGAGGTGTACCTGCCCCTCGAGGCCTTCGCGCAGTTCAACGAGGCCCGGGCGGCCGAGGGGCAGCCCACGTTCGCGAACCCGCGCAACGCCGCCGCGGGCAGCCTGCGGCAGCTCGACCCCCGCCTCACGGCGGAGCGTCCGCTGAGTGCCTGGTTCTATTCGGTGGGCGCCGCCGACGGCATCGGTGCCGTGAGCCACGAGGACATGCTGGCCTGGCTGCGCGAGGCGGGCTTTCCGGTGAACCCCCTCATCGCCGTGTACGACGACATCGATGCGGTGGCCGCCGCCTGCGATGCGTGGGAGGAGCGCCGCGGCGACCTCGACTACGACATCGATGGTGCGGTGGTCAAGGTGGACTCGCTCGAGATGCAGCGCCGGCTGGGAGCAGTGGCGCGCGCCCCCCGATGGGCCATCGCCTACAAGTTCGCGCCCACCACGGCCACCACCCTGCTGCGCGACATCCGGGTGAACGTGGGGCGCACGGGGGCCATCGTGCCCTGGGCCGAGCTCGACCCCGTGCACGTGGGTGGGGTCACCGTGGAGCGCGCCACCTTGCACAACCAGGATGACCTCGCCCGTAAGGACCTGCGCATCGGCGATACGGTGGTGGTCCAGCGCGCCGGCGATGTCATCCCCCAGGTGGTGTCGGCACTGACGCAGCGCCGCACCGGCGACGAGCGCCCGTTCGAGATGCCCACCCAGTGCCCGGCGTGCGGCACCGCCCTCGTGCGCCCCGAGGGGGAGGTCATCTGGCGGTGTCCCAATCGGTCGTGCCCGGCGCAACTGGTGGAGAGCGTCATTCACTTCGCATCGCGCGGATGCATGGACATCGAGGGCCTCGGCGAGAAGACCGTGCAAAAGCTGTTCGACGTCGGGCTCATCTCCAACGTGGCCGACCTGTACGACCTCGCGGCGGAGCAGCTCATACCGCTCGAGGGGTTCAAGGACCAGAGCGCGGCGAACCTGGTGAACGGCATCGGGCAGTCGCGGCAGCGTCCGTGGCCCCGCGTGATCAACGCGCTCGGCATCCGGCATGTGGGCCAGGTGACCGCCGATGCCATCGCGCTGGTCGCGCCCCGCCTCGACGCCCTGCTCGGCGCGACGGCGGATGACCTGGCCCGCGCCGACGGCGTGGGTCCCGTGGTGGCCGAGGCGGTCACCGAGTTCCTGTCGTCCGATGACAACCGCGCGATGCTCGATCGCCTGCGGGTCGCGGGCCTCACGGTGGAGATGGACGTGCCCGACGGGCCGGTGGATGGCCCTCTTGCAGGCTGCACGGTGGTTGTCACCGGTGCGCTCGAGGCCTTCACGCGCGATGAGGCCCGCCGCGCGATCATCGCGGCAGGCGGGAAGAGCACCGACTCGGTCAGCAGGAAGACCAGCTTCGTGGTGGTGGGGGCCGATCCCGGGTCGAAGGTGGCCAAGGCGGAAAAGGCCGGTGTCCCCGTGGTGGATGAGGCCACCTTCACCGCGGTCCTCGCGGGGTCCGCCCCGGTGCCGGAGCGCGGCGCCTAGCCCGGGACGCCGTCCGCCCGGCCGGTGGCGAGCAGGGTCACCGCCCGGTCCATCGCCTTCTGTGCTCCGCTGATGTCGGAGGTGTTCATGAGGAATGCAAAGGCGTAGCGGGCCCCGGACCTGCTGGTGACCGTTCCGGCCAGGGATGCGACCCCATTGATGTAGCCGGTCTTCGCCCGCACGCGCTTGCGCACGGCCGGCCCCTTGAGCCGCCGACGAAGGGTCCCCTCGCCGCCGCGGGGAAGTGACCCGACGAGGGCGTCCCCCCACGACGGGTCGGCCTCCGCGTCGCGCAGCACGCCGACGAGGGTGGATGCCGACACGCGGTTGCTGTGCGAGAGGCCGGAGCCATCCACGAAGTCGTCGGACGCGGTGAGGATTCCGCGCTGGCGCAGCAGGTCCTCGGCCTGCCGGGTGCCGGCGGCCGTGGTGCCGCGTCCGGCCGCGTACACGCCCACGTCCTTGGTGAGGGTCTCCGCGGTGAAGTTGTCGCTGTGCGCGTTCATGAAGTCGAGCACCCGCTCGAGGCGCTCCGACCGCACCTGGCCGATCACGTCGCCACCGGGCACGTCGCGCCCGGCGCGGACGCCGCCGGTCACCCGCACGCCCGCGCGCCGGAGCGCGGCCACCATGCGCTGCCCCGCCGCGATCGCGGGGCTCGAGACGTTCGATCCGCCATTCGCGCGGTTCTGGTTCGTGGCGATGCCCGAGAGCGGCGGGCACTCATACCGGTAGCTGCTCTTCCACCGCGGCCCCATCCGCTTGCGGTCGAACAGCGTCTCATCCACCACGATCCCGCCCGTGATCCGCTTCACCCCCTGCTCCCGGACATCACGCGCGAGTGCGTCGAGCGACGTGCCGAGCCCATCGAGCGACCGGCGTGAGTACGACCGGGTGGCGAGCATGGGGTCGCCGGCCCCGATCAGGTATGCAGGACCGCTCACCACGCCTCCCGGCCCGCGGGCATCACGCCCCGACTCGAGGCGTGTGGTGAAGCGGAAGTCAGGGCCCACGGTGAGCAGCGCGGCGGCGCTCGTGATGATCTTCATCGTGGATGCCGGCGCAAGGGCCGTGTCCGGGCGCCACGACGCCACCGTGGTGGCACCGTTCGCGTCCACGCGCTGCACCAGCGCGCTGGTGGTGGGATTGCGCGCGGCGAACGCGTCGATCGTGCGGTCGACGGGGTTTGACTGCGCCGCAGCGGTGCCCGCGGCCGCAAGGATCAGGGCACCCGCGGACAGGGCGACCACGGCATGCCGGGTACGTGGCAGGAGGCGACTCACGACGCCCGGCAGGCTAGCGCCGGCCCCGGCGCGCGCGCGGCGCCCCGGGGCCGCGCCGACATCACGCCGCCAGCATCTCCCGGGCGTCGGTGTCATCCGGGAACCGGTGCCCGGATGCCAGCAGGTTCGCGATGACGAGCGTCTTGTCCACCCGTCCGCGGTAGATCGGGATCGCCTGCTCCAGGCAGTAGCGCATCAACCTGTCCGTGCGCATTCCGACGGCCTCGGCCATCTCGTCCGGGGTCAGGTGATTTGGCATCTCATCCTCCCTCTGTGACGTCGTGCGATTGACGCTACCGCGGTCGCCGGATGCCCCCGCAGCGCAGTCCCGGAATGAGCGCGGAAAATCGGGTGCGATGGGCTAGGATGCCCGGGCTTCATCGCGGGGTGTGGCGCAGCTTGGTAGCGCGCTCCGTTCGGGTCGGAGAGGTCCCCGGTTCAAATCCGGGCACCCCGATGAAGCCGTTTCCGCGGTCGAGAAGGGGAAGCAGATGGGGCCCGATTCCACTCCTGCGGAGATCCTCACGGAAACCTGCACCATCGCCATGATCGGGGCCTCCCCGGACCCGGCCAAGCCCTCCTACGGAGTGATGGAGTACCTCATGGCCCAGGGCTACAAGGTGATCCCCGTGCGTCCGGGCGAAGGCGAGATCCTGGGCATGCCCATCGTCAATTCACTCGCCGGGATCGACGAGCCCATCCACATGGTGGATGTGTTCCGCAAGTCGGAGGCCGCCCCGGACATCGCCCGCGAGGCCGTGGCGGCTGGCGCCACGTCGCTGTGGTTGCAGCCCGGGTGCGTCAGCGATGAGGCCCGCGACATTGCCACCTCCGCGGGCCTCGCCTTCGCGCAGGACATCTGCACGAGGCAGGTGCACCGGGATCAGGGCGTCGGGGCCATCGGCCCGTCGTTGCTGCCCTAGACGGTGACGACGCCCTCCACCTCGGGCACCTCGCGCCGCAGTTCGGCCTCGATACCCAGGGTGAGGGTGGCGGTGCTCATGGGGCATCCGCCGCACGCGCCCAGCATGTGCAGGTGGACGAACCCCTCGTCATCGAGGTCCACGAGTTCGACGTCCCCGCCGTCCGCGTGCAATGCGGGGCGAATGCGCTCAAGCACGTCCTCGATGCGGGTAAGGGTCTCGACGTCCGCCATGGTTCCTCCGGTTCGCGTGGCGACGGAGCCAATCGTAGCGCGGGCGGTGCGCGCCCATGGCTGAACGCGTCCGTGCCGCCGTTGTCCAGGTGCTGGCCGGTGATGATGCCCCCCGCAACATCGCCCGCGCCGGCGAGTTGGTGCAGGCGGCAGCGGTGGCGGGCGCCGGGGTCATCGTGCTCCCCGAGCGCTGGAACTGGTGGGGTCCGGCGGATCGCCGGCGGGAGGGGGTCGAGGCCCTCGACGGCCCGGCGCTCACCGCTGCGCGCGGCTGGGCACGCGAGCTCGGCGTGGCCCTCGTGGCGGGCAGCGTGCTGATCGGCGGCGGGCGCGATGGCCGCGCGTACAACACCAGCGTGCTCATCGCGCCGGATGGCCGCGATGTCGCCCTCTACCGCAAGGTGCACCTGTTCGACGTGACGGTGGAGGGGCATGAGTTCCGCGAATCGGACTTCGTCGAGCCGGGCGAGGCCCTCGCGGTGGGCGAGGCCGGCGGACTCCGCATCGGCCTGAGCGTCTGCTACGACCTGCGCTTCCCCGAGCTCTACCGGGGCCTGGTGGATGCCCGCGCGACGGCCCTGGCCGTGCCCGCGTACTTCACGGAGCGCACCGGCGAGGCGCACTGGGAGCCCCTCCTCCGTGCACGCGCGATCGAGGACCAGTGCTTCGTGCTGGCTGCCGGCCAGTGCGGGCGCCACGGCACCCCGGATGCGGCGTGGGGGCATTCGATGATCGTCGATCCCTGGGGTCGCGTGCTGGCCGAGGTCGCCGCGGGCGAGGGGTTCGCGGCTGCCGACCTGGACCTCGCGGAGCAGCGTCGCATCCGTGCGTCGCTCCCCGCGCTGCGCCACCGGCGGCTGCCGACGTGAGCGCCCGGGCGGATCGCCCCCGGCGCGGGGACGAGATCGAGGTCGACGTGGCCGACCTCGCGTTCGGCGGCCGGGGCGTGTCGCGGGCCGACGGGTTCGTCGTGTTCACGCCCGACACCGCCCCGGGCGACCGCGCCCGCGTCCGCCTGCGCAAGGTGCGGCGCCGGTTCGGCGAGGCCGACCTGGTCGAGGTGCTCAGTCCGGGGCCCGGGCGCGTCATGCCTGCGTGCCCCTTCGTGCCCGACTGCGGCGGATGCCGGCTGCAGCACATCGCGTACGAGGAGGCGCTCGAGTCGAAGCGGCAGCAGGTGGCGGAGCACCTCGCGCGCATCGGGGGACTCGCGGACGTGGAGGTCCGCGAGGCCGATCCCGCCCTCGAGAGGTTCGGCTACCGCAACAAGATGGAGTACTCGGCGGCGCCCGGTCCCGATGGGGCCCTGCATCTGGGATTCCACCGGCGCGGCCGGTGGGACGAGGTGGTGGACATCGATCCGTGCATGCTGGCGAGCGCCGCGGGGAACGCCGCACGCGAGGCCGTGCGTGCATGGGCCGTCGAGCACGCCGTCGCGCCGTATGACCAGCGGGCGCAGGAAGGCTTCCTCCGCCATGTCGTCGTTCGGGAGGGGGTCCTCACCGGTCAGGTGCTGGTCACCGTGGTCACCGCACCGGGGCCATCGGACGTGGTGGACCTGCTCGCGGAGCGCTTGCCCGGGGCCGTGCCCGGCCTGGTGGGCATCGTGCACGCGGTCAATGACCGGCCCTCGGAGGTGACCGGCGGGTTGCCCAGCCGGACGGTGTGGGGCCGTGACTGGATCGAGGAGTCGGTCGAGGTGGAGCCCGGCCGCCCCGTGACGCTGCGCCTCTCGGCCGGGTCGTTCTTCCAGACCAACTCGCGGATGACGGGCCACCTTTACCGGCGCGCGGCCGAGGCCGCGGGCCTTACCGGCGGTGAGGTGCTCTACGACCTGTTTGCCGGCGTCGGCAGCATCGGGGTGGCGCTCGGCGCGCTGTCGAAGCAGGTCGTGGCGATCGAGTTGCTGCCCGAGGCCGTCGAAGACGCGCGCGGGAACGCGGAGCGGAACGGCATCGCGAACCACACCGCGCTGGCGGGTGACGTGCGCGTGGTGCTGCGCGAGAACCGCGGTCAGCTGCCCGCGCCTGACGTCGCGATCGTGGATCCGCCGCGCGCCGGGCTGTCCGGCGGTGCATGCAGGCGCATCCTCGAGCTCGCCCCGCGCACCCTCGTGTACGTGTCGTGCCAACCGGCCACGTTCGCCGACAACGCCCGCAGGTTCGTCGATGGCGGCTACCGGCTGGAGTGGGTGCGGCCGGTGGACATGTTCCCGCAGACACCCCACATCGAGGCCGTCGCCAGGTTCACGCGGGCCTAGGCGCCGCGCCGTCCGCTACCAGGGGGGCTCGGCCGCGTACCACTCGCCGAGGGAGCGGAAGGCCGCCCAGAACCGGCGCTTGGCGTCCTGCTCATCCAGCGAGTCGTCGATGTCCGGCGTGACGAGCGCCTCGATCGCCGGCGTCCACGCGGTGACCACCCCGTGCTCCACGGGCAGGGGCTCGGCCATCGGGACATTCAGCGCGTCCACGGCGGCGATGGTCCGGTCCCCCATGACCACGAGGATGCGCGGTCGCACGATGCGGATCTCCTCGGCAAGCCACTCCAGTTCGTCGCCCATCGGCGACGCGGGATCGGCATGCGGGCACTTGAGCACCAGCGTCCCGTACAGGGACGCCGGGTCGACCTGCAGGCGCTCGGCGCTCCGGCGGATCGCCTCGCCCGAGCGCCCGTAGAACGACACGCCCTCCTGTCGCTCGGCGAGCGATGACTGCCACTTGACCAGCATGATGTCCGCGGTGGGGGAGCCGGATGCCTTCACGGGGAACGTGCCGCCGGCCTGGCATCCCGGGCATGCGTCCATGCGCTCCTCGAGGAGGTGCATCTCACGGATGGCCCGGTCGAGGTAGGCGTCCTCGATGCGGGGGACCGACGGGCCCTCGCGGGGACCGGGCTCGGGAGTGGCGGGAGACTCTGCGCTCATCAGCGCCTGTCGTTTCGTCCTCGTGCCATGGCCTTCCTGCCGCCGCGGCGCAGGGAGCGTTGCAACCTAGGCGTCGTGCTGCGACGCGCGGCGCGAGGAACGCGTGCCGCGAGCGCGACGGCCGCGGCGGCGCCGCACGGGCCGGGCATCGCCCAGCGCCGTCATGAACTCCCGCGGACCGGCGAACGACTGCATGAGCATGCCCGCCGTGCCGACCTCGGCAGGCGCGGTCGCGGCGCTGCCGCCGGTCACCACGAGTCCCGCGCGCTGCAGCAGCAGGGCGGCGTCGGCGGCCTGGGCGGCGGGCCGTGCCGGCGTGAGGCCCTCGTGGCAGTCGATCAGCGCGGCGACATCGCGGAGCGCCTCGGCTGGTGGTGCGGCGGCCGAGTCGGGATGCGGGATCAGCGTGAGGCCCCCCTGCGCGCGGACCCGGCGAAGGGCTTCGTCAAGGGCGAGGCCATCGGGCACGGGCTCCGTGAGGAACAGCCCCACCACCACGCCCTCGCGCGTCTCGATCTCCTGTCCGACGATCACCTTGAGCGCGTCCGGTGCGAGACGCAGGACCTCCAGCGCCGGCGCGATGCCGCCGGGCGCCGCCACCGCGATGATGCGCACGTCGCGGTCCACCGCGGCCTGCACGATCTCCCGCGGGCCCAGGCCGGAGCTGCCCCGCACGCGCAGGTCCGCGAAGACCGGCGCCTCGGTGCCGTTGGCCGCTGCCTCGGCGGGCCGCGCCGCCACCCCCCGGTACAGGGTCTCGAGATCGGCGGCAACATCGTCCCATGTGCGCGCCCGCCCGCGGTGCTCGGCCGCCGCCGACAGCAGCGCCACCCGGGCGGGGTTGACGAGGCATGACGTGATGGCATCCGCCCACGCCTCGGACGTGAATGGCGGCAGCGCGATACCGGCATCGCCCCCCAGGGCCTCCTCCACCTCGGGCCCGCGGGCCGCGAGGACGCACATCCCGGCGGCCATGGCCTCGCGCAGCACGGGGGTCGCGGCCTCCTCCGCGGTCGGGAAGAGCGCGATCTGCCCGCGGCGGAAGGCCTCGCCCCGCGCGGCGGCCCCTGCATCCGGCATCACCGATACGCGCTCGCGCAGCGCCTTGGGAACTGCCGCGCGGGTGCGCTGCGGGGTGCCGGCGGGGCCGATCACCGTGATGGGGCCTGACAGCGCGGGATCGGTGGCGGCCAGTGCCCGCATCACGAACCGCAGGCCGGTCCGGTCGCGGTCGCGCGCCACGACCACCACGCCCGGCGCCGTGGACGGCGGGCCGAACAGGTCCGGGTCAATCCCCTCGGGCACGACCTCGTAGGGACCGGGGAGAATCCCGGCCAGCACGTGGCCCGCGGCAGCGGACAGCGCGATGCGAAGGTCGGCCTGCGCGAGCGCGCGGTCCACCAGCGGTCGCACGAAGGCCACGCCGGCGAGCGGGGCCGTGCGATGGAATGTCACGGCAGTCACGCCCGTGGCGTGCCGGAGCGCGGCAAGGGCCGGCGAGGGCGCCAGGGGCTCATGCAGGTGGGCGACGTCGAAGCCGCCCATCCCGAGCGCGATCTCGAGCCCCGAGGCGGAGTCGATCGGCCCCCCCAGGCGCCGGCCGGGCCCCTTCGCCCCGGAGCGGATGGCGCGGGAGGTGGCGACCACGAGCGGGGGGCCGCCCGCGTCGGCGGCTACCGCATCCCGGTCGCCCGCCTCCAGGGCCTCGATGCGCCGTCTGCCGGCGTCCGCCGCAGGGCGCCCCGTCCCCGGGGCGAGGATGGTCACCGCGTGGCCGCGCCGGGCGAGCGCCTCGGCCTCGGCGGCAACGGCGTGCCCCACGTCATCCCCCGGGGGGAACGCGTGGGGCGACACCATCGCGATCCTCAGCGGTGAGGTGCTCACCGCGTCCCGCGGCCTACTTCGGCAGGGCGGCGTCGCTCTCGCCGCGGATGAACTCCTCGGTCATCTCGCGCGCGACGTCGTCCGGGTGCTGGATGGGCGGGCTCTTCATGAAGTACGCCGACGGCCCCTCGAGCGTGCCCGAGATGCCGCGGTCCATTGCCAGCTTGCAGCAACGCACGGCGTCGATCACCACCCCGGCGGAGTTCGGGGAGTCCCACACCTCGAGCTTCAGCTCGATGTTGAGCGGCACGTCGCCGAAGGCCTGGCCTTCCATGCGGATGTGCGCCCACTTGCGGTCGGTAAGCCACGGCACGTAGTCGCTGGGGCCGATGTGGATGTCCCGCGGGTCCATCTCGTAGTCGAGCATCGAGGTGACCGCGTTGGTCTTGCTGATCTTCTTCGACTCCAGGCGCTCGCGCTCGAGCATGTTGAGGAAGTCCGTGTTGCCGCCGAAGTTCAGCTGCGTGGTGTGCTTGAGGCGCACGCCCCGCTCGCGCATGAGGCGCGTCAGCTGACGGTGCACGATCGTCGCCCCGACCTGGCTCTTGATGTCGTCACCCACGATGGGCGCGCCGGCCTCGTGGAAGCGCTGCTGCCAGTAGTGCTCGCGCCCGATGAACACCGGCACGCAATTCACGAACCCGCAGCCGGCGGCGAGGATGTGCTCCACGTACCACTTCGTCGCCTGCTCGGAGCCCACCGGCAGGTAGGACACCACCACATCGGTCTTGGTGTCCTTGAGCAGGCCGGTGATGTCGGCAGTCTCGCCGGGCGCCTTCTCGATGACCTCTGAGAGGTACTTGCCCAGCCCGTCATGGGTCATTCCCCGCTCGACCGTCACGCCGGTCGTGGGCACGTCCGAGAACTTCAGCGTGTTGTTGGGCTCGCTGAAGATGGCTGCGGAGAGGTCGGTGCCGACCTTGCGGGAGTCGATGTCGATCGCCGCCGTGAAGTTGATGTCCTTCACGTGGTACCCGCCGAGGACCGAGTGCATGAGGCCCGGCACGAAGTCGTCCTTGCCGGCGTCCTTGTAGAACTGGACGCCCTGCACGAAGGACGAGGCACAGTTGCCCACGCCGATGATGGCGACGTTGACGGTCTTGCTCACGAGTTCGGGTCCCCCCGGTTGATTAGCTGGCTTCCGGGGGCCCGTCGGCATCCCGAAGAACGGAGTGTACGTAGAACAGGCGTTGCGCGAAGGTGATGAGGGTGCCCACGGCGAGGATCGTCATGACCACCTCGATCGTGATGCCCCACCCGCCGAGGAACAGCGCGGCGCCCACGAGCACGAGGCGCTCGGTGCGGCTGAAGAGGCCGCCCTTGTTGGAATCAACGCCCAGCCCTTCGGCCCGGGCCCGGGTGTAGGACACCAGGAATGACCCCGCGAGCGCCAGGAACGTCATCGCGACCGCCCAGGTGCGCGCCTCGGTCGCCATGGCGACCCCGATGCCGCCCAGCACCAGGCCCTCGCCCAGGCGGTCCAGGTTGGAGTCGAGGAAGGCACCGAAGCGCGTCGCCTTGCCGCTCATGCGCGCGACAGAGCCATCGAACATGTCGCTGAGGGACCCGACCACGAACACCACGCCGGCGATGATCCACAACTCGAAGCCCGCGAGCACCGCCGTGGCGATCGCGAGGGCGAACCCGAACACCGTGATGGAATTCGGGGTGACCCCTCCGCGCACGAGGGCCCGCACGAGGGGATCGGCGAAGGACCTGGCGGCGTCTGAGAACTTCTTGCGGGCTTCCGGGGTGCCGTCGCCCGGTGCGTCGTCGGTCCGTGTGGGGATCGGGAGCCTTCCTCGTCGATGGGCGCCGTAGGATAGTCGGTGATGCGCCTCTGCTCTTTCCGCGCGCCAGACGGTCTGCGCCCCGGTCTCGTGGAGGGCGACCGCGTCATACCCCTCGTGGCACCCTCAACTCAGGAGATCATTGCCGGGGACCCCCCTGTCGCTCGTGCCGGTGAGCCCCTGCCCCTCTCGGCGGTGGTGCTCGAGGCACCCGTCATCCCCGGGAATGCCTTCGGCATCGGCCTCAACTACCGGGCCCATGCCGCGGAGACGGGCAAGGAGCCGCCGTCCGAGCCGGTGCTGTTCGCGAAGATGCGCGGGACCGTGAACCGCCCGTCCGGCCCGGTGATCCATCCCGAGTGGACGCGTCGGCTGGACTACGAGGGGGAACTTGGCGTGGTCATCGGCAGGCGTGCGCACCGCGTCCCCGCAGCCCGTGCCCTGGACCACGTCTTCGGGTACCTGGTGGTGGATGACGTGAGCGCGCGCGACCGGCAGGCATCGGAGCCGCAGTGGATCCGCGCCAAGAGTGGGTGGGGCTTCATGCCGATGGGCCCCTGGATCACCTCGGCCGATGAGGCCGGCGACCCGCAGGACATGCGCATCCGCACCTGGGTGAACGGCGAGCTGCGCCAGGACACCAGCACCGCCGACATGATCTTCCCCGTCGCGGAGCTCGTCTCGTACGCGTCGCATGTGTTCCCCCTCGAGCCGGGTGATCTCATCACCACAGGTACCCCGCAGGGGGTGGGCGTGGGAATGGACCCGATGCGGTTCCTCGCCCCGGGTGACATCGTGCGGATCGAGATCGATCGCCTCGGGGCGATCGAGCACGAGATCCTGCTGCCATGAGCACCGAGCGCGACATGGCGGCCATGCGCCGGGTGATCGCGATGACGGGCCTGTCGTTCCCGCGGGGCCTGCTGGGCGGGGAGGCCATGGAACTCGCGGCGGCCATCGGGGCGGGCGCCCCCGGGCGCTCCGAGGTGGAGGAGCTGATCCATCGCGTGGCCATGGCGCAATGGCCGGTGCTGCAGGGGCCGATGGCGGCGGCGCTCGACCGGGCGGACCGGCCGGAGGACCCCGGCGACGACCGCGCGCTGGCGGTGGCGGAGCAGTTCGCCGCCGACGCCGACCCGGGCAACCCCCTGGCGCTGGCGCTGGCCGAGCGGGCGGGCCTGGACCTCGCGGCAGTGCGCGCGCGGGCACTGGACCGGCTCGAGGCGCTCGCCGCCGTGCAGGGCGGCGACCCCGGGCGCCCCGAGGCACTGGTGGCGCTGGCGACGACCGCCGGGCGGTCGGTGGTGGACCTGCTCGACCTGGATCCGGAGGACTTCGCCCCGGAGATCGCCGACTACGCGGATGCCTCCACGTCGGCGGAGGAGGCCACGCCGCGCCTGGCGCGGGCCACGGGCGATCTCGAGGTGCGCGAATGGGCGCGCGAGGCCCTGCGCGGCCTGGATGTCCCCGCGCCGCCCGCGGCCCTCGCGGCGGTGCGGCGCATGGCCGATGGCCCGCCGCCCGAGGACCCCGCAGACGATGTGCTCTGGACCGCCACCATCGTCGTGCTTGCCGAGGACGCCATCGACATGGCCACGGCGGACGAGGAGACGGCCGGGGACTAGCGGGCGGCGGCCACCAGCCCGGCGCGCGCCAGGATCTCGGGCACCGACGACTCCCACGCGACGGCCATCACGTGGATGCCGGCGACCCCCGGGATCTCACGGAGGGCCTGTATCACCTCGACGCAGATCTCCATGCCCGTCTCGCCCTCGTCGTCCGCCTGCTCCATGCGGGCGATGAGGTGGTCGGGCACGGTGACGCCCCACACCTTGTCGCGCATGTGCTCGGCCATCCGCAGGTGCTTGAAGGGCCCCACGCCGATCAGCAGCCGGGGCAGGGCAGGCAGGTCCGCGGCCTCGAGGCGGCTCATGAATGCGGCTACGCGCTCCGGCTCGTAGACCAATTGCGTCTGGAAGAAGTCGGCACCGGCCTCCATCTTCGCGCGGATCTTCGAGATCTCGACGTCGGGGTCATCCGCCGCGGGATGCGCGGTTGCCCCGATCACGAGGTGGGGCGGCTGCCCGACCAGTTCCTCCTCGTCCTCATTCATGAATCGCCCGTTCCGCAGCGAGGACTGCAGCCGCAGCAGCGCCATGGTGTCGAGGTCGTTCACCACGGCGGCGTCGGGGTGATTGCCGATGTGGATGGGGTCGCCGCTCATCGACAGCGTGTTGTGGATGCCCAGCGCCGACGCCCCGAGGATGTCGCTGGTGAGCGCCATGCGGTTCCGGTCACGCACCGTCATCTGCATCACGGGCTCGGCGCCGTTGTCGAGCGCGATGCGACCGCAGGCAAGGGGGCACATGCGCGACTGGGCCGTCTGGTTATCGGTGATGTTCACCGCATCGGTGACCGGCCCGAGCAGGCGGGCCTTGTCGGCGATGATCGAGGGGTCGGCGCTCTTCGGCGGACCGATCTCGCTGGTGATTGCGAACCGGCCCTCATGCAGCGCTGACTCGAGTCGTGTGGGTGTGCTCATAGGCTCTGCACCGTATCACTGACGCTTGCAATGTGGCTGCATGCAGGCAAATCATGGAAGATCCGCTGCATCCGGAATGTTTTTGCCCCCACGCGGTCAGGTTTTTGTAAGGACCGGGGCACCGGGGTTGCAGCCCCCGAAACCCGACCTAGGTTCGACGCCACGTACTCAACCCCGGAGGACAGTCCATGAAGCTCACCCCGTACCTCATCGCCTCGGCTGCCGTGATCGGCACTGCTGCGGTCCTTGTGGGTTCCGGTACCGCCGCGAGCGAGAACGCGAACACCACCACCCAGCAGTTGCTCATCAACCAGCGCATCTCGCAGGCCGCGGTGCTGCGCTCGAACCAGTCCCTGAACTACCTGGCCCCGATCCGCACCACGCAGACCGACGCGGCCAACACGGGCAAGAACGGCGTCACGCCGCTCAGCCGCGTGCAGGGCTCGGGCAAGGGGTGGACCACCGCGCAGATCGCGGACAAGGCCGTGACGGGCGCGAAGATCGCCGATGGCACCGTGACCAACGCGAACCTCGCGCACCCGAGCTACTACGCGCAGGTCTCGGCGGCCGCCGCGCTCGCGGGGGGCACGACGGGCACAACGGTGACCACCAGCGGCGCGGGCCGCTACCAGGTGACGTTCCCGGCGGATGTGAGCAAGTGCACGCTCTCGGCCACGGCGCTGGCGGCCACCACGACCATCGCGGCCATCCCCACCGCCGGCCAGACGCAGAAGGTGGATGTGTCGACCGACACCCAGCCGGGCGGCGGCGGTGACTTCGTGGCGACCAACCAGTCGTTCCACCTCATCGCGTACTGCTAGGGGGAGCCTTCGCGGGGCCCGGCGTCACGCCGGGCCCCGCGGGCCATCCGGCGCCGCCCGTCGGCTAGACGGGGTCGCCGCCCTCGGCGACGAAGCGCACGCGCCCCGCGATCTCGGCGGCGTTGTTCGATACCCGCTCGAGGTGGCGCGCGAGCAGCACGGCCCCGGCAAGCCATGGCGCGCTGTCGCGGTCGGCGGAGTGGTGCGATGCGGCCTGCATGACCCCCTCGAGGAGGTCCTGCACGCCCCGGGCGTCCGACCGGGCGATGATCGCGAGGCCGGTGTCCTCGCGCGCAAATGCCTGGACGGCCTGCGACAGGGCGCTGATCGCCCGCGGCTCCATGCGCTTGATCAGGGCGTCCACCTCGGGGATGGGCCGTGACGGCTCCATCGCCTCCACGCGTCGGGCGATCGCCACGGCGAGGTCACCCACCCTCTCGAGGGCGACGGTGATGATCAGGCCGGTGTGGATGAGGCGCAGGTCATGCGCCTTGGGCGCCTGCAGGAGCACGAGATCGAAGGCCAGGCGCTCGAGTTCCTTGCACCGGAAGTCCACCTCGTCGTCGCCCGCGATCACGGCCGCGGCCTCGGCGTGGTCCTGGTTCTCCCATGCGTCCACGGCGCGCTCGACCTGTCCGACGATGACGCTCGCCACCTCGATGAGGCCGCTGCGCAGCTGGTCGATGCCGCCGGTGATCCCGCTTGCAGGCTCGGTTGCCATGCCACCACTGTATGACACCTACCCACGGGTCCCTGCATGTCACGCGCCCGGTAACATGGCCGTGACACGTCTTCCTCAAGGAGTTCCGCCCGATGCACGCAGTGCGCTACGGGACGATCGCCGACCGCGTCATGCCCCGGGGTGCGACCCGGTCCAGCGCCGCCGTCCGCGACGTCATCCTCGTCCTCGCCGGCACGGCCCTCGTGGCCCTCCTGGCCCAGATATCCATCCCCTGGTTTCCCGTCCCCTTCACGGGGCAGACGCTCGCCGTGCTGCTGGTCGGCGGCATGCTGGGGGCCCTTCGCGGGGCACTGTCGCTGGCCCTCTACTTCGTGATCGGCGCGCTGGGTCTCCCGGTGTTCACCGAGCAGTCAGGTGGCTGGGACGTGATCATGGGCGCTACGGGCGGCTACATCATCGGCTTCATCCTCGCCGCCGCCGTCGTGGGCTGGCTGTGCGAGCGCGGCGTCGACCGGCGCGTCGTTCCCATGATCCTCGCGCTGATCCTCGGCAACGTGATCATCTACGCCGTCGGGCTCCCGTGGCTCGCGAGCTGGACGCCCCCGGGGGCCGATGCGGCGTTCGGGTGGAGCCAGGCCTTGACCTACGGCTTCGAGCCCTTCGTGTTCGGTGACGCCCTCAAGCTCGTGATCGTCGCCGCGCTTCTGCCCGCGGGGTGGGCGCTGCTGCAGCGCACCGGGTTCGGGCGTGATCGCGAGGAGGACGGCCCCCGCGCCGGAATGCTCTAGGCGCCACCCCGCTCCCCCGCGCGGAGCGCACCCTGCTTCACCGAAAGGGCCCGCTGAGCGGGCCCTTTCTCGTGCAGGCGCCCGCATGGGCACGGGGCGCCCGCGTGGTGCCGCGAGCGGGTCCAAGCCCTTACCAAGACATAACGCAGATGACTTGATATGAACCGGCTCATGTTGTTGGATACCCGGCGTATCCAGTTTCGGCATTCGTAATCAGGAGGCAATTCTCTTCATGGGCAAGACGATCGGCATCGATCTCGGTACCACCAATTCGGCCATGGCCGTGCTCACCGGCGGTGAGCCCGAGGTCATCCCCAACGCGGAGGGCGGTCGCACGACCCCGTCGGTCGTCGCGTTCACGCCGCAGGGCGAGCGGCTCGTGGGCGCGGTGGCGCGCCGGCAGGCCGTCACCAACCCGCAGAACACCGTGTTCAGCGTGAAGCGGTTCATGGGCCGCGGCCAGAACGAGGTCAGCGAGGAGCAGACCATCGTGCCGTACGAGGTCGTCCCGGGATCGGGCGGTGACGTGCGCATCAAGGCGGGCGACAAGGAGTGGTCGCCCCAGGAGATCAGCGCGATGATCCTGCAGAAGCTGAAGCAGGACGCCGAGGCGTTCCTGGGCGAGGAGGTCGACGGCGCGGTCATCACCGTGCCCGCGTACTTCAACGACGCCCAGCGCCAGGCGACCAAGGACGCCGGCACCATCGCCGGCCTCGACGTCAAGCGGATCATCAACGAGCCCACGGCCGCGGCGCTGGCCTACGGACTCGACAAGGAGAGCGAGCAGACCATCCTGGTGTTCGACCTGGGCGGCGGCACGTTCGACGTGTCGATCCTCGAGATCGGCGATGGCGTGTTCCAGGTGAAGGCCACGAACGGCGATAACCACCTGGGGGGCGACAACTTCGACAAGGCGATCGTCGACTGGATGGTCGCGGAGTTCAAGCAGAGCCAGGGCATCGACCTGGGGCAGGACCCGATGGCGCTCCAGCGCCTGTACGAGGCCGCCGAGAAGGCCAAGATCGAGTTGTCCACCACGACGAGCGCGCAGATCAACCTGCCGTTCATCACGGCGGATGCCTCGGGCCCCAAGCATCTCGACCTGTCGCTCACCCGTGCCAAGTTCGAGGAGCTCACGCACGACCTGCTCGTGCGACTGGAGGGCCCCACCAAGCAGGCCCTGGAGGACGCGGGGGCGTCGGGTGCCGACATCCAGCACGTGGTGCTGGTGGGCGGCATGACCCGGATGCCCGCCGTGCAGGAGCGCGTGAAGGAGCTGACCGGCAAGGATCCGCACAAGGGCGTGAACCCGGACGAGGTGGTCGCCGTCGGCGCCGCCATCCAGGCCGGCGTGCTGGCGGGCGAGGTCAAGGACGTCCTGCTGCTCGACGTGACCCCGCTGTCCCTGGGCATCGAGACCAAGGGCGGCGTGTTCACGCGCCTCATCGAGCGGAACACCACGATCCCGACGAAGAAGAGCGAGGTGTTCTCGACTGCCGAGGACAACCAGAGCCAGGTCGAGATCCACGTGCTGCAGGGCGAGCGCGAGATGGCGAGCTTCAACCGCACTCTCGGCCGCTTCAACCTGACCGGCATCCCGTCGGCGCCCAGCGGCACCCCGCAGATCGAGGTCACGTTCGACATTGACGCGAACGGCATCGTGCACGTGTCCGCGAAGGACCGCGGCACGGGCAACGAGCAGAAGATCGAGATCAAGTCGTCGTCCGGCCTTTCGGATGACGAGGTGAAGCAGATGGTGGACGAGGCCGAGGCCCACGCCGATGAGGACAAGCGCCTCCGCGCGCTGGCCGACGCCCGCAACCAGGGCGAGGCCCGCGTCAACGAGGCCGAGCGCCAGCTGAAGGACCACGGCGACACGGTCGACGCGGCCCTGAAGTCGGAGCTCGAGTCCGCCATCCAGGCGGCCCGCGAGAGCCAGTCCGGCGAGGACCCGGCGTCCATCGAGGCGGCGACCGAGAAGGTCACCGAGGCCCTGCACAAGGTCTCCGAGCAGGTATACCAGCGCGCTGCCGCAGAGCAGCAGGGCGCGGGCGACGCCGGCGAGGAGACGGTGGAGGACGCCGACTACGAGGTGATTGACGAGGACGAGCCGGCCTCGAAGGCCTAGGCGGAGGCATCGTGACCGATCGAACCGACGACACGGTTGCCCCCGGTGAGCCCGAGGTGCCTGCCCCTGAGGCGGGTACCCCGGGCCCCGACGGGGTGACCGGGCCGGATGGCGCTGACGCGCCTGTGGCCGATGACGACATGGCACGTATCGCCGCGGAGCGGGACGAGTACCTCGACCAGCTCCAGCGAACCCGTGCCGACTTCGACAACTTCCGCAAGCGCGTGGAGCGCGAGCGGCCGTTGCTCGCCGAGGCGGGCGTGCGCGATCTCGTGGCCGAGCTCCTCCCGGTGCTCGACAACCTCGAGCGCGCGCTCGAGGCCCTCGTGGCCGCGGGTGACGAGGGGGCCGCGGGCATCGTCGCGGGGGTCGACATGGTGAAGCAGCAGCTCGGCGGCCTGCTCGCCGGTCGCGGCGTGGAGGAGATCCCCGCCCAGGGCGAGGCCTTTGATCCCACCATCCATGAGGCCGTGCAGAGCCTGCCGAGCCCCGACCACCCCGAGGGCACCGTCGTCGCGGTGGTCGAGCGCGGGTACCGGATGTCGGACGCCGTCATCCGCCCGGCGCGCGTGGTGGTGTCGCAGGGAGGGGGCACGAGCTGAGCGACCAGGACCTGTATTCGGTCCTCGGCGTCCCGGAGGATGCGGACGGCGAGGCGATCAAGAAGGCCTACCGGGCCCTGGCGCGCAAGCACCACCCGGATGCCAACCCGGACGACCCGGCGGCGGAAGAGCGCTTCAAGGAGATCTCACACGCACACGATGTGCTGTCGGATCCCGACAAGCGCCGCGAGTACGACGCCGAGCGCCAGTTCGCCCGCATGGGCGGTGGGTTCGGGGGCGGAGCCGGACCGGGCGGCGGTGCCGCCGGGTTCGGCGACCTCGGCGACCTGTTCGGATCGATGTTCGGCGGCGCCGGTCGCAGGGGCGGGCAGGCGCAGGCCGCGCCCGCGCGGCGCGGGCAGGACCTGGAGGTCGAGGTGACCCTCGCGTTCGACCAGGCGATGTCGGGCGCGGAGGTGCCCGTGACCCTGGAGAAGACCGAGGCCTGCCCGACCTGCTCCGGGTCCGGTGCCGCCGCGGGGTCCAGCCCGCGGCTGTGCACGGCGTGCGACGGCCGCGGCTCGGTGGGTCGCGACATCGGCGGCTTCTCCATTCCCGAGACGTGCCCGGAGTGCGGTGGCGCCGGCACCATCATCGACGACCCCTGCACCGACTGCCGGGGCAGTGGCGTGCGCTCCGCCGAGCGCCGCATCCGCGTGCGCATTCCCGCGGGCGCGAAGGACGGCACCCGCATCAAGCTGAAGGGCAAGGGCGGCGCCGGGGCGCGCGGCGGGCCGGCCGGGGACCTGCACGTCATCACGCGGGTGATGCCCAGTCCGGTCTTCACCCGCAAGGGGGACGACCTCCTGGTGGAGGTGCCGGTCACCGTCGCCGAGGCCGCCCTCGGGGCGAAGATCGAGGTCCCTACGCTCGACGGCCGGGTGAAGATCACCGTTCCGGCGGGCAGCCAGGACGGGCGCACCCTGCGCGTGCCGGGGAAGGGCGCACCCAAGCTGAATGGATCGGGCAACGGATCGCTGCTCGCGAAGCTGCGTGTCGCGGTGCCATCCTCGCTCACCGACGAGCAGCGGGAGGCCCTCGAGGCATTCGCCGCCCTCGAGACGGGTGACCCGAGGGAGAAGCTGTTCCGGTGAGCCCCGAGCGCGATGACACGCGGCCGGTCTTCATGATCGGCGTCGCCGCCGAGATGGCCGGCATGCACCCGCAGACGCTCCGCATGTACGAGCGCCGGGGGCTCGTCCGTCCCGGGCGCACCAAGGGGCGCACGCGCCTGTACTCCCGTGCCGACCTCGCCCGGCTCCGGCGCATCCAGGCCCTGGGCGAGAGCGGGCTGAACCTCGCGGGCATCGAGCGCGTGCTCGACCTCGAGCGCCAGCTGGACCGCGCGACGGCCCGCGTGCGCGAACTGGAGCGCGAGGTCGCGCGGCGCTCCGCCGAGCACGAGCGCGCCATTGACGCCACCCGTCGCGCCATGTCCACCGAGATCGTCCACGTGCGGGCCGCGGCATCGCCGCCGGCCGTGCGCGTGAAGAGAGTGATTCCCGCGGGGCTCCGCCCGGTGCCCCGCCCAACAGACACACGAGACCCGAGGAGGTCCCGCTAATGCCCGTAGACAAGCCCACTGAGCGTGCCGCAGAGGCGCTCGGGGCGGCCCAGGCCCTCGCCGAGACGCGGGGGAACCAGTTGGTCGAGCCCGAGCACCTCCTGCTCGCGCTCCTCGACCAGCCGGAGGGCGTGGTGCAGCCGATCGTGGAACGCGCCGGCGCAGATCCGGCCACGCTCCGCGCCGCGGCCCAGGCCGCGGTCGAGGCCCGCCCCACCGTCAGCGGCGCGCAGGTCAGCGTGGAGTTCTCCCCTGCCTTCAAGGCCGTGGTGAGGAGCGCCGGCCAGGAGGCCGAGGCCCTTACCGACGAGTACATCAGCACCGAGCACCTGCTGCTCGCGCTGGTCGGCGAGGCCGGGCCTGCGAAGCAGGCGATGGACGCCAACGGGGTCAGCCGGGAGTCGCTCATGACCGCCCTGCGCGAGGTGCGCGGATCGGCCCGCGTGACCGACCCCAACCCCGAGGAGAAGTACCAGGCCCTGGAGAAGTACGGTCGCGACCTGACGGTGGCCGCCGCGCAGGGGAAGCTCGATCCGGTCATCGGCCGCGACGAGGAGGTGCGCCGGGTCATCCAGGTGCTGTCGCGCCGCACCAAGAACAACCCCGTGCTCATCGGCGAGCCCGGGGTCGGCAAGACCGCGATCGTCGAGGGGCTCGCCCAGCGCATCGTCGATGGCGACGTGCCGGAGGGCCTCGTGGGCAAGCGCGTCATCGCGCTCGATGTCGGCGGCCTGATCGCCGGCTCGAAGTACCGCGGGGAGTTCGAGGACCGCCTCAAGGCCGTGCTCAAGGAGATCTCCGACGCGGAGGGGGAGATCATCCTCTTCATCGACGAGCTGCACACGATCGTGGGGGCGGGGAAGGCCGAGGGGGCGGTGGACGCCGCCAACCTGCTCAAGCCCATGCTCGCCCGTGGCGAGTTGCGCGCGGTCGGCGCCACCACGCTGGATGAGTACCGCCAGTACATCGAGAAGGACGCCGCCCTGGAGCGGCGCTTCCAGCCGGTGATGGTGGGCGAGCCCTCGGTGGAGGACGCCGTGGCGATCCTGCGTGGGCTGAAGGAGCGCTACGAGGTGCACCACGGCGTGCGCATCCAGGACAGCGCACTCGTGGCCGCGGCCCGGTTGTCGGACCGCTACATCACCTCGCGGTTCCTGCCCGACAAGGCGATCGACCTGATCGACGAGTCGGCCAGCCGCCTGCGGATCGAGATCGACTCGGTCCCCGAGGAGCTCGACGTGCTGCTCCGCCGCATCATCCAGCTGGAGATCGAGGAGCAGGCCCTCCAGGCCGAGACCGATCCGGCATCGGTGGAGCGTCGCGAGCGCGTGGCGCAGGAACTCGCCGACCTGCGCGAGCAGTCGGATGGGATGAAGGCTGCGTGGGAGGAGGAGAAGGGCTCCATCACGCGCATCCGCGACCTGAAGGACGATCTCGACCGGGCACGCACCGAGGTGGAACGCGCCGAGCGCGAGGCGGATCTGGAGGGCGCCGCGCGGCTGCGCTTCGGGACCATCCCCGAGCTCGAGCGCGGCCTCGTGGAGGCCGAGCGCCAGCTCGACGAGAAGCAGGCGGAGCACCGCATGCTGAAGGAGGAGGTGTCGGAGGAGGACGTCGCCGAGGTGGTGGCGTCGTGGACCGGCATTCCCGTGAGCAGGCTGATGGAGGGCGAGGTCGAGAAGCTCGTGCACATGGAGGACCGGCTGCACGAGCGGGTGGTGGGCCAGGAGGAGGCGGTCGAGGCCGTCGCCAATGCCCTGCGCCGGTCACGCGCCGGGCTGTCCGACCCGGACCGCCCCATCGGCTCGTTCATCTTCCTCGGCCCCACGGGCGTGGGGAAGACCGAGCTCGCGAAGGCGCTTGCGGAATTCATGTTCGACGACGAGCGCGCCATGGTGCGCCTCGACATGAGCGAGTACATGGAGAAGCACACGGTGGCCCGCCTCATCGGGGCACCCCCCGGCTACGTCGGGTTCGAGGAGGGGGGCCAGCTCACGGAGGCCGTGCGGCGCCGTCCGTACGCCGTGCTGCTGCTCGACGAGATCGAGAAGGCCCACCCCGACGTCTTCAACGTGTTGCTGCAGCTGCTCGATGACGGCCGCCTGACCGACGGCCAGGGCCGCGTCGTGGACTTCCGCAACACCGTCGTGATCATGACGTCGAACATCGGAAGCCAGTTCATGCTGGACGGCGTGGACGGCGAGATCGCCTCCGAGCGGGTGATGGGCGCCTTGCGCGACCACTTCCGTCCGGAGTTCCTCAACCGCGTTGATGAGATCGTGCAGTTCCAGAAGCTGGACCGCTCGGACATCGATCGCGTGGTGGACCTGCAGATGGCCGGTCTGGAGAAGCGGCTGCAGGAGCAGGACATACGCCTTGTGCTGACGCCCGAGGCGCGGGAGATGATCGCCGACGAGGGGTACGACCCCGCCTACGGGGCGCGTCCGCTCAAGCGCGTCATCCAGAAGCGGGTGCAGGATCCGCTGGCCCTCGAGATGCTCACCGGGGCCGTGAAGCCCGGCGAGGACGTCGAGGTATCGGTCGCAGACAGCGCTCTCGTGATGGCACCGCGCGAGCGCACGGCGGCCTGATTCAGCCGGTGCCGGCCTCCCGGGCGAGCCAGTCCGCGAGGCCGGCCACGGCGGCGTCCGCCATCCGCTCGAACGTGCCCTTGAGGAACGGCTCGGCGAGCTTCAGCGCACCCGACATGCCGAGGGCCGCGGAGTAGGTGATGGAGGTGCCCCCGCCGGGGGCGTCCGCGAAGGTGATCACGTCGCGCGCGGTGGCCTTCTCGCCGGCCCCCTCGATCACAAGTCGCGCGCCGGGTTCCCATTCCGTGATCTCGTACGTCATGGGCGTGCGCTTGCCACGGAAGTCGGCGACGATCGGGAACACCGTCCCCGGCCCCGGGGCCCCGGGGGTCTCCTGGCGCGACTCGGCAAGGCCCGGGTCCCACTCTGCGGCGCGGCCGAACTCGGACACGAGGGCGAA
>Ga0255772_10000626_pt1 | contig 34830 bp, 73 predicted proteins | sample 071ome_34_FD_179970 | JGI IMG/M metagenome (GOLD analysis project Ga0255772, IMG submission 179970) | Coastal salt marsh microbial communities from the Groves Creek Marsh, Skidaway Island, Georgia - 071411BT metaG (version 2) | ecosystem: Environmental > Aquatic > Marine > Intertidal zone >...
AAACCTTGTGTGAAAGCTTCGCGTACTGTTGGCACCGGATGATTAGCCCACTTGTCCGCATACTCGGTGGGGGTCATGCCGCCCTTTCTAACGTCCGAGGGGTTTCTGGCCGTTCTTATCTGATCGGTCTGTGCATCCCAAGTAAAAAAAAGATTTTGGCCATCCACCTTTTCTATGGCTTGCATTTTAGCTGTGGCCACATCTCTTAAAACATCTTTGATTTCTCCAAAAGTGAAATCAAGATTTTCGTGAATATGATTAAGATGTCCAGCAACTCCACCCATGATAATTTTTCCTGCTGTAGTCTATGTGCTTAAGCTCAATATATGAAGCGACTGATCGAATGCATTGTCGCAAGACGTTTTTCATACACCCTTAAATATCACCTCAAGGTGCGCTTCCAAATATTTCGTGCAGCAAATAAAGGCCGACGAAAGCGCACAGCACATAGACGATCACGAGACTTTTTTCAAAAGACTGGCAGGAATCCTAAATGTTTTCTCTGAAGCATCTAGCACGCGAACCCAAGAGCTTGAAGAACTAATTTCAAAAACTAGGGCGGGCATCACGACAGCCCTTGCCGTTCCGACAATGGACGTCGCTTCATACCATTCAACCAAATCGCCAGAAATCAAATCGTGATAATCAGATCTGGTTTGCGGCCCGGTGGGCTTCCCAATGCTGCGGATGGTTATAGTAGTTCCTTCGGACATTAGTCGCAGGAGTTATAGCGGGTTACCACAAACGTCTCGCCCTCCCAGCGTCCCCAAGTGCCGTAGCCGGCCGGATGGAAGTTCCGCTTTACAGCTGCGAACCAAGCGCTGACCTCTTCAGGCGGACCGGTCACTGCATAAGTTGTGCAGAAAGAATCGCGATTCTTGGAAATATTGAGATTGGGGAAGTCGCTCACTGTAATTCTCCTCGGTTTTCTTTTACGTTGCAAATTTCTAGAATGGCATCGCGCGCCTCAAAGACGTCCTCGATGATGGTCTGTGATCGATTCATGGTCAGGCGCGCCAGTTTGAACAGTTCGCCTTCCACTGCTCGCTTGATTTCTTCAACTTGGTCCATCAGTAAACGATCCTCTCGTCAATGGTGTAATCAGTGCGGGTGTTGCCAGCGTTCCAGTCGCTGATGGCATTGCGCTCCACGCAGGCTTCGGCGTCTTGTTCGATGCCGTAAACTGCCACGATTTCCTTTTCCTCTTCGCGATACTGTCGCATAACAAGGTAGACTTTTCGCATGTTAAATTCCCGTAGTTCGAATTCTTGTGGCCAGAATTTTGCTGGTACCGTCTTCAGAAACTTCTAGCACTCGAATTTTTGCATCAAAGCTTGGGGAACTATACAGTTCGAACAACCTCTCGCCCCATGCTTCCACACAGTCGATTTTGCCAGCCACCTCGTATTCCACGATTTCCGGCAGCATATTGATTTTCACATCGACGTCTTCTGCACCCAGATGGTTTCTGACTTTCATTATTGGCCCTGCAACTTGTTGAGAGTGATGGCACCTTTGGTTGCAAAGTAAGCTGTATTGCGATCGGTATCACGCATCAGAGCTTCGACAGTTTGCGATTGTGACATGCCCAGATGCAGCATCATTCGAGCTCTGTCGACCATTTTTTCGTACGCACCTTTTCTCATAAAGCTCTCCCGTATTGCTTCTTTTATATTATACAGTGTCTTTGGTTCGTTTACACATTAACGTCTGCTAAATTACTTCTACGTCTTCGGCTGGAATCATAATCAGATCACTGTCGCTCATTAAGATTTCTAAATATGTCAGCCTGATGTCTGGTTTTGCTGCTGGCTCTACACTGTGAATACAGGTCACAATGCCATAGCTGCCTTCAATTAGCTTTTGATCCGGTCCGTATGGCCCACAAGATTTCACGATAATCAGGTCGCCGACTGAAGGAATGCACAGCATCACGGCTCAACCTATCAAAAGCTTCCGATATTCGAAGTCCTGCAGGTTGTGAACGGTCTGTCTTCCACCCTGCCAGATAACGTGCACCGTTGATTCTGTCTTGCCCTCGATTGTCAGGTTGTGAAATACATCGATGATCATGCCAACCTGATCAGTTGACTTGCACCTGATTATGTCTCCCCTGTTTGCCATTTACCATTAAATATGGCTTAAGAGATCAATCAATTTTTATCACCTGAGTCAGAGAATGTTTAGTCACTATACCGTCAGGCCACATTATTTCTGCCCAGATTCTTCTGGCTCTCAAGTTTTCTATGTTGACCACCTTGATGTCGACAAGAATGCCAATTCTGTCTGCCGGACGATATTTGAAATCAAGCTTGACCATATCGCCAGGCTTGAGTGTGCCTTTTTTGTGCAATTCTTCTTCCTGCGCCGAAATATCTTCCTCGTAAGCAATCATGCCCGAGTCTAACGGATAAGCTTCAATATCAAAAAGATAAGCACCGACTTTTTCCAGACTTTCCTGCAGCGCTATTTTAAACAGAGCTTTTATTCTTTTAAAAATCATTAGACTGGTCTGACTTCATGCGTGTATACAAGATGTGTGGCACCAGTATTCCAGAGCACTTCAATTACGCCATCGGAATCTGGACTGCTAAGAACAATGCCTACTTTTTCCACGTATATTTCTGGGCAAAACCAAGTAACCAGATCACCCTTTTGTGCGCGAGGATAATCTGATATTTCTCGTCGTTTTTTACTATCTTCCACGTGATATGAGCCTTAGATTTTTAACGTCCCAAAGACTCACTTCACTCCAGTCTTTTGGAGGATAAACCCAATATACTTTAAAAACTTTATTGCCCCAATGCCCACCACCTTGCAGTATAACGCCGAGTGTTAGATCAACATGCTCATGTGTGCAAGACACCAAATCCCCAATCTGAAGCGTTTGATCAGGCAATGCGTTTAACTCCGTCCAACGTGGCATAGACAGTAATCTGCTGACACTTTACCACCAAATATTTGTTGCAATCACTCTTTTCAAGCACTAGACCGATTCCTAGAGACTCATCAATTTCTTCACAAGGAGGATCATCGAGAATCCAAACTAAATCACCAGTCTTGATATCTGTCAGTGAATCTTGCACGTGTATATCTTTGAAACGACGTCCAGACAATTGATTTTCACTTTCTCATCTTTCACTTTCAAGCAGCGATCGATTGCGACATTGGCGCTTTCTGCCGAGCTCTGTTTCGACTTAATTTTTGGTGCAGAATTGTCGCATGCAACAAAAGAAAGCAGCAGATAAATGAATGTTAAAGCTATGACGACAAACTTTTGCAGAGACCAGTTTTTCACGATGAAACCCTCAAGGCACATCTAGCATCCAACCAGTCTTTGCCATTGTCGATACCATGATCACCCACAGCCACATTCCGGCTATTATATCCTGAAACCACTGTATGACGTCTGTGATCAGAAAAATATAAGGTATGTCTTTCATTTTTTAATTGTATTCGTTGTATCATTATTTTTCAATGACTCCCAGTGTTTGTAAAAGCCGATATTCGATGGCGGCAATGGGCAGATCAGGATCGACTTCAATCCAATTTTTGTTGAGTTTTGCATATTCTTCCATGACAAAATAAGCTTCAACTAGTGATGCAGCGTCAGGCTTTTTAGAGGAACTGTCAAGAACAGACCATGGACTTCGATGAGCTTCTTGATCTGTTCCTAGACAATAAATGATGCTGTTACCGCTGGGTCTCGCTTTGTCCGGATGATTAGCAAGAATCAAAAAAGAACCCGCACTCTGGCGGCCTACGGCCATCAGATGCTCACTGGCTTTAGACTCTGCTTTTTCTACGAAAGGATGCTGATCTCCGATCCAAAAGCCCACTTCGTTTTCCTGCTTCAAGGTTCTGCAAACCTTGTTTTCATACGCTTGACGAGCTCGCTTGGTTTTTTAAACATGCCACAAGTTGTCGGTAGTGTCAGGCAGTACTCCAAGAATTTGACCAGAGAGAAAAAGTCTGCGCGCAAATAATCTGGAATCATAGAGTCCTGTGTGTAGTCCATCCTTTTGGCTCGAGCAATCCAACCGTTCTCTCCAAGATACATGCTGCGATATTCTCTTGCATCTGGCAGCACTGCATCAATAACTTTCTTATGCATGCGGTGTTTGAAGCGAGGCTTTTCACTGTCCAGCTGTTTAATGTAAGCCTCAAGCTTTTCAAATCCGTTCGGATGGGTCTGCAACAGTTGCAAATCATAATCAGGCATGACCTGATGGTGCACGATGCAGAGATGTTTGATAATTGCATCGACAGAAGCTGACAGTCCGCTGCCTACTTTAAAATGATCCCAGCCGATATAGGCCAGCACCAGAGGGGTACGAAGCATGGGATGACCCATGACCGCTCCAGCATATCTGTCACTGTCGTCGACGTCTGGCACAACTACATAAGGTGCCATTTCCCAATTGCCTTGGGTGATCTGCCACTGGTTCGGTACGCCAGTTAGCATTCCTGCCGCCAAAAAAGGCGCCAGTCTATTCTTTAATCGATTATTTACAGCTTCATCCACCACGACGCTGTTTAGATTTTTCACGTTATCTCTATCCTTTCTCCTTTAAACTGCAAGCCATATGACTCTTGGACCAGCAAATAAAAAGGGTTACAGCTAAAAGCCGTTACCCCGCAAAAAACTGCATAAAGCGGGCCGAACTGCAATTAAATCATGCATCATTCGACGCTGGCTCCACCGCTACAGCAGCCAAATAGGTTTCATTCTTGCGATCCTCTTCGATGCGAGATACAGGTCTCCATGCAAGAACGTCTTTATCCCAGGCCAGAATATAATCATACTTGATATGAGAGGCAGATGGTCGCGTCAAAAGACGGCAAAAGAACCAACCAGCTGCAATACCAAATAAAAAGTTCATGAAAGTTTCTGCTCCTTTTTCAATTTTAGTTTTTGAATTTCTTGCCAGCATACGAGATTATCACCCGAAAGTGCCCAAGTCAAAAAGAAGTTAATGACATGCGCAGCATTTAGATCTGTGCTTTCAAATATGTCTTGATAGGAATTTTCTCCGCAAGAAGATCTCCAGTAAGGATCTCCCCTCATGCCAAACAGGCGCCATTCAACCCACATTGGAGAATTGGGTTCCTCGTAGACTGATATGTACTGATCGCTGTCTGGGTCTCCCACACAAAAAATAGTACCGGTGTCGTCTGGATGGTGCCATGGAGAATCGTCGCCTACAAAAATCTGCGGAATCATTCTTGCACCATGAGCACAGTTTTTTTGGCGTGAATCAAGCAGCGCTCTTTCCACTGTACTAAAACCAGTGCTGTATTATAGTCTCTAATAACTATGCCCAGATCTCCCTCATTGATCGTCGACCCCAAGCGACTCGGAGCTTTCACGAGTTTGCCAGTCCAAAGATCTGTCTGTTGCGAGTCCTGCAAAGCCATCTTCCCTACAATAAATCGTAATTGAAATATTCTGCGCCTGATTTATTATAAATCGATTTGGCGCAAGTTACACGTACGCTATTCGGAACTGTACTTTTGTCTAGTTCCGAAAATGTAATCGAACAGCGGCGAAGTAACGCCCCAGTTCTTGTTCTGATCTTTGCCCATGTGATGGTCATAGTGCCATGGCATCCACTTCTTGCCCCACTCAACGTCTAGGTGAGACTTACGATGCAGATAGTAATAAGCACAAGCATGTAGCGCCAGACTGAGCCAGAGCAACACAGAAACAAAGATAAGAGGAGAGGTTATCACCACTGAAATAATCAGCAGTGTAATTTCCATCAGCCCACCGTCCATAGTCTTGGGCGGAAACTGTTCGTAGTCAGGATCGTAAAAACCCTGCTGTCGACAATTTCGGTGATGGATAGAAAAATGCGAACGTGAAAAGGTGCGATGCTTAAAGTTGTGCAACAGATAACGGTGCGCGACCCACTCAACGAGCCAACCTACAAGGATACCTATTGCAAAAAAGATCATCGCAGCCCCTTATTAATAAGATATACAGGTCGAAGCAAGTTTTTCAAAAAAAAGATCAAAAGGTGTAAAAAACTTTTCACACCTGCAAATTCAGCCGCTTGTCATAAAGTCTCTGTACTCTCTCCACCACATAAGAGCTTCGTGAGGGATTGTGTCTTTAGGCACTTCAAATTGCGGTCCCCATTCGCTGCCAACAAAAAGCATGCAGCCATTATCCCACTGCCACACATACCTCATCGAATTCCATACTTTAAAGCATGTACTGAAATCGCCTAAGACATTTCGATGCCACTCAAAAAGATCTGACTGTCTACTTACGAGATCGATAAACTCAAAAAGCTCTACATAAAACTGATTCCAGATTGTTGCATCACTTCGAAGTGCCCATTCAATCGGCACTGTTTTTTCTGTAACGAAATTTTGTACTTTATTCACTGGGTTATCCTCATGGTTTATAATGAACCTTATCGAACCATATATTACATTTTAAGCAACCAGGCCTAGAGTAAAAGCCCTCTTTTCTATCCCAATAAATCTCACTATAGCATTTAGGACAACCCTTGGGATAAGTGTTAGCGGTAAACAGTCTTCCGTCTATGATCACAGCGTCATCCGAAAGGATAACAAAGTTTTCTTTCATTCTTTGTTCTCCGCAACTTCCCATTCTTCAACATCATAATAAACCCGCCAGTTGTCATCGGTTTCATTGTTGCGGACAAAGTTGTTTGCTGCTGTTTCAGTTGAGAAAACAGCAACATTATTTCGGTCTTCATGAAGTCGCCGCTCTGTTACAACCCAAACTTTCATTTCACCACTCCATCAAACCCGCCGATAAGGAAATCTTTTATTTCTTCTTTCTTCCAGAAAGTTCTTTTGTAAAGTTCCTCGCCTTCTTTATTCTCTATTGTGAGAAGGTAGATAAGTGAGGGAGCATCCATAACAATTCCCGGGAAGGTTCCGTAATCCTGTTTGAACTTTTGTTCCCATAACAAGGTTTCTCTTACCAGATTACCATAAGTCTGTGCAGTAGTCAAGACCCTATCTCCACCCCAAGGATCTGTCTCAACTAGTTTTACAACAACTTTATTGTCTTTGTTTCGCAGGAACTTTTTTATCTTCTTTGCTTCATTTGACATTTCTTACAAACCCACCATTCATTATGACCACCTAGATAAACCCACATATGCTAGCAATTAATCGTTTTGAAATCTGATATGGCAAACATTTTCATTCCATTTCATTGATATTGTAAATTGTGCAATCAACGTCCCAATGTGAAATCTTGTCTTTGATTTCTTGATCGAGGTCTTGTGGGATCTCGTTTTTCATTTGAGCAGCAATGTGATCGTAGAGAAGATCACAATCCATTTCACCGGCTATCTCAAAGTAGACGTCAAATGTAATAGAAACATTATATTTTCGTTTATCATCAATGCCGAAACAATTTTTGTATTCTTCCAACATCAAAGAGCTTTCAGAACCCCAAGTATTGGGCATTGTTCGTCCTGCGATGTTTTCTTCAAGCCGCTCTTCAAGAAAAGAAAGGCGTTGAATAAGTGCCTCTTTTGATAGGTTTTTTAGATTGTTATTCACCCTTCATTCTCCAGTTTTCTCGCACACTCAACTGAACAGTTCAACATCGCTAACAAGCTATTCCCGCCTGTATACCCATTTCCCATATCAATTCCGAGAACCTCACTGGCTTTGAACAAGATTGATTTTTCCAGTTCTTTACGAGTTGGAAGTTTGAATGATTTTCCACATACCTTGCATTTTTGATATAGAATCTCAATGTTGTTCATTCTTCGTTCTCCGCAACTTTCTTCTGAAGGAGTGGCAGGATTCTCACCTGCAGGTGACCAAGTATTCCCTTGTTAGACTCTTATTCTTCGGTCGGGGTCGTATATCGTCTCAGTAGAACCCTGCGTAATACCGCCTCACTCCTATTGGATTATAGTTTAAGCAAGAACATTATTCAATACTTATTTTGCTTTCATTCCCATCCTGCTGTAGTTGCTACTTCATCTCCGGGTCCCTCTAGAGAATCTTCATAATCTTCGATGCCGTCGTTATAACCTTTCTCAAAAGCAACAGGGTCAAAAACAACTGGAACTAAAAAAATATTTGTTTCCTCAACCCATTTCTTAAATAGAGTTTCAATAGGAACATCGTGGTATTCCGTGTTTAGCCCTCTATGATAACCGGCATTATAAGAGTGGTTGTTCTTCATTGGATCATCCTTAAGCCACCATGACTCTACTCCGCAATATTCTTTACACATTTTCTTACCCAATCTGCAATCGAACCTTCGCCCTCTGGATCTTCCCAGGCCCATCCTTGTAAAGCATCAGTCTCCCAAATGATTGTAAGAATGTCTTTCATTGCTTTACTTTCTTGCTTTAGCTTAAAGCATATCTGTGCTAATTCGTCAAAAGATGTCTGAGATGCATGCAGTCTTTGTACAAAGCTTTCAAACGTTTCTTCAGGCATCTACCTTCTCCAAATCTTCTTCTTTAATATTGATAGCTCCTCGCTTTGATGTTGGAAAATAAACGAGTTTATGAGTCGATTTAAGACCACCAGAATCATTTAATACAATGCCTATTTGACCTTCTTTCACATCCCAATAGTGTCTTTGTTTAAATGAAATATCGACTTGATTTAAGAAATCGTGCGTATAATATCCTTTAGTACTCTTTGCTCTTTGAATTTTTAAGATAACTAAGTCACCTATTTCAATCATTTGTTATGCTCCTCACAGACTTCAATGCCGCGCTCTCTTTTTAACCAAGAACAAGAAGGGCAAGTAGAATAGGGTGGATATTCATGAATCTGCAATTGATGTTGTAGGTGTGAGATAAGATTCTTAATTGCCGATCTGTCTTCTTTATCTCTCATGTCAAACGACATTGTTATCAATTGAGCTTCTGGTTCATCATGATTCCATGCTTCAAATTCTAAGCTGTTTGCTTTTATCTCAAGATGAAGAGATTGACAACCATCTGTTTTAATTTCAATATCTGTACTCATTCCGCATTTACACTTTTTACCACGCTTAAAGCATACAGGGCAGCATCGCAAAAAATTCATTTTGCTCTTACTGTCTTCGCTACTCTCGCCTTTCCAGTGTCTTTATGAGGTCTATCTTCCTTTATCCCATAAAACTCCTGTTGATAGGCATTGTAGTCCTGCTTCAATTGATAATAGCAGTCGTCGCTATAATAAGTTGTTAGGGCATCTTCCATGATGTTCTCAAGAAAGTCAACCTGTTTTTGGAGTTGTTTGATTTTTACACCTCTTGCTTTAAAGGTATCCCTATTCATCATGTCCATTTTATTCTCCAACCAACTTTGTAATGTCATCGCAGAACTCTAAAATCAATTCAGTTCCCCTATCGTCTTCTGCGAGGTCGGCAAACTCTATCGCTGCTCTTGTGTCGTCTTCCAACTTGTTGATGCGAGAAAGAACACCTTCGTAAAGTGAGCGAAGTTTATAGATTTCTCTCGTCCTAATGTCAATGCCTTCTTGGCATTTTTCTTCTTTGCTCATTTTATCACCTCAAATTTACAATTAGTCTCAGAAAACCTAACAGGCTTACCATTGACTAATACCAGTGGTCCATGGCAATAACCATAACAATATTGATCACCTTGATACCAACCAACTCTTTCCTCCAAAACTATTCCTAATAGTTCAACAGGATTATCAAATAGTGTAGAGCCGGTATCAACCTTTATTGTTACAAGATCACCAATTTTCATTTGGATGTACTTTTCTTAAAACCGAAAAAGAATGACGTTCTATGTTGTTTCCGTTCCATTGCACCCATGTCCAATTAGGATCAATTTCAACGATTAGGCCAATTCTTCTATTAGATCCCCTTCGCCCCATGAAAGTAACCAAATCGCCAGGTTGCAAATAATTTGGCATCTTTAAATCTCTACTGAATTAGTTTCGAAATTCCAAGATTCTAAGGCAACCCATCTCTCTAAATTAGTTTGACATATGTGTCCCATAGTACAAACTTCCATGTTCCCGTTCAGTTTGTTGAGATAAGTTACAGAACCAATAGTTCCTACAGGTACTTTAAAAACAGTGTTAGTGCCACGTGGCCAAACTGTAACTGTGTCTAGACCCGGAGTCGGACGACATCTGACTAAATCTCCAACTTCAATATTTTTCAGTCTGTTTATCATATTTTGATCAGCTCTGTAACATGCCTTGTTTTGAAATTTCCATTTAACATTACAGTAAACACATATTGCAATGATTTATTCGAATTGTCAGACCAATAGTTTTCGATTATCAAACATGTTTCGTCTGGATCATCATCTAACTTTTCATAGTATTGATACACAGCGCTAGGCAGTATTAATTCTCCAGATAAAACTTGTTTTTTATACTTTAAAAGTTCAAGTAAATCATCACTCCAAGTTTTGCAAATATCGCCTGTATTTACTAGTGTCCAATTGTTATTCACTTAAAGATTTCCGGCGCATTTTTAGCAGCATATCAAAAGCACTTTTAGTTGGATATTACTTCTTTGAAATACAACGTGACTTCTTTTCCATCATGCCCGATATAAGACATGGTATATTCATAATCATCTTCGGTTGAAATCTTGTAAGGGTTTTCAGACTTGACTGGCTTTCCACTTTTCTTAGTGGAGTTATCGACTAAATTATAAACATGTCGCTGAGTGATTCTCCAGTAGTAACCTGTCTCAGTATCTTTAGACCACTGCACAGAGTCAGTCACATGTTCATCACTTCCCGTTCTGCGAATTCCTTTTGTTGACACGAAATCTTCTCCTATTTAATTTAATTTGAAACTTCTCTTACGTTTTTGGGCAGCATATCAAAAGTGCCTTCATTTGGTACGTGAACTTTATAGAGCATACCTTTTTCTAGTAGCACACCAATTTTCCATTGTGTGTCACCAGGTGCCCAAATATATTCATCAGGAACTGCTAACGCCTTAGCCATTCTTTGACCCCAAAAACTTTTCGAAATACAAACTTCAACAAGATCGCCTGGCTTCATTGTTGCTCCGAATTGGCCTCAGAAAAATAAATGCCCTTTGTGTACGGCGTGATCTGCAGAGTTCCCACTCGATTTTCGTACATCACATCAATTTCTGTATGCGGCAAACAGTGCCTTTCGTCTATCACCAGCGCATTATCAATGCAGATTGGCACTGTATTATGACCATCGCCGAAAAGCGATTTTGCGACCATCAAAACTGGAAACTCCAATGCATATTCTTGCACGTCGATGTGAATCAGTTTGCCGACCAGGGAACCGTTGGGCTTCATGACTTAATGCACCCAGAGATAAGCAGTAATGATCATGGCTATGACGACAATCGTTGCAATGAATATCAGCGATGGAAAATAAGTGTTGACATGAACCTGCCAAGACCACTTGTCTTTTTCATCTTTCATTTAAATTAGCTTTTCGTACAGCCGCAGAACTTTGGTGCCATTTTTGCCGATGCCTTCTGCGCGCGGATTTGTGTCGACATCGGCTTCTTCATCCTGCTCATACATCTCAATCAGACGTAGTAGATAAAAGCTGGCTTTGCGCAGATCGTCAAGAGGCGCTCGAGCAGACTTGTGATTGGCAATGAGGTCGACCAAAGTGGCTGAGTGGTGATCTAGTTCCAGTTCTTCGATGAATTTCAATGTCTTCCTGTGTTGTTGTGTGCGATCCATATTAGCTCCAAGTCGAATCCACATGCTTTCGCATCAGATCGGCATAGGAAAGATAAGCGTCGATAATATCATTGACAGGCTTACCTGATTCTTTGCCGCCTTTCCAAGCATACCAGGCTTCATTCATCTGCTGCACAATATCAGCTGATAACTGCACATGAACATGTCCGGAAAAAGGCGCGGGTTTAATTTTTTCTTTGCTCACACTTTCACCAGCCTGTTAACGATTGCGCCTCGATTATAAGTGACGTCAGAGATTCGATAGAATTTGTTTACGTCCCCACAAGACCATAATACGACACATTGCCATCTTTTACAGTTTCCCATGAAAAATAATTCGACGATCATTCCTATTTTTTCTTCTAGGTGCGAATATTCGTCTGCATTTTCCAGTCTGACCATGGCACCTTCGTGCATATTCGTGATGTCCCAATAAAGCCACTGACCGTCTTTATCCTTCAGAGTAGAACTGATAGCATCTAAGTCTCTTATTAGATCCTGATATTCCTCTGGACTCAGACCAGATTTTCGCAGATCTTTTTCTGATACTGTCATACCACCTTCTCAAAGACCTCTGCGTTTTCTGGCGCCACCCAGATGGGCCTGGTTTCTGAAACTACTACGATACCTGTCGGCCACGGAGCTCCGTGTTCCCTTTCAATATCGACGATCATAGCTGCGCCGTCTCCCCAACGAATCAGATCGCCAATCTTAAATTCTTCGCCGTCTGAAGTTACCACCGTCTTTTTATTGTCTTTCTGTCGCGGCAAATTCATCTCCAGTTTCCAAGCCGGATCGAACCATATGGGATCATAGCGTCGACCTTCAATGCCCAGACGAGACTCCAGAACATCGTTGTCCATCACCAACACATCATATTTTACCCCGCGCAAATCCATCAAATCGGGAGTGCACGTGATGGCCACGCGAGAATCTACTAAGCCATTTTTGCGAATCACTTGGCCGTCTCCGGAAGCAGCAAGTTTGGGCATGTCCGGAATCTGATTGCCAATGTCAACAATGCGCTCTGTGAAATTTCGAGATGCGTAACGAGTACTGCACATAATGGCCACGATTTTTCTTCGTCTGATGTACTCACAGACCTGCAAGGCAATTCGGGTGCTTCTTCCAGTCTGTCTCAGTAGAGACTTATCGTGCACCCCAGTATCGATATTCGACTGCAGTTGTAATCGAAAAAATCTCTGAGGTTCCACCATAGACCAACGCCTCTTGCCGCCATAGTGATTTAGCCTAATGTCGTCGTATGCAAATTTCACGCCGTACACACCATTTAATTATGGCTTTTATCAGCAAGTTAAGTGACAGTCGATATTAGGATCAATCTGCCATTTCCTCTCAGAAGTTTTTTGCTCTACCACTAAATTCATATGCTGTCGAATGAGCTTGACTTGATCTGCAGAAAGCTTTTGAGGATAGGGGCTGTCAGCTCTTTGTAGATCATCCAATTCAAAAAAACCGCGTAGCCAATAAAAAAAGTCTCGCTCATTCACCTATACTTTCCTCGTCAACTATCTTCTTAACAACCCTTAGACACTCAGGACAACCCATCAATCTGCCTTCATTTTGACGATTTTGAAACCAGTGCAAGACGTCTATGAAGTGCCAGTTCATTGTGATGTCTCTGCCACAAAGCGACGTTTTTTTGGGCGAGGCTGGATCTAGATTTGCCAGAGTGTTATTGATGCAATGCTGATAAGATTTCAAGCTAATCACTTTCGTCATTGATCGCATTCTTTTTGTGGCCGGCCAAAGACCGCAGTTCTTCAAGAGCAGCAGTCACCGGTTCCCAATTAAAAGACCACTTCTGATTTTCGGTGTGGCTTTCTAAAGAACTTACCAGTGACTTTTCAACTTCGGCATAAGTCAGAACTCTGTCTGGATTGGCCCAGCTACTAAAGGGCTCGTTGAGTTCGAGCACCCAGGACACAAAAGTTTCTACGCTGAGCGTTGTGTTAGGCGGAGACTTTTCGGTCTCTTGATAGTTGCCGGACAGCACCACAATGTTGCGGGAATCTGGTAAGCCTGCTGCCACGCCCGCACGATAATCTGCCAGAGTGTCTCCAATCTTCCAGACCAGATTGATATCGTTGGTTCCCGTCAACAACATGGCCTGATAGATCATGTGAGGCGTGGGTCGACCCGGTGAATCACTGGCAGTGACTAGCGGAACTGTGAAAGGCAAACGTCTGTCAAATTTCTGCAGCGCCAGATTTGCAATGGCGCCATCATAGCCAGTTGTGAATGCAACCTTGTGTCCCTTTGAATGCAACAGTTTGATGGCCTCGACAGCGCCCGGAATAGGATCATTAGTCTTTTTCACGGCATCAACAATAAAATTCTGAAAGGACAGATAGATTTCTTTGGCCAGCTGATCACTGCCATCCTTGCCCAACATTTTCAGCACATCTTTGACATGCTCCATTTTGTTTTTGCCCATGGGAGCTTTGATCTGATCGATGGTGGGAAACAGACTGTGGGCAGCAAAAGCCCTCTTAAAAGCCAAAACAGGCGCCTTTGAACCCTTGTCGACCAAAGTGCCAGCCACGTCGAATACAAAAAGCTGTTGTGTCATGGTAACCTCCATTTTATGTTATCATAAATATTTTGTGCGATTTTTTCACTGTTTCGCAAGAGAATTTCTAAGGTCTTCTAGAATTTCCGAATCAATTTCTTCTGCAATATTTTGTGCCATTTTCTTGTGAAAAGAACTCACATAGGCATATTCGCAAAAATTTTGAATTACAGCATCCTGCCATTCAAATTGATCAGCCCATTCTTTTGTATCTCCGCTGTGCCATTTTTCCCATGGGCTTATTGAAACATGACGCGTATCATTGGCAATTCCAATTAAAGTGACTGAACCATCTGCCCATGATACACTTCCTACTGAGCCAATCTCAGATTCTGGATGTACATCCACTATTAAACCTTCAATACGCTGATATCTAGGCCGTCTGTGTCTAGCTAACACAACCATCTCACCCACGCGTAACTCTTCAGGATTTAGCTGGGCATAGATTATTGACTGGCCTGGTTCAGCTTGCCACATTGCTGTAAGTTTACGAGTCTTAGCAGCAAAAGGTGTTGACTTTATCGCAATCTCTTGTTCTTTAATTTTCACTTTAGCAAGTCCAAAATCTCTTCGAGCTCTGTTGCCTGTCGCGACCAAAAATTTTCGCGGCAAATCACTTGGCCTTGTTCGTCGACCACATCGAATTGAAATACGAGCTTGGGGGCATCTAAAATTCTGTCTGGATAAGCACCGTAGCGTTCTTTGAAGCCGTTTCTCCACTCTCTGATGGCTTCTAACATCGGCTCTCTTTGTCTAAAGGTGCCAATGGCTTTTTGGCCCACGAAGCCATCTGACTCGATCACGAGGACTTTAGCATGATGTTGCTTGGCTCTGAGATGTTTCTTGAGATTTTTTATAGGCGATTTTTTTCTGCCGAACATTTTTTTAACTGACTTTTTTCAAATTTTTTGACTGCTGAGCGATATCCCAATTTGATGCCAATAAAACCACAAAGCAATTGGGTCAGTGCTTGAAAGATCATAAATTCAATTTCCATTGTTAACTCCAAATTTTAATCATCTACAATATTCCATCCCATTCGCTTAATTAAAGCGTCGTATTCTTCTTCTGTTTCAACAACTTCTGCACATTCATTCAATTTTTCTAATGCCCAATCAAAAGGCTTATAGTTCGCCCACGGTTTGGGTTGTTCTTCATCAGCGTCATGAAAGATATAATTCCAATATACGGCAATTGTATCATAACCTTCATCTGGCAAATATGCAGTTATTCTACCTGATGTCCCGGCTTTAAAACTGCCCCAATCTTTGGTCAGGATTACGTGTTTATTTAATTCAAAATTTTTGTTCATCCTTTCCAGTTTCCAATAGTTGCATATGTTTCAAAATCCCCTTCAAGACTTAATAAGCTTTTGGCTTTTCGGCCACCCAAGCATTGTCCACATGGGCAATTGTTTGTCACATCAGAGCCTTCTTTAACATCTACTGTCTCCGTTCTCTGTACAACGAATACTCGATTCTTTCCGTGACGTCTGAAGAGGAGGGTTCCTTCGAATTGATGGCCCCACTTGCCTCTTTGGAGAGGCATTCCATTTGGATGACCGCCTCTTGTTAATTGCCTCCAACAGGGAAGGGCTTCATTCACCATCGGAACCCAGCCTTTTTTTTCAACATAGCGCTCTGGATTAAACGAGGTTTTTACAAACCACTGCAGTTTCTTGATGGCACTTTCTTTTTCTTCTGCAGAAAGATCCTTCTGATACATTAACTTAAAGCCGTTTTTCATTTGTGCCTCCATAAAAAAGTTTGAGAGCACTGTTACCAATGATTCGATGCGTCCAAGGCCGCTTAAGCCTGTGTGCTTCCACTCTCTTAGCTTCCCTTGCATGTGACTTTGCCCAGCGCGAATAATTGCGCCAGGGGCTGCCCCAGGACTGACCATAGACCACAACTCGAACCGGATTCCACCTGGTCATTTCTCTAATACAGCCCTGCCAAGCGCGCTCAAACCAGCGGCTATATGTGGAGTCAGAAAATATTATGGCCTCGGGACGAGCTCGGCATAGACCGCCCCATCTTGCTGCCGAGGAAATTGCAGACCCACCTGCCGAGTGTCCCACCACAATGCGACGAAAATGCGGACGATAGCCCAAGGCGTGAACTAGCATGGCTTCGGCCTCAGACGCAAACTTTAGAAACTCGTTTTTGCGCATGAACACCTGACTCTGACGCTTCCATTGGGTCCTGGTAAATTTGCTCCATGGCATTTCCGGAACAACCAAAGCAAACCTCTCCTGACGATTCTGTTGCAGCCATTTCATCTGTGGCACCAGTCTCTCCTGAAAGGTCTTCTTGCTGAAGCCAGTCAGGCCGTGAAACCAGTATATCACCAGAACTTCTCCCGAAGTTTCAGGTGCCTCAGGAATAAGCCCCAGAACGTCTCGTCTGCCACGTTTATGGTAACGGTCAGGGTTACCTGTTGAAATGGTCTGTGATGTCACCAAGATGCCGCCGAGATTCTGCTGTGCCATGGCCTGCTTGGCCCACTCTAGCGGAACAGGATTGGAGTCCTTTCCAGCTTTTACTTTCACTTCTGGAACAGCGAATGGCAACATGGCCAGCAGAATCGTCGCGAGGTTCATTCCTTGCTCTTCTTAGCCTTCTTGCCTTTCTTTTTGCCGGCAGAATCCGCTTTAGGTTTCTTGCGATAGTGGACCGTGTAAGAATCGGTCACGCGTCGATACCTGACTTTGGCTTCAGTATTGGATGACTCCTTGATCTTGTTGCGTTTGGCATCGGCCTCTTCGAAAGAGTTAAACACCCCGACACGCTGCCACGGTGGTCCCTCGGGCACAACTTGCTTTTCTTGGTTTTCTTGCTTGCTCATGTCACTGATCCCCATTTTCCTTAAGTTCCTCTGATACTCGCTGCCACCTGGCCTCGCGATTCTTGTGATGCTCGTCGCACAGAGTATAAAACCAAGTGCCACGTCGTAAGGACCCGGGCGAACCGCACTCCTCACAGATTCGAAACGAAGCGGCTTCGGCCATCGTCACGGCACCCAATACAAAATCCGATAGACTCTTGGGCACGTGAGCATTGAAACGCAGGCCTCCCATCTTCTCTTTGATGCGATAGGCCACCACTTGTTCCTGATTATCGCCAGTGTCGACACGATGCTGCAACACGGCACACAGCTTATCAATGATGTCATACCAGCCATCACCGCACTGCAATCCCCACTTCAAGTCCTCTTTTCGAAGTAGTTTTGGATACTTCTCAAAAAGAACGTCCTGCAACTCTCTACGCACCTTTCGCCTCCTGAATCCGAGTGCTGATTGTTGTGATTTGATTATGAACTTTGTGGCCGATTTTTACAATATCAGCCGCAATTTTTTGCGATAGTTTTCTAGTTGAGCCGCTGGATACCTCTTGGCAATAACGGCAGTGACTTCCAGCCGCAGATTGCGCGCGTGTCTTTCCAGTTCAGATTCGGGCAGATCGCCTATGTAAACCCATTCTTCAGCCTCGCGCCTAAACTTGTCGACGTACTCGTCCACCAGCTTCGAGGCCGGCTCGCGTCGGGTCTTGGCTTGCTTGTAAATTTCTGCGGCAAAAGCGTTTAGTTCGACCGGATCGTACCAGTAATCTAAAAAGTCGTCTAGGCTATCCGGATCCACATCGAAATCGTCCAGCTCGCCGCGGAAGTCCTGCAACACGTGTTCCAGCTCGTGACGAATCGTGCCCTTGAGTTCTGGCAACCACCTTCCGATAGAGCGACGATTTCTGTATTGTTTCGGAATATCGATCTCAATGACCATTATGGCCTGGCCATGATGATACTCTCCGGCCAGCCTGACGTCATCTCCATAAGATGTGAAGCGCAGTTCGACTCTGATCTCGTTCAACATTTCTTCCAGTCCGAAATCTTTTGGCTGCAGATCAAATAGACCGGGCGGCACAGTGATGATTTCAAACTCGTTATCCGCTGAATCCGCCTCGAGGGCATCCAGAATTTTTTTGTACTGATTGACAATAGCGCGGGATATTTGTGTGGTCTGCTTGTCAAATCTGGCTTCAACGATAAGTTGCTTGAATCTCATGGTGCTCCTCTTCGCTTTGTTAAGTATTTTAACGACGCTAAACAACCAGAATATGCTCTTGATAAATGTAGAAATTGGGATTGGTAGCCAGCCAAGATAGCTGAGATTTTTCGACCAAGGCTTTATACATATAAGCCCCTTGTAGTCGACTGCCCTCTAGCTGAGCTCCACGAAGATCTACTGAATCCAATACCGCTTTTTCAAAATTGCAATCTCGCAGGTCTGCATCACGTAAAATTGCACCGCGAAGATCTGCACGCCAAAAATTGGCTCCTCGTGCTTGGCATTTTTTCAAATTTGCACTTTGAAGAATGCTTTGCCGAAAGTCGGCTCTCTCAATCAAGCGTCCCTTGAAGGACTGCCTATAAAAATTGCCGGCACCAAAGAATGCCGGCCTTCCGTCTTCACCGCCAGATCGAACCCAAAGTTCGTGATCTCGCAGCATGGATCTGATTTGCGCTGTGTGACTCACACTATGTCTATCCTTTCTTTTTGCGGCGCCGCGTTTTGACAATGCCGGTTAAGGGCACCTCTTTTTGCTGGCCGGCCACCAGTACGACCATGCTCGGTTTGCCGTGAGAGTCCACAGCAGGACATTCAATAACCAAAGCTGCTTCGTCCGGCTGACGTTTGACGGTTACCAAAGAGCCGACGGGCCAGCGATCCGCAGCGTCTTTCATAGTGGCTCGATCGCCTTTATAGGCATCCATGACTTTGCGAGCTGACCACTCGTGCAGATTCTCTTCTTGGCCAGACAGCCACGCTTCGCAGCGCTTGATAGCATTAGTCAGGCCAGGAAACGGAGTGTACTGATAGCGAAGACGACGACCCAGCTTTACGCCCAGCTTTATGCTTTCACAGTCCGCTTCAGAAGGCTGCCAGCGGCCATTGGCCTTAATATCTTCGGCTTTGGCCAACAGGCGATTCATGAACTGCGTCTGACGCTCAGTAAGCGTCCAACCGCGCCCGATCTTGTAGGCGAAGTCACGCAGCGGTTTGGCACCGTCTTCCATCCCTTCAGTGTTGGCGCACTCAAGCAGGCGATTGACCAACTCCTCGTTTTGAGGCTTAGGGGGATCGGCGGTGACTACAGAGTCAAACCAAGAACGTTGGCGCGGCGTCATATAACGGCCGGCTTTGAGACGCTGAATCATGTCACGGACAAAGCGAACCGACCGGTCATTGTCCGCTCCGGCGTCGGACCAACGTGTAACCATCGCCTGTCCCAACTCAATTCTTTTTTCCGAGCTCATTCTTGGCATGTCTCTCTCCATAACCGCCAGTTGATTACATATCAATTATATCACGAAAAACTACGCATTACACAGAACTAATCGCAAATTGCCAGCTTATTCATCCAAATATAAAAATTGGGATCAGTGGCTAACCAAGTTAGTTGGGACTGACTCACTTTTGCATTGGACATATATTTTGAATTCAGAATGGAACCGGTCAGATACGCACCGGACAGATTCGCACTGGTCAGATTCGCACCGGTCAGATATGCACTATACAGTTTCGCACAGGACAGATTCGCACTGGACAGATTCGCACAGGACAGATCCGCATAGTACAGATCCGCACCGGTCAGATCCGCCCTTTTTCCTTTGTTGCCATTAGACTCCAGCCATAATTTGTGCTGGTCCAGAACGTGATTGAGTTTAGACTGTTTCAAATGACACCCCTTTCACGTAAGATACCGGCGGCAATTAGTCGGCCAGTTTTTTCAAGCATCTCAATGGCGGCCCACTCAGCAGTGGGCTCATCGCAGGTTTCTTCGAGAATGTGTCCCAGCTCGTGTGCCTCAATGGCCAGCATGTGATCTTCCGTGCACCACTCTTCCGTGCGCAGTCTGCCATCGACCACAGCCATGGGCATCTCCAGATCCGGACCAAAGACCGCAAAACCGTGACCAGTCTGACTGAGCCTTTCAACCACGGGACCTTCATCTCCGTGTTCTACTTCCAGCACCATGGTGGCACCGTCAATCTCAGAAACTCTTACAATCACTAGCAGTCTCCTTTGTTCCTTTCAATGTTATTATACACCAAAAAGAAAGGCCTTACATGAGATTCAGAGCTCTTCTATGCGCTTTGCCTTATCGTCAATCACCAGATCATAGGCTGGCTTGGGATTGGGACTGGTGCCTGTTATCAGCTCGTGATACTTGCAACCCCAGCTATCTAGCTGATATCGAGTGTGATCATAGTAATCCACGCCTGATTTTGCACCGCGCGCAGTCCAGTAGACAATCTTCCAGCCCTCTTCGTACAGCTTATTGATCTTTGCAATGTTTTCGTAGTTAGGCTCGGACAGATCATATCTACGTTTTCCAGAATAAAAGCAAATGGTCTCGTCGATGTCGACTAGTGCAACGGGCTGTTCATCGCCTTCGGAAAGTCTTTTAGCTTCGTGAAATTTCATGTGTGGCTATCTCCAAGTAACTTGCTGGCTCTTTGGTGATTCGACCGTCCGCCCAACATATCTCCAAGCGATCTTGCTGTTTTGGCATGCTGTAAAAGTCACGGTCTATTCCAATGATCAGGCCTAATCCTTCGCGGTCAACAGGCTTAGGCTCTAATGGCCGTAGGGGTTCAATCGAGCTTCCTATTCCCACGCATTCTACATAGGGCTCTCGGGAAAGAAATAATTTTGATCTTACCACCACCAAATCGCCAATGTTCATAAAATCATTTTAGTTCTTTCGGACAAATAGTTCAATCATGGAGGTGACGATTTATAAGGATGATCAGCTGGCAATAGAGAAGTCACGCCCCATTTGTGTGCCAAATAACCTTCCGCTTTTTCGACGTCGGTAATATCTGTACCGCCTGTTCCGGGCAGATCGGCAACAGTAAAGAATTCTGCCAGTCGTCCATCTAGCTCCTGAGATGCTCTATTTCTCATAAGACGCAATTCTTGATTGGTACTTAAAGAATTGTCATAATCGTTAACAGGCGTGAATGCATTAGCCCCATCAACTCTTTGCGATATCTGATTTCCTGTCTTATTGAATATAGCGACAACTATATGCCAATTGTCCATGCTAATCCCAGAATCCCAGACTTGTCTATTTCCTATTGTCGAAGATATTCTACCAGAGGAAAGTGCATCTAAATCTAGCTCACCCGGCCAGGTATTGTTAGAAGCGCCTGACGAAATAGCATAATCTCTTTTTGGCGATTGGTTAGTCTCATAAGACCAGAATGAGTCTTTAGTACCATCAACTGTATCTGCTAAAAATAAACCAATGGCCCAATGGTTTCCGCTACTGACTTGTGATTCATAAGAATTACTTTGCAAGTATTCACTCGATCCGCTAAAGTCGAATACATTCAGTCCATTTAAGCCGCTGGAAATCACTGTCGGCGTGCCTCCCACGTCCATTGTATATGTGCCGGCTTTGTCAGTAACGGCTGTTAGCGTCGCACCGGAGGTCGTATAATTTCCCGTATCGGAAGCGTCTATCCAAGCTACGGTAGTAACATCAGTGCTTGGCGACCAGGGATTAGTGCTCGTATCGTTGATTGTAACAGTTGCGCTAGTATCCACTACAGTGCCGGAAACGCTATCTGTTCGAAGGCTAACTGTAAACGTCTGAGATCCTTCAGTTGTGCTGTCTGCAACTGTTGTCACCGAGAAAGTGCCGGCATTCGAATTGATTGAAACCGTACCAGAGGTGGCCGAAAAATCTCCGTCGGCTGTGGTAATATTATTGATAGTCCAGTACAGCGTGGTTCCATTGGCGACATTGGCAGTCGTCACGTTGAAAGTCAGGCTCGAACCTTCGTCCACATTGTTTGCTGTCGGAGATACGGCATAAGCCTGGGACGAAACAGTCGCTGAAGACGTACCGGCGCCATTTGCATTGATTGCTTGAATAACAACGTCAAAAGAATTGGTCGTGTCCAGGGAGCCAATCACAAAAGGACTGGTTGTGCCGCCCACTGATGTGAATGTTGAACCGCCGTCTGTGCTGACTTGATAATCTGTAATGCTGGATCCACCGTCGTCACCCGGAGCATTAAAGCTGACTGTTAGCTGTCCGTCCGCCGTGACGATTGACGTGATGGTGGGAGCAGACGGCGTAGTACTGGGAGTCGTTGCGACCGTATTTGAACTCGTGCCAGATCCATTTGCGTTAACCGGCCGCACCACAATATCGTACTCAGTTCCGTTTGCGAGACCTGTAATCGTGATGGGACTGGTTGTATCTACCGGATCCAGAGCCACGAATGTTGTGCCACCGTTTGTGCTGTATTCATAATTGGTGATGGGCGAACCGCCGTCTCCGCCGGCTGTGAAGTTGACCGAAACTTGCTGGTCGCCGGTAACAATAGAATCGATGGTGACTGGATCTGGCACGGTGGACGGTGTGGCACTTGAAGAATTGGAAGTGGGCCCAGAGCCGACGGCGTTGACCGGCCTGATGACTACGTTGTACTCCACGCCGTTTGTGAGGCCAGTAATGGTGATTGGGCTGGTGGTTGTGCCAGCATCTATCCACGTAGTGCCACCATCCAACGAGTATTGATAGTCCGTAATAGCACTGCCGCCATCGGAGTCCGGCTCCGTAAAATTGACCTGCAGCTGTTCGTCGCCGGCAGTTATGGACGTGATAGTTGCTGCGCCCGGAATGCTGACTGTTGGAGTGGGATCGGAGGCTGGATCGTACCACCAGGTCGCCTTACCTCCAGCCGCAGCAGCCGAAACAGCGGTGGTCGGGTCGCTGGCTGCAGCAGCCTGCTCCTTCAGAAAAGCCTCGTGCCTCCTCTGCTTTTCCAAACTGATGTCGACCGCCCACGAAACAATGTCCTCAGCCAGAGTTGTGGGAGCTGGCTGGTCGCTGATAGCTACGTCTGCAGCATCGTATCCCAGATCCTCGTCCTCAATGATTTCAATATCTAGTTCAAAATCATCAATCTTTGGAGGTAGCAGATTTTTTGCGGCAGGAGGTGCTTCTTTCTTCTTGGGTTTTGAGCGCTTGATTTCAGGCCCGGCTGCCCAGTTTAAAACTTCTCTCTCTGATAAAATCGGCAGCTCTTTGGCGAATATAAGTTCAGGCTCGTGGCCGGCATTGGGGTCCACTTCCTCTTTTATCACCGGAGGACGAAGGACGTCCATCATTTTCTTGCCGTTGATGCCGTGTTTTTTAAGAGGATCCATGGAACAATTATATTCTCAAGTTACCTTAAGTTTATTCTGCGGCCAAAAGTGCTGCGGCCAGTTGACGTCCGCCTTCGTTGTCTGACGGGAAATGCACACCGCGGTCGATACGGGACTCAGCGATCATAGCGGCCAGTCGATGCAGATCGCCGGCAGCGCGCGGAAAGAGCTGTGAAAGTCGGCCGGCCAAGTAGTAAGCAGAGGTGGTGTGACCTGAGGGGTAGGAGGGAGACTGAGCCGTCTCCATTTCGTCGATGTCCGACTGAAAAGGTATGTTCCAGCTGTCTGCTAGTTCGTGAGGCCGCTGTTGATCGAAGTGCTCTTTGTGTGCCGTAATGACGGGATCGATCGATTTTATCATGCCATTGATGAGCTCGGTGGCCGGAGGGTAGCCATGCATTGCCAGGACCGAATTGAAAAGGCCGGTGCCATCTCGATCAAGGGCTGTTTGAAGCCGAGCTGGACACTTTCGATTGTGATACTGGTCCGATATGGCGCCCAGCTCTGCCACGCGAGCTCCTTCGGATGGTGGGTCGCTGATTGCGGGAAATGGCATTGTCACGGCTTCCATAACACGTTCTCCTGCAGATCGATGAGGGGCACACCATGTCTCTTGGCCATAAGTAAGATCACCTTAACGTCGCCGGTCGTTTGATCCAGCAATCCAGATTCTTTCATCTTTTCGATGTATGCTTTCATTTCAGCTGAAGCCACAATGATAGCTTTAGCTGTCCAATTGTCGACCAACGCCTCGTTAACCCTACTCAAAGAGTATTCCGGATTCCAAGTTTGTTGGTCGAGCACATACGGAATCATATCCAGAACTAGCTCCATGTGTCTCGGAGTTTTTATCTTATCAGCATATCCCTTGATCTTTTGCAGCTTTTTTCTGCTTTGAGCCATAAAGGGTAGCTTGTTGACGCCGGAAGATCGAGCTCGGTGAACCTGTTTGGGGCTGGGTATGGCAGGGCCATATACGTCAGGATCTGCTTTCATATAGTCTGTGTAGTGGCCCGAGTATATATCATCCATGTCGTTGGCTGCCAAAGTAATGCGTCCTGATATCCAAAGACCACAGGTTGACCAGGACTTAACGCTCTGATAGGCCTGAGTGAAGTTCTGGCCAGGCAGCGTCATCGTGGTAGAAAGCTCGTCCTTTCCTTTATCGGCCAGACGATTAAGGGCGATAGGTCGATCGACCCAATGTACAGTTTTTATTGTGCTGAGCCAGGCGTGATCGGCATTATCACTAAAGGCTCTCTTAATTCCTCTGCCAGCCGACTTGGTAAGTTTATTTGAAGCCTCGTCGTACCATTCAGGATTGTTTGCCGCCAGATCTGCCATTTGATTGACAAAGCCGATGGCATCTTCTTTCAGCAGCTCTCTTATGTACTCACGCAGTAGACTCACAGATTCTGACTCCTCTCCCACGCTCTGATCTTTGCCATTGTGCCTTCGTAATCGTCCTGCAGGGCTTTTTTCACTTTGTAGTTGCTGCGCCAGTTGTATTGAAAATCCCCTCTATCGACAACCTTGTACTTTGTTATCGCGGATGGTGGGATAGCAACTGTCGTGAAAACCGCTCCTGACCCGACTTCGAAGTCCGGGTCTGTCATTATCTTGCCAACGGCATCTCCATCGATCTCGAGAACTACCGGAGTGGCAGTTTTACCTATTGTTTGAGACACTGCTCTCTTGTACTCTGGTACATCGCCCAAAACGTCTCTGACAAATGAGAGACGATGCATGATCTTCGCAGTTTTGGAGGCTCTGTCGAGAGCTGTCTTTGCATCTGTGAACATGAATATTCTGTCCGGATAGCTTCTGCCGGCTGCAGCCATCATGTCACCTGATTGTCCGGCTTTTCCTCTGCGCCTCGCGGATCGGGGCTGCAGCCCTTGCGAAAGAATCGTATCAGCAGATTCAGGATCTGTCACGTGATACAGCTTTGACGGCCTCTCGACTTCGTCAGTCTCTAGATCCATCAACCCTATCTTGAGGGTCGCAATATTGCTGTTTGTCGCCAGTTCGTCTCTTGCAACGTGCAGCCCAAACTCACGTGCCCATCTATCTATTTCATCAACAACGGCATCCAGCTCAGCGCTGGACACCTTCGTAGCTGGATTGTCATAATCGTTGTCGCCATATCCGACCCAAAAACTAGCTATTCTTTGGTTACCCATGTCGCGTATTGTCCACTGTCGCAGATCAAGAGGCCGGAGACGTTCGCCTGACAGCGTAGTCACTTCCTCGCCAAAGTCTGGAAATTTCTGGCGCAAAATATCAGACAACTCTGCCCACGGTAGCTCAGAGGACTTGACTTCATTCAGCAATTCTCTTATGTACTCGCGTAGTAGATTCATCAGTTGGTCCTCACAAAGATAACATCACCTGATGCGTTATACTCTCTAGCCAGCGATTTCCAGACCCGCTTGGCATCTTCTGAAGTGCCTGATCCTATCGTGCAGTGATGCGCTCCGATAAACACACCACCGTAATTTTTGGAATACTCAACAGCTTGATCAATAAAAGCTCTATAGATTTCTTTGCCGTATCCCTTACCTCTATTCTCTGGATTCTTGATCCAGGCATTATTGACATCGTAGAATCTTGGGCGGAATATTGCTGGACCTACTTCTACTTCTTCGTACTTACCAGTTTCTTCGTTGCGAACAATGTCAGTGGAGGGCTTTGCAGTTTCTTGGTACTTTTTCTCTGCAGCCAAGCACTCAGGTGTTTTCATTAGCTTGTCGACATCTGATTGACACTCTTTAAACCTCAGTTGCTCTCCGCCTTCAGCGTATCCGATCCCAGGCAGGTCGACGCGGAAGTAGTTGCTACTTCCCTTAAGCTTGAAATTTGCCTTCTCAGAAAGCAACTCTCTTATGTACTCGCGCAGTAGATTCATTTTCCATATACCTCTGCAAGACCCTCGGTCAAGAGCCACTCATTGATGTTCTCTTCTTCCAGCCAAATGGTGCCGAGCCAGCGACCGTACTTGCCCTTCTTGTCCTTCTGCGTCTGAATGACCACCCACTTATCGAGAATCTTTTCGCGTAGTCGGTCTCGGCTGATCAGGCCCTGCTCTCTCTGCTCGCCGCGAATTTCGGGCGTGTTGATGCCAAGCAAACGAATCTTTTGACCATAGAGGCGCACATAGCAGCCCAGGTCGATATCACAAGTAATACTATCTCCGTCATAGACGGCTTTAACATAAGCTCGATAAGTATAAAGGTTAGGTGTCATGATACTAAATATTCCAAAAAATAAAAAGGGCACGGTCAAAAGACCGTGCCCGAATTGGTGGAGGCGGGCGGGAGTCAAACCCGCCGTCCATGTTCGCTGCCTCTCAAAAGTCGTTCACAAGTTTGGACGATTTTTCAAAATCGGCAAAATATCTCGAGAAAAAACCAACCATCCCTATCGAGAATCGAGATCTCACCCGCTACAAACGGGGTAACCATTATGATCTATTTATGTCGGTGGGATCAGCACTTATCCGTTTTTTGTTAACAGGGCAAACAGAAGCCCCGCAATTATGCCGCTAAGGCGTAATCGTAAGCAACGTCATCGTTGGCTTTTATAGATGCTGCTCTAATCGGACCATGTGCAGCCGTTGGTCACTTGCACTTTTGAAATTTCACGCCATGTCAAAATCAGTTCGCCCCCATATTCTAATACATTCGCAGATAGTCCAGCATGCCGCCGGACATCCAGTTCTTGTCACAATTGCCTTCCACACCCGGAACAGCTCCGCTGCCTGTGTACTGCCAGACATTCCAGCCGCTCCAAATGCGAGACGGACGCTCGGGCTCGATGCCTGAATTGTAGGAAGCCACCCAGACCGGATACTCCTTAAGCTCTTCTAGCAGAGTTTTGTCGGCATTGACCAGGTACATATCTTCCGCCCAACGTGCAGTGTAGCAAATGGGCTTGTGCCCCAGTTCAGATTCCACGGTCTCCAGCCACGTCAGGGCCCAGTGAGCATTATAGGTGTCATCGGTCTTCATGCCGTTTTCCAGGTCCAACATCGGCACTAGGTCGCCGGGCTTGGCATCGTAGTGGCTCAAAAACCACTTGGCTTCTGTGGTTGCGTCCCCGAGATTGGGCTCACGATCCGTGTCCGGCCGGGCAAAGTGATAGGCTCCAGCCACTACGTTATTGGCTCGAGCGCCCAGCAGGTTCTCCTCGTGGCGAGGATTCTCGTGGGTCCGTCCCTCGGTGTGCTTGATCCAGGCAAACCTGACGCCGCTGTTGGACACAGCCTGCCAATCGATCTCTCCGTTGTGCGAAGAAACGTCGATACCTGGATATACTGGCATGCCCAGCGCCGATTGCGTGGCTTTGCCGGCGATGCCATCAACAGCTAGATTTTTGGCAGTCTGATACTCGCGCACTGCGGCATCCGTCTTGCTGCCAAAAATACCGTCAGCTTCCAGACCGCACAGCCGACTCTGCAGGTTTTTGACCTCCTGCCCGCGGTCTCCCTTTCTTAGATTGTAAGCCATGGCCATCTCCTCTGTTCGATCTTTTGCAAGGACGACGGCAGCCAAAACAGCCGCTACAAAAGCCTTGAGCTTCTCTCTCTTCGTCTCTTTGCACGTTGCTAACCATGATTGTTTAAATATGTTTGGATGTGGTTACTGGCAGGTACACGGCACTGCTTTCACCTGTTCTTATAGTAAATCCAGCCGTGACTGGGAAGCTTAAGCGCTGAGATCCAAGCTCCTTCCTATATCGCACTCAGCTGCGCCTGATCGTCTTTCGATGAACAGATACATCACAATCAATATTAATTCCTATTTAACTGCCTTCGACAGGAATCGAACCCGTGACATCCTGATTACAAATCAGACGTTCTACCAACTGAACTACAAAGGCTTATTTCTTTCTGCGAGCCGGCCGCGTCTCAATATTTTCTATTAAGATGTGAGTCACGCCAAAAGCACCTAAAGTCACAGCAAAAAATGTGGGCACCCACCAGCTAGGCTGCTTGAGGCGTTGGAGCGGAACAGAACAGGACGTAGTGCTCAGCAAAATTGCCGCTATCAGTAACCTCTTTTTCACTAGTGCTCCAATCCCCCCTTAATGAGGGTCAGTTTCTTTGCCAGCTTTTCAGCTTCTTTTGCCTGCTGCCTCTTTTCCTTGAGACAGCGAAAATATTCTGCCATCCAATCGTCACGCTCAAAAGCGAATAGAAGAAACTCCATAGCGACCATGGCAGATATGACATCGCTAAAATTTTCGTCATCCATCGGCAAAAACATGGAAGACATTGTGCCATCGGAATCCAGCATCATTAGGCCTCGAGGCAAATTTTTCTTTTGCTCAGGCGACAATTTTTGCAGAACTTCCTGCAGTATATCTTTGAATTCAGAACTTTGTGGCGTTTCTTCTTTCATTTTTTAGGCGGTTACTAACGCCAGAGCCAAACTTTAGCGATTTCACCTGTGTATTTAAATATGGGCCCACTGTTTGGTCGACCTATAATCATTTATGTTTAAATAAATCCCGAAGTAAACATGACACCTTCCAATAGCATTTTAGTGAGCCCTTTATAACTTAATGTTTCCCTGCGCCAATTTTGCGGCCAGTTCTTCCTGAGGAATTCCCAAGGCCTCACTGAGAGCCGTCACTTTTTCGTTAGGCTTCTGTTTACCAAAGTGGTAAAAGTCCAGCAAGCACAGCAGGACCGACAGGGTTATCAGAGAGGCATATATGCCAATGGCCCAATAGCCAAAATTTCGGTTCTCGATGAAAAGAGAGGCTCCGGCCGGTATGAACATGAGCTTGCCCAGCAAAAAAGATATGCCGGCCGCTATTTGAATCGGACGCAGCCTTTTTACTGCCGCATTAAAATCCGAAGACTTTTCTTCTTCGGACAGCTTTCTCTTCTGCATCTGTTCTCCCTTGCATATCTTGGTGATAAAAGCGAGCGGGTCATCGAATCAGTCCGAGTTGACGGAAAGATTGAACTCGTCCGCATCGAGATTGACCTCCACGTAGACCGACAGGTTCTCGTCGAACTCATTGCTGTAGAACGCCTCCACGTGGCGATCGCCCTGATAGTCGGCTTCCGACGCCTGAGTGAAGTAGAACATGGCCGGATCGATGCCGCGCTTGATCATCTCATCGCGGTACCTTTTCACCAGCTCGGGGTACTTGTCATTGAACTGCTGCTCGGTTAAAAAATCATTTCTTGCCACGTCAAATCTCCTTGAATCGCTCGTAAACTTTAGCCCTACCGATGCAGGGCCTCTCCACCGTGCCGGGAGCACACCGCGCCCGACGACTTGACTGAAACGAAATCCCGGCCCTCATTGCTGAGAACCAGCGCTCCCAGCCACCCAGCGCACATAACTTAATGTTTCCCCTGCACCAATTTTTGCGGCCAGTTCTTTCTTGCATATCTTGGTGATGAAAGCGAGCGGGTCACCCAACATCCCGCTCTTGACACGGCCTAAACGATCATTACTTCGATCACGCTTACACAACCACAAGATGGCTTACTGCTCGTAAGACTTACCCGCCATCTTTCTGGCCCGTGTCTCCCACAAGGTGCTCTTCGGTGTGCTGTTACGCCAAAGACGATCAGGAAGCCGCTCCTAAATCGCGACTCCAACGGCTTTTCTTTGGAGCTGGGCTGATACCCCACGCGCATTGCAAGCCTCTGCTCAATGCGTCACTCATTATAGGCTGGCTGCTTCTAAGCCTACCTCCCCAAGAGCTTCAAAAAATGTAAGTGCTCTGCACGGATTCACGCAACCGATTCCGCACTTTTGCTGCCCAAACTAGGGAGCAGTGACCGAAGCTGGCCGTTTGAGACTTTTTAAGGTGTCTCTTAACCTGTCGGTTTTGAATTAGGCGTCACACCGACAAAGCGCCCCCGATTATTTTGGCACTCCGGGTAAGTGCGTTGCGTCTGGTACGCCCGCCAGGACTCGAACCTGGAACCCTCGGCTTAGAAGGCCGATGCTCTATCCATTGAGCTACGGGCGCACAAATTTAATATTCAGTTGTCAATCAGCTTATGAATCTATTATAATCTGACTTTTAACTTTTTACACTAAAAATAGGACCTGATATCCCCGCTGGGGTAAACGTAGCCAATACGGCTTTGTTGTCGACCCAATGATAAACTTCGCCGTCCTTAATTCTTGGCTTGTCATAACATACTGACTCATAAGGAAATCCATGCTTGTCAAGCCAGGCTTCCGTTGTTGCAGCATGTTCCCTCTTTCTTGCAGTGAAAAATGTCACACGGTCGCCTCTTTCGTACAGCTCTTTTACTTTTTCCAATGCCCCTTCAAAAACAAAGGCACTTGAAAATCGATCTGATTCTTCGTTTGGAATGTCTTCGCAAATTGTTCCATCAATGTCTATCAACCAAACGGTCTTGCTCATAAATTTGTTCCTTGTTGATTAAGTGATATACTCACACAGAATCATTATGGACGCAAGTCTAAGAATTTACAGATTTCTATTTTTTCTGCGGCGCAATTTTTCGCGAGATCTTTGGGCATTGTCCAGCATGCGATTTTGCAGCTTTGTATATTCATTCTGCCAGTATTCACAATTGCGGCGACAGACCAAGACGTAAGAAAGGCATGTCACGACTCCGAGCAGAAATGACACAATGATCAAAGCTTCGGTGCTCATTGCTAGCTCTCAAAATATTCTGAAAGATCTTCGCCTGAGGGGCCTAGGATTGGTAGATTAAATTTTTCTGCCAGGTCTGAAACCAGATCCAGGTCCAGCAAGTTTCGATCCGGATCATCGTAGTTCATGTAGGTCTCGGGTCGGCCGACTCGAATGGCAACTGGCTTCCAATTATCGACCACGAATTCATTAATTTTGCCCGGGGCAATTTTATGAGCCTCAGCAAAACTCGGAGCATCCAAAATATAATGCTTTACGAAATAAGGGCTCGAGCCTTCAAATTCCATTGCTCTTCTGACCACGCCTGAAGATTTCTTCACTTTGGGATCAGCATTCCAATGTGCACCTGTATACAACAAGTCCATGTCTGAAGCGGCCAGAGTCACTCTGCCCTGCACCTCTACGCCCAGCATTTGATGATTATCGAGGTAAGAAGTTGAGCCGCCCTTGACTTTTTGGCCTGGAAGATATGCATTAGTGGAAATTTCGTCGCGAGAAGAAGCGCCTTGCAAAAATCCTCGTAAGGTATTAGGCCCCGTAACCCAGTGCACTTTTGTCAGTCCTTTCATAAAGTTATGGTCGGCTTCATCAGCAAAGATTCTTTTGAGCTGCCTGGCTTTATCTTTTCTACTGGCGTCAAGCCCGGATTCGTAATCAATGTCTTTTGTTCTGATTTTGAAGTTTTCAAAATCTTCTCTGAGAATACTGCGCACCAGTCTGCGCAGTCCAGCTTCGTTAAGTTTTCTGCTTCTTTTCTTCATTGCTAATTTACTACCATGGACATGAGTTGCTGATTTTCTCTGGGCCCCATCAGGCTTTTGCTGCAGACTGCGGCCAAATCGCACGTGGTGTCTCTAGCTTGAAAGACCTCTTGTTGCCAAGCAAAGTCTTGTGTAATAAACGACAGCTCGTCTGGATTTCCTAAAAAGTCTTGTCGATGAGATCCTAGATCGACCCGAATCACACAGACCCACTGTTTACTTGGGTGCACATTTTCTATGAGCAATTGCATCACTGCTATATCGTCAACCGTCCAGGAGACCAGCGACTGTCCGGACCAGAGAGGCATTGAAAAATTCTTTTTTAGCAAAGTCGGAGGCAGATCAGTTTTGCCGACAAGATCTGCATCGATCCAACTCGGTGGATTGTTGGCATCCAGTTCAATTACACGCCACGCATATCTGTACCGTGATGGCACTTGAAGCACGTCTGTGTATGTACCGGTATCCCTAAGATTTATGAGCTGGGTGACTTTATTCTTGGGAACGGCGTGACCGTCGCCGACATGAACAAAATCGTAAAAATCGTTATAGAGATCGATCTCAGAGTCTAGGTCCTCTTCATCTTTGCCACGATCCTGTCCCCACAAAAATTCTTCATAAGGCTTTTCAGGCGTCGGGTTTTCTAGAAGAAGATCGGCCAGCTTTATTTTTTTCTTTCGCATTTTAACTCTTGAAATTTTCTCTGAGGATGTTACGTAACATTCTACGCAGTCCAGCCTCATCAAAACGCTTGGCCTTCTGTTGTACATCCTTGCGGATCGTTTGGTATTCCTCGTCTGACGGGCCACCCTTACGTTCTGGCGTCTTAAATGCCTGTCGCTTATATTCCATAAAGGGTTTGATGAATTTGGGCGGAATGCGTCCCTTGTAAGCAATAGTACCACCCTTCAGGCTCTTACTTACGAGCTCGTTGGAAATTTTGCTTTCCACCTCTTTTTTCAAGGCCTCAAGCTCTTCTGACGGGACATAGTGATCGATTCTCAAAGCATAAAAGAAATTCCTGGGGCTTACCTCTTCCAGATCCACTGGCATATTATTCATTGTCAACCTCTTTACTTCGAGACTGTACGGACGGCTCAGTTTGATCCTGCCCATTTGGTCCTCATCAGGCCGAAAGCGTGTGTAGTCGGGCACAGTTACCTTTAGCACCATTGCTTTTGATTTGTCTTTGATGGCCTGTCTCGTTGCATAATTTTCAGCTTCGGCTGGAGAAACAGTTAGGTAAACGTTATTCTCCGAGTAGCCCGGAATCAGATCTGCATAGGCTTCACCGTACTTTCCGGGAACTAACCCCTTTTTCTGGATTTCCTTCCAGCGCTTAACTGAAGTACCATGGTACATAGTGATTGGACCAGCCTGACCGGTCAACGCTGCGTCGTATTCACGAGGAGCTGAAATAACATCGGCTACAGTCTGACCACGAAATTTTTCGCTGCCGACAATTTTAAAGGTTTCATCTACGCCCGAATCTCTTCTGAGAATATGTTTGAACATCTTCTGTAACGGCAGCATTTTTTCTCCAAATGCCACGTCTCCGGAGGGTATCACATAAGATTTACCATCTCTGTTCTTGCCGGGTCTGCGTGTCCTCCAGTCTGCATGAAAAGCATCTAGATCGATCTGCTTTTTGTCCTTGTCAATTTTGATTGCATTTACAGGAGAACTATATCCCAGAGTGCTCTTAATATAGCCTGCAGTTTTGGGAATATTATCTGGATCCTGAAACAACTCAGGGTTTTTGCCGCGAAAATTTCTGGACTGATTAGGTTTGACATCCCATAAACTCAATTCCTTTTCTTCGATAGTTAGCAGGCCTGCGTCCAACATTTTCTGTACGATCTTCATTCGTTCCGGGTCTTTTTGGACTTGCACAAGCGGCTTTCCATTGACAGCCCGAAATACATGCAATGGATTGAGTGAGTCTGCAGCGCGACTTACAGGCATTCCATCAGATCCAGCCGCCAAATAGACGACATTACCTTTGGGATAGAGCATGGCATAATAGACCGAGCCTGCCGGCATCTCCCCTAATATGGGTGCATCACGCAATTCAGTCAGGAGTCTTTTTAAGATGTTTTCGTACAAGTTCATCAGTTTTCCCTCAGAGATACTATCGATATGGGCGTGGCAATATATTCGTTCCACAGGGACGTCCGAAGCTCGCCGTCACAGGAATCCAGCTCGTAACACAGGTTATTTTTGTCGCGGCCAGGATATTCAAAGCGTAAGAGATTGGCGCAACGTCGGCCAGTATCAACCGCAAAAGACTTGATGTCGGATCGAAAGCCAGCTCGAACATTGCCCATCAATGTGACCACCATTTTGGATTCGGGTCGAAAGAAGGGACGTGCCGCATCCGTGAAACAGGAAATATCGAAAGGCTGTCCGTCGTCAATGGCTGCCTGAATGCGCTGCACGCCCTCCATCGTAGTATAGTGACACAACCTCTTGGGATTCCAGACCGATCCGTAGAGCTGAGTGGTGAGCTCTTCGTCCAGCAAAACGTAGGGCTTCAAATCGCCGCGAGAATAAAAATAAGCAAATCGTAGTCGAGAGGCGTCCGGAAAGAAGTGGCCAAAATCTCGCTGAAATGACCAGAAGCGATGATTGACAAAATCCTCTACGAAATCGTAGACGTTCTTCTGTGTCAGCAGGTCGTAGCGAGGCACCTCAACCTGAAGCTGAAATGCAAAGTGCTGCATCACCAGCCGATTGACCTCCTCGCTCATATTGGCTCCATTGCCGCGAGTATCCTGGCCGAGCTTCTGAAGGTGCAGCATGCGATCCACAAATTCTTCCCACTGTGCCAAAGTGAAAAAGGCGCTGTCAGGCTTGACGTAGCCCCGCACCTCGTTCTGCTCCGCTAGCAGCTCTCTAACCAATTGGTCAATCATGT
>Ga0255772_10000628_pt1 | contig 34817 bp, 36 predicted proteins | sample 071ome_34_FD_179970 | JGI IMG/M metagenome (GOLD analysis project Ga0255772, IMG submission 179970) | Coastal salt marsh microbial communities from the Groves Creek Marsh, Skidaway Island, Georgia - 071411BT metaG (version 2) | ecosystem: Environmental > Aquatic > Marine > Intertidal zone >...
TAGCGGTACTGCTGCCAGCTTATCAGAATCTGCAACTTCTTATGGATTAAAAGTTAGAGGTGCTGCTTCATCTGGGAGTCTTAATTTTAGCTCTAATAACGCAAGATATACTTTACAGGCTTTGTCTTCAGGGGATTCTGCAATAAGTTTAGCTTTAAATCCATTTGGTGGAAATGTTGGTATAGGTACAACAAGTCCAGATAGTGGATTAACTATCGCAAAGAATCAAACTTCCGCTCATACATACACAACAAATCATTTACATCTGGCGACTCCAACAACTTCAAATAACGGAGGCGCAACTTCTATCAGCTTCGCGACATCTACAGTTGATAATTATGGATGGTCTTTAGCTGCAATTAGACAAGGAGTTAGTGGTTTTGATACGAGATTTGCTTTTAAGAGCCATGCTAATTCTGATAGCGGAAATGAACGATTTAGTATCCTTGCAAATGGTAATGTTGGTATAGGTACGACAAGTCCAGACGGAGTACTACATTTAGCCTCAACTGCGTCAAGCGTACAGCGACTAATATTTTCTAACAGCAATGCAAACTTAAATCCGCAGCAACGAATTGAATTTTGGGAAAATGCAAGCACAGGAACAGCAGCTAACGCTAACTGTGCTATTGAATACGATGGCGCTGGAACTTATCAAAGTAGCGATGGAATTTTATTAATAAAAGGTAGTGGCTCCTCGGTTGACCTGCCTATTGCTGGTTTTAACAGGAACGGCAATGTTTATCTTGGGATGTCGGGCATTGCAAGAGTTGGTATAGGTACAACTAATCCAAGTACAACTTTAGATGTAAAATCAAGTGGAAGTAATATTGATGAAATATCTTTAATACATAGTGGTAATACAGTAAAAATTGCTTCTTTAGGGCAAGAGTCTAGTCATGGAAGTTTAACTTTAAGACAGAATACTGGTGTAATAGGTGTACGATTATCAGCTACAAGCAATAATTCTTATATAAATTCAGGTGGTAATTTTGGTATAGGTACATCTAGCCCATCTTATAAGTTAGATATACATGGTTCTTTTGGATCAAGTGCCGGAGCTGGTTTGAGATTAAAAAGTTCTGCTACAGATGATAACGGTATCATACACGAACAAGCAGACGGAACTTCGTGGTTTACTGGTCAAGAAACTGGTAATCCAAATGATTATGAGTTTTGGTATTCTAATGGTTCTAATTACAGCCTCATAATGCATTTAGACACTAGTGGTAATGTTGGTATAGGTACTACAAGTCCAACTCAGAAATTACAGGTTGCTGGCAGCGCTCTTGTATCAAGTACTTTATACGTTGGCAGTTCTACTTCTAATGCGGTAATTTTAGACAGCTCTACAATATATAGGAGTAATGGTACTCTTCGAATTATAGGTGGTGGCCCTCAGTCTACTAGAAACAATATTCTATTTTCTAATGGCGGCGGACTTACAATTGATGGCGGAAGTGGAGAAACTGGTGGGGTAACAATAAAAGGCGGTGGTGGTAATGTAAATTTTACTGAAGGCAATGTTGGTATAGGTACTACAAGTCCCGGAGCAAAACTTGATATTAACGATACTGGTCAAAATCAACTTTTAGTTAGAGGTTGGTCTTTTGATGGCGCAGGGGCTTCTGCTGGAGCAATACAGATTGGTGGTACTAATGCGTATTGTGGTCGTATTTGGGTAGATAATACAAATACTAAACTACATATTGCAAATACATATGATAATAATAATGGTGATATAATGTTCCATACTAAAACGGCTGGAACAACCATAGACGCCGTGACTATTAAAGGTTCCGGCAATGTTGGTATAGGTACTACAAGTCCAGAAAAAAAGCTTCATGTTTCTGGCGGTGATGTTTTAATAAGTAATAATCAGTTTTATAGTGTAGAATCAACTGTTGGTACTAATTACAAGATTGCTGGTATAACATCAGGAAATGTTGTTGAAATAGGGGCTATAGACTATACATCTGCTGCCACTGTATTTGCTGGTGGCGATAATATACAAATTAAAACTGGTGGAGCATCTGGAACAGAACGTGTACGCATTAATTCTAGCGGTAATGTTGGTATAGGTACAACCAATCCTAATGCAAAGTTACATGTCGTGGGAAATATAACATCAAGTGATGCAACTTCTCAAATATTAATTGAAGGTACTGTAAGAAACACTAACAATGGAAATATTTACGGTGATAATTTTGTTGTTAATACCACAAATAAAACTACCAATCTGTATGCTTTTGTTGCTAATCGTAGTGATGTTAACCAAGGTGGAATTCGTATAGATGGTAGACTGGTTGCGAATAATGGGTCTGTTAGCTTACCGGGTTATATGTTTCTTTCAGATGCAAATACTGGATTATATAATCCAGTCGCAGATAATTTAGGAATAATAACTGGTGGAGGTGAAAGAGTTAGAATTGATGCTTCTGGTAATGTTGGTATAGGTACAACTGCTCCTAACGATAAGCTTGAAATTTATGGTAACATGCGGGTCAGAGGTACTGACGGTTTCGGTGCTAATACTACTGCAAACTATAACCCATCTTTTGTTGCATACCCGGGTGGTGGTAAAATAGGTTCTAGTAGTTCAACTCAATCTGGTTATATAAAAATTACATTACCTGTAAGCTGGACTAGTACAATGATGCAGTTCAGTGTTGATGTGTTTGAATATAGCGGTAATAAAACAAAAACATTTAAGTTTGCGGGTTATAATTATTCTGCAGGTTCTAACTGGGTAAACACAAGCGCAATGGTATTCGCTGGAAATGACGGGGAAACATATAAAGTGCAGTTCGGTCATGATGGTAGTAAATGCGCTATTTATATAAGTAAAGGCACAAGCGGTGCAAGTAGCAGCTGGGCATATCCACAAATCGTGGTGAGAGATGCATCGTTTGGTTTTGTGAATACTGATATATCAAACTGGATAGACGGTTGGGATGTAGGCTTTACAGTTACATTAGGTACAATTACTGCAACAAGAGATATACAAACTCAAATCACTGGTACTGGTACATCTCAATATATACCTAAGTGGGATTCAACCGGTACAGCTCTTAATGATTCTGTAATAGTTCAGGATAGTAATAATATTGGTATAGGGGCAAGTCCGTCTTTTAAGTTAGATGTTGATGGGGAAGTGGCAGCAGATAAATACGGTTTCCGATCAGATAGTACTGCAAAATGGTATTATTTTGACACTTTCGGTGGTAGTAATTTTATAGGTAGAGGAGCAAGCGCATATACATCGTTATATGATACTGGCACTTTATCTATGGTGTGGAAAAATGGTAATGTTGGTATAGGTACTACAAGTCCTTCTTACCCTTTAGATGTTGTAGGATACGTAAACTCTAGCATTGGATATAGAGCTGGTAATTATACTATACTCAATGAAACTGGTAATGAAACTTCATTTGGGAATTCTGCTTATTATGGAGTATCATTTAAAACAAACAATGCTGTAAGAATGAAAATTACCAACGCTGGTAACGTTGGTATAGGAACCACAACCCCCGGTTATAAATTAGAAGTAAACGGAGATTTTGCGGCAACTAGCAAATCATTCATCATTGATCACCCTACAAAACCAAACAAAAGATTAAGATATGCATCTTTAGAGGGCCCCGAAAATGGCGTTTACGTTCGTGGTCGCGGCGATTCAGATGTTATTGAACTTCCTGATTATTGGACTGGTTTGGTTCATGATGATTCAATAACTGTTCAAATTACTGCAATAGGTAAAAATTCCGAAGGTGGAATAAGGAGCTACAGTGTAAATGATATAATAGACAATAAAGTTTATGTATATACAGATAGTAAAGATAGTATATATGAATATTTTTATAATGTGAATGCCGAGCGCAAAGATATAAATAAATTACAGGTGGAAATAGATAACTAACATGGCAAAAGATATCGTAATCATACCCGGTTCAGGGATTATTAATTTTGTTGATAATGAAGAAACAACGGCATCAATCGCTGTTGACGATCAAACAAGTGGTATTGCGTTTACCACGCCTGCTGGTATTACTCCACCCGCCTTTGGCCAAAGCGCTAAATTTCAAAACGTTACAACAAATAATAGTGCCACAGAATATTTAGTATTAGGTAACGGAGGATTAGTTCAAAAAAGAACTGGTGGTACTCAAGGCGATACAGGAGCTCAAGGAGCTACAGGCCCAACAGGCGGTACGGGTGGCACAGGACCAACCGGTCCTCAAGGTGTTCAAGGTGCCACAGGTTCTACAGGCGGCACAGGTCCAACTGGTCCCACAGGCGGCACAGGGCCTCAAGGCGTTCAAGGAGCTGTAGGTTCAACAGGTGGCACAGGTCCAACAGGAGCTCAAGGAGCTACAGGTCCCACAGGCGGTACGGGTGGCACAGGTCCAACCGGTCCTCAAGGTGTTCAAGGTGCCACAGGCTCTACAGGTGGCACAGGTCCAACTGGGCCTACAGGTGAAACAGGACCTCAAGGTATTCAAGGCGCTGTAGGTGCTCAAGGTATTCAAGGCACTGTAGGTGCTCAAGGTATTCAAGGTGCAGTTGGTGCTCAAGGCGCAACAGGACCAACCGGCGCTCAAGGTGTTCAAGGTGCAGCTGGATCTTTTTCTGGTTCAGACAATTACTTTTTATACAGAACTGGGGCATCTAGTGCTAGTACTGGTTCTATATATTATCACAGTACAAATGGTTGTATTGGTATTGGAACAACAAGTCCAAGCTCAAAATTGCACGTTTCTGGAAGCACAAGGCTCGAAGGGGGAGTAAATTTAGTTAATAATAATCTCAGCAACGTCGGTCATATGACGATTAATGATCCGGGTGCTGGAGAAGGTATTACTTGGAATAGTACATCTGGTAGTTGGACAATAGATGTAGCTCCACTGGGTAGAACCAATGCAGATGGTAATTTAAATTTTTATAATAGTAGTTCTAATAACATTGCATTATGGAGACCGCAATTATTAGTTTATGATGCTAGTAATTATACTACGTTAACGGCAAATAGCGACGGCAGCTTAACAGTAACAAGCACAAATACTGGAGACACTATATTTAGTATAGATGGCAGTAACGGTACATTGTTTTCTGTAGTAGATGATTTAAGTGATTCATTAATGTCTGTTAATGATGCTGCCGGTCTTCCTGTTTTGGAAGTATTTGCTGATAGCCACGTTGTGGCTGGCAGATACGGCCAAAATGATCTTTATATCGACACAAGTGGTAATATTGGATTAGGAGATTCTACTCCTTCAACTAAACTTCATGTTGCTGGCAAAGTTACAATAGACACAATTGATACAGATGAAAGTTTAGGAAATATTCTTGTTGTTGATGCTAATGGAGAAATTCATAAAAGAACTGGTGGTACTCAGGGAGCAACTGGACCTCAAGGTGTTCAAGGAGCTGTAGGTGCAACTGGTGGCACAGGTCCTCAAGGTGTTCAAGGAGCTGTAGGTGCAACCGGTGGCACAGGTCCTCAAGGTGTTCAAGGAGCTGTAGGTGCAACCGGTGGCACAGGTCCTCAAGGTATTCAAGGAGCTGTAGGTTCAACAGGTGGCACAGGACCCACAGGACCAACAGGTGGCACAGGTCCAACAGGAGCTCAAGGAGCTACAGGTCCCACAGGCGGTACGGGTGGCACAGGTCCAACCGGTCCTCAAGGTGTTCAAGGTGCCACAGGCTCTACAGGTGGCACAGGACCTCAAGGTATTCAAGGCGCTGTAGGTGCTCAAGGTATTCAAGGTGCAGTTGGTGCTCAAGGCGCAACAGGACCAACCGGCGCTCAAGGTGTTCAAGGTGCAGCTGGATCTTTTTCTGGTTCAAATAATTACTTTTTATACAGAACTGGAGCATCTAGTGCTAATACGTCAGTACTTTATACAAATGGAACAAACATTGGCATTGGAACAACAAGCCCAAGTTATAAGTTAAGTGTAAGTGGCGACACTTCAGCAACCCGATTTGTTTCTAATTATTTTGGTATTTATGATGGAGCGACTTTTGATTGCTACATGTATGTAAACGATGCTAATCCAACTTATGGAAGCTATTCTTATGGAGGTACTTTTGAGTTTGTTTCTGATGTAAGCAAACCTGCTTCATTATTAGATGCTGGAGGCGTAAGAATACAAAGAAATGCGATTATTAATGATCATTGGGAAGTATATCACGATACTACATCCGATGATCTTGTGTTTAATTTTATTGGTTAATTTTTATAATATAATATGAGTCATTGTCCTGAATGTTATAGTGAAAAAATTATTATCTTAATAGATAATGATACTGATCAAAAAATATGTTTACAGTTAGTTGATGAAGCCAATGGTGTTTTTGAAATGTTCGATTATTCAGAAGAAAAATTAGCCGAATTAAAAGAAAATTATCCAACTTATTATGTGGTGGAAGAAATCTTTATTGATAATCCATAAATATGAATGTTACTCCAACAGGATTTTCTAGCTATTCATTATCTGAAACTGGAAATGGTCAAAATTTTCAAGCTAGCGAATACGATACTACTTTTCCAAGTAATTTAGTAGTAGGCGCTAACTTATGGGGCCACAAATGGGGAACAGCCGAATCGAATGATAACTCTGCTGCCGAAGCTATTATGAATGGCAGCGCAGCTTCTTTTATAAGAAGCGATGATCCCTATCAAGGCACATATCATTATCAAGATACTAATAGTACAAATAGACGAGGAGATCTTTTTGTAGAAGTAAATCCATATCATGAATATTGGGCTATGGCTTACGCTAAATCTGTAAATGTTAGTATTCAATCTAGAGTTTATTTAGGATTTGCGTGTCAAGATCAAGATGGAAGTTTTATAGATTTAAGAAATTGCGGAGGCTATAATAATGATACTCTATCAGCAGATTTAAATAATGGAGATAGTTATATTTACGTTAATAATATAAATGGTTGGCCAGCAGAAACTACAACTTATTATTTTAGGCACCCAATTATATTTCCATGTAATCATCCAAAATGGTTTCGTCCTTACTACCATACAAGATTAGGCTACGGTGCTCCAACTAGATATTATAGTTATAGAGACACTACAAACGGGAGATTAACAATTGCTTCAGGTGGCGCTACTGATGGTAGCCAAGATGTAACTTGGAGTAGTGGTTTAATTCCAAACGGAACTCCTATATCTAGAGGCGTAGCTGGGGGAACATACAATTATTGTATGGCTAGCAATTCTTTAGTGCCATATACATATACAAAATATGCGAATCCAATAAATAGCACTCGTTATCCTCATAGAAATAGTGGCTGCGCTTTTAGGCCCGGAACAAAAAACATAAGAACAATGGGTCTACATAATAGAACCAGTGGGGCACAAATGTATTTAGATAATTATTTTTTAACAAATATTACAGATCAAGGTCAATCAGTTGCAGGAGATATTGGTTCAAGAGCAATAGAATATTTAACTAATTATAAATATGGCCCTCAGTTTAAAAGCAGTGGAGAAGCTATTGCTTCGTCTTTAAACGAAATCGTCCCGCCCGGACATGGAGGTATATTTAGTTACGGAAGAAGTATTTACAAAAGTTCAAATTTAAAATTAGAAATTGATCCAGAAGACGCAACTTGTAGAGGTAACTTGCAGACGACTTCTAGCGCTGGGATTTATGTTGGCGCAAGTTCTACTTGGCAAGATTTATCTGGCAATGGAAATCACATGACTATTGAGGGAAATCCTTTTGCTGGTTATGGAACACAAAAACAGGATGGTTCTGGGGATAGATGTTATAGAAGCAGTTTGAGTTGGAGTGGAAAATTTACTTTTGGAATTTGGATGCGTATCGCATCTGGTCAAGATAATAATGGAAAACTTTGGTTTACTGAAAATTATAGAGGCTCTGGTGGTTGCTCTAGAATTAGTAGTAGTATAATAAACGGTTCTGGAAGTAATGATATTGTAAGATTTGCTGGTTGGGATAATTCTTCAAGTACTCCAGCTTTTACTGTAGACACTACTTCGCCAATAAATGATGGAGTTTGGCATTATATTACAGCTGTATGGGACAGCGTTTCAGATACAAAAAGAATTTATTTTGATGGTAGATTAGAAGGTGTTGTTAGTCGCCCAAACACAGGAGATAGCAATTATCAACATTTACATGTCGGTGGATCTTATGGATGTCTAGGCGATACATCTGTTGTAGGTCATATTGGTCCATTTCATTTTTATACTAATGAAGTTTTAACAGATGATCAAATTTATCACAATTATAATTACTTTTGGGAAAGTCGTTATAGGTGGCTAAGTGATAGCACAATAAATAGTAATGTGAACAAAAGTTTTGGAAGCATGAGTTTTTAACATGGGATACTTTATAAGACAAGAAGAAGATGGTCGTTACAGTTTAATTAACGAAGAAACCAATCAAATAGAATATAATACAACGTCTGAACAGGATTGTGAGGATTTTGAATTATATTTAATTAGCGGCGATGCTGCGGTTATCCCTATGACTCAAGGTGGATGTGAATCTTGTGAAGGTTAATTATGGCTAAAGTAATGTCATTTAGTAAAGATGGAAAGCTAATTACAAATGCGGCTGATTCGTCTTATTCTACTACTCAATATGATGTTAGTTATTTAAAGGAAACTGTTATAACTAATGGGCTAATAAGATATATAGATTTTTCTGATGCAACATGCGTTCCAGCCTCTTCTTCTGTGAAGCAACTATCATCATTTAATCAAACTGCTACAACATATGGATCTCCAACATATTCATCTTCCACTGATTCTTTAGCGTGTTATGGAAATCAAATGTTAGTTATGGACGATGTTACGGCAACAAATTATGTAACTGTTGAAATGGTTTTTGAAAAAGATACTGATGGGGGAGACGAAGATATTTTATTTAATAAAGAAAACGCTTGGGAGTTAAAAACTAATGCTGGTAATATCTCTTGGGCAGTTTATGCCAGTAATCAAGGTTGGTTTTGGTATGATACTGGTTATGATATTACAAATAATGTTAAATATCTTATAGATTTAACATATGATGGAACATATATTAAAACTTATATAAATGGAACATTACAAAACACTTATACTTATACATCTGGGGGAGTGCTTGCAAATCAAAGCTCTGCATATCCAAAATTTAATTCTAGAGGCTCCACTAAAAGCGATTTTGCTAGTGTAGGCTATCATACTTTATATACTTGGTCTATTTATGATAGGGCTTTAACAGCAAGCGAAATAAAAAGCAATTATAATTACTTAAGAACTAAACACGACATTTAGTGTAAATTTTATAAACAAATGGCGGAATTAAAGTCAACAACAATACATGGAAAAGCAACTATCAAGATAATTGATAATGATACTAGTTTATCTAATTATTTAGTTGTTGATAGCAATGGCGAAGTACACTACAGGGCTGGTGGCACTCAAGGAGCAACTGGACCTCAAGGCATTCAAGGCGCTGTAGGCGCTCAAGGAGCTACGGGTCCAACTGGCCCTCAAGGTATTCAAGGAGCTTTAGGAGCTCAAGGTGCTACAGGTCCTCAAGGCATTCAAGGAGCTGTAGGCGCAACTGGTGGTACTGGTCCAACCGGCCCTCAAGGAGCTACAGGTCCTACAGGTGGTACAGGTCCAACTGGGGCTCAAGGCGCAACAGGACCTCAAGGCATTCAAGGAGCTGTAGGCGCAACTGGTGGTACTGGTCCAACCGGCCCTCAAGGAGCTACAGGTCCTACAGGTGGTACAGGTCCAACTGGGGCTCAAGGCGCAACAGGACCTCAAGGCGTACAAGGCGCTGTAGGCGCTCAAGGTGCAACAGGTCCACAAGGTGTTCAAGGTGTTTCTGGTATGGTGCATTGGACGCCAAACTTTACCGGTGGCACTGCGTACGGAAGCGATCAAAATACTTTTATAAAAAGCAGTGGAACAAATAATAATTGGGGCGCTCAAGTTTATTCAACTCAAGGCTACACAGGCGGAGCTTATTGTGTTGCAAAAGCTACTAGTACTAGTCAGTATGTAATGTGGGGCCTCAACACTGATCCGACTACTGACGCTAGTTATACTAGTATTGATTATGCTTGGTATTTTCAAAGCGGTGGTAGTTTAACCATATATGAAAGCGGAAGTAATATTGGAAGTTACGGTACATACACCACAAGCACAGTATTAGCTATTACATATGACGGTTATCAATTAAAATATTGGAAAGATGGAGTTGTTCAAAGAACAATAACAACAAGTATAACAAACCCATTATATTTTGACTCTAGTTTTTATAAGAACAACAGCCAAGGTATCACAGCTGTTGGCTTCGGACCTATGGGTCCAAGAGGATTACAAGGTATTCAAGGCGCTGTAGGCGCTCAAGGAGCTACGGGTCCAACTGGCCCTCAAGGTATTCAAGGCGCAGTTGGTGCTCAAGGTGCAACAGGACCAACCGGCGCTCAAGGTGCAACAGGACCAACCGGCGCTCAAGGTGCAACAGGACCAAACGGCGCTCAAGGTATTCAAGGTGCAGCTGGATCTTTTAGTTCTAATACTCAATCACAGTTATCTGGAACTACAACAATGACATTAAATGTAGGTTCTTACAGTGTACATATTGTACCTTTAGCTAGTGGAACAACAATAAGTAGTATAACCTATTCTAATGTACCTAGTAGCGGAACAGTTTCTTCTATATTGGTGATTTTAAAATATAGCGGTAGCGCAACAGTAACATGGACAAATGTGAAATGGTCGAGTAGCGCCGCTCCTTATTTGACTGCATCTTCAAGTAAATCCGACGTATTTTCTTTAACTACCTATAATGGTGGAACAAATTGGATAGGAAATATCGTAGCAACTAATGTATCTGGATTATGATTTTAGGAAAACAAACAAATGAGTTTTTTAGACCAAATGTAGCATTCGGTCATGCTGCTACTTTGATACGATGGGAAGGCACCCAAAATTCTGGTGGGACCAGCCCCGGAAGTAGCACTCGAATATGGGAAACTATATTCTTTGATAATGGCATGGTAGAGATACGTATTGGTAATTGGGCTTCAGGAACCGCAGGAATCACTGGAATATATAATTCTTCTGGAACAGGAACTAGTTTTTCTGTAGCGGCAAATACTTCTTATGTTTTTGATGGAAGTTCGTCTTCGCCTTCTGGGGTAACTGTTTATAGTGGGTATACATATAAATTAGGGCAAATAGTCTCAGGAAGTGGAACTCCTTGGGGAGGAGCTTCTGCCACTAGTTCTAATTTGGATTATTCAGTATTTCCAGAAGAAAATAGACATGCTTTATCAACTTATCCTTGGAATACATTGCAAAATGCAAATGCTGATGATGCTTATACAGCAGTATATGCTTGGCAGTATGCTTTAACTGAAAAATTTAGTGTATTTGGTTTCACTAATAATAGCACATGTTATGTTGGTTCTAATTCTTATATAACTTGGAGTAGCGGAAGTACTGCTTACTCTAGTTTATCTGCTACTAATCCAGCTTTAAATAAAATTTTTATAGATGCAGGAGATAGAAGTTATCAAAAAGTTATGAGAGCTGGTTATTTAGTTTTTTAATATTTGATATTATGGCAACAATATATACTAGTACTGGTTATGGTCCTTATACTCCGAATATAGCGTTACCTGCGCCATCTGTATGGTACGACTTTAGTCAAGGAAATGGCAATGAAAATTTTTCTACAACCATTAAAGATATTAGTGGAAATGGACACGATGGTATTGTTACAGGGATGACAGCAGCAAATAATTATTTGCCAAATGAATTTTCAACAGGTGCATTGCATATAAATAATACAAACAATTATAACGGAGGTAAATATATATCTATACCTAGCAGTTTTTATAGCTCTGCAAGGGGAACTGTGATTGTTTGTATGGGCCTTTATCGTATGGGGCATTTGACAAATTATTCTGGTTTTAAAAATGTTTATTGTGGTTCCTATAATACAAGTAACGGAAGATATTGGTATTTTGGTCTTAATTCGAGTGGTTATTCTACTCTTGAATTTTCTGATGGGAGCAATGTTGATAGTACTGGAGTAAGTGTCTCCACGACTTTTCCGACTGTAGTAGCTTTTGATATAAGCTCTTTGAGTAATTATAATTATTTTACATCTCAGATGTATTATAATAATCAAATCAATAGATTTAATGTAGCAATTGTATCTTCTAATTCAAATAATAGTTGGGAAACGTTTCAGAGTTATGGGATGTCCATAGGGAGATCTTTCGCAAGTAGTTATCAATATTCAAATGTGAAAATAGGTCATATCGCTTTGTGGGATAATATCAATCCAGTTCCATTAGGCTCTGGTTATGAAAGCCCTATATTAAGTGCTCTTTGCAGTGCTTATATGCAGAAATATTTAAAATTACAATAATATATAATAATATGAATTATTTTTTAATACACCTAAACAATGGAAATCCTTTAATTTTAAAAGGCCCAGAGCCTTTACCGTCAATTTATGGTGAAGTTTCAAACTTTAATTTAATAGCAGATAATAATCCAAATTTATTAAAGGACATGTCTTGGATTAATCAGCCGGATTTAGCTTTTTGGCAAGCAGCTTACGCAGAAAAACCAGAATTATCATTTTCGCAAAAACTAGGCGAAATATATGCAGTAAATGCTGAAAGCGAAGTAGTTGATGTGAGTTACAATATAATTAATTTAACAGGTGCAGAAATAGAAGATAAAAAAAATCAATGGCTTTTTAGGGCTAGAGAAATAAGAAATGTTTATTTAAGGGAAACAGATTTTACGCAGTTGCCTGACGCCCCTATTTCTGAAGAAAGCAAACAAGAATTTGCTACATTCAGAGTCGAGCTTCGGGGAATGTTTGATAATTTTTCAGAATCTAATACAGGCGTAAGTTGGCCAGATATACCTACTGGAGCATCTAATGTTAATTTGCCGCCATTACCTCCATTTCCTCCTCTTGTATAAAAATCTGAACATTTAACCAAATAAGTGTATATATAATATATGGTATCATACAGTGTACATAATTTAGCTGACGAGATATTCGCTAATGAGTTTGATTATGACAGCGGTTATGCTCAATTTTATTTTATTAGTGGCTGGTTAGCTAATAATATTGGGCAATTAAATAATCGTTTGTTTACAAGTTACGAAGTTAGTGGCGCATACTTTGCGCCCACAGGATCGTTTAAACAAGAAGAACGAGCCATTTATAAACAAATGTACCTATATGAATTCTATACAAAGAAGACGCGCCAAGTATTACGTGGCGTTGATTCTGAAGTAGACTTTATATCTTTACGTGAAGGTGACTCGATGATCACTCGCACAAACAAAAACGAATTAGCCAAAACCTATCGAGGCTTGGCTAATGATGCTAATGCTGAATTAGAAAAATTAATTACATCATACAATATGTATCAAGCAGCTCCAGTTCAAGTAGCTGGAGAAGATGGTCAGGTATACTTTCCATCTGGTATATTGTATAATTTATAAATATTTTTCGTATCCTATTTTTTTCTCCGATAGATCACTTCCAAAGAATTTTCTTTGGAAGTTTTCTTTTGCTAAGTGTCTTTGAAAGTTACAATAATCTACATCTTTGGCGCTAACTTCATTTCTTTTAGCTTTATCCACAGCTTTAAATGTTAATTCGTTAGCTTTAATCATGTCTTTGTACTCTTGAGATGCAATCATTTCTTTAAAGAAGTCAATATCAAATTGACAAGACAAATGATCAAGACATTCTAACCATTTAGATTCATCGTTAGTTTTATATTTTTTAATTTCTAATATACTTAGATAATCAAAAGCATAAGCTTCGTCTACTTTTAGTGTTATCATGATTGTTTAACATATCCATTAATAATAATTTCGGTATAATAATCGCCATTATCATAATAAGAAGTTGTAATGTCTATCATATCCAAAGAATATAATTTAAATTCAATTTGTGAATCTTCTTTAAGTTTTAACAACATCTCATGAAACTCTGCTCGACTCCATGGATTATTTAAAAAATGTAGTTCTCCAGCAAATTTATAGATGTATTTTTTAAATAAATCATAATAATCTTTTAAGAAGGTCATCTCGTATCCCTCGATATCAAATTTAAAAAAATCAATTTTTCTATTGAGTAATTTCATTAATGCTGGAAAAGTTATTGAATTAACTTTTACTTCGGGCTCATTATAAATAAACCAATTGAATTTTTGAATTCCTGTTTTTGGACTTATGATTGCATTAATGATTGTTAAATCTTCGTTGGTGAGATTTGAGTAAAAATCTTCTATACAATGTATGCTCGCGTCAACTCCTACATAGTCAATATGTTTATCTTTGTTTTGAAAATAAAATGGGCCTTGCGAACAACCCACGTCTAAAACAAAATCATTTTGCTCTACTTGAACAAATTGTTGGTATTGATTCAACTCAAAAATTTCGTGATATGTACTTTGATGAATATTCTTTTGTCCTATGTTTAAAAGTTGATTAATTTTTTCTTTAACCATATCAAAGCTAATCTCTTTTGAGCATTCAAAGTTTTTATCTCTTGGGCACCACAACCAATTATTAGCGTCAAATTTACATTCTGTATCGTTCCAACAGCTGTTACATACATTTTCATTGATAAGCCTATAAGGAGTCGTAAACTCAGCATACGGAGCGGAAAATCCAGAAATCATAATAACAGGTTTTCCACAAGCCCATGCTAACCAAGACAATCCAGAGCCAAGACCAATAAAAAACTCGCAATGAAACAAATCATTAATTCTATCTTGTAAAGGAAAATCTCCTGTTCTATCTATGCAATTTTTAGGCATATAATTAAATTTTCCATCCACACCAAAAGAAGCATTTCTATCTATACAAACAACTTCATAACCTAACTCTTTTATATAATCTACAGTTTGTTGCCATCCTGTCGGGTTATTCCAATACTTAGCTTGAGCAGTTGATTGAGTACCAATACATACATATTTTTTATCAAAGTTATTTTTCTTTTTGAATTTATGAGAAATTTGGCAACGAACTTCTTTAAATTCCATGCCCAAAATATCAGTCGCTACTTTTTGTAGGTTTTTTGTTTGCCAATCTGATCCAGTAAAACACCCTATGGAAACAACTTCGCCTTCAGTGATATTATTTTTATCTGAATAATTATAAAAATTAACTTGAGGATACGAATCTTCTAAAATGTCTTTATGAGGAGTATAGTAATTAACATTTTTACCTTTTTGTCTAGCGTATTCCGCCACAATAGGAGCCCACGCTAAACAATCCCCAAGACTTCCAGATTCGTTAATTATATGATCATAAGTTGTATTCATTTTATTTAATAAAAAATTTAAAACGTTATCTTCTTTAATGTATGAAATTAAAGGATGGTTATCATAATGCCCATTATAGACATCTAAATTATACATGAAAATAGGGAGATCGCAACTAATAGCTTCTTTTAAACAAATTGGATTAAGCTCTTTAAGAGAAGAAAATAAAAATAAATCTACAGCCGCCATGTACTCCAGCACATTATTTTTTTCTCCGTGAACGATACAATTCGGAAGATTTAGTAAATTTTCATCAATACCACAATTACCTAAATAACAATCGTTACCTATAAAATGGAATTGTATTTTGTAGTCTTGTAATTTACTGGCTAATTCAAAAATATATTTTTGATTTTTAAATTCGTTAAACAACCCAACATTTAAAACATGATAATAATCAGGAGATAGCTCCAGATTGCTCAGCGCTTTTTTTCTATCTGGGCGCTCTATTTTAGGTAACTCCATGTCCACTAAAATCTTTGGTATATCAATGTGATTTGTTAAAGTGGCATGGTATGGGCTACAGAAATGAAATTCATCAGGAATAGATGTTTTTTTCTTAAAATCAAATTCAGACGTATGACATGTTTCAATTAATTTAAAAGATTTGTTTGGATTGTACAGGTAATCTTTTAACTCTTGAACAAATGGTTTGTAACAAAATATCTCAGAAATTTCATTTAAATGTATTATGTCTGGATTAATTTTTTTGACCATATCAACAACATCACTTCCTCTTGATATAATCTTTTCATCATCTTCCCAATGTGTACAAAAACTAATAAAATTATGATCTCCAACTAATTTTTTAATACGCTTTCTTTGAACGTCATATGCGCCATAATAAGAATACTCTAATACTTTTACGTCATAGCCTTCTGATTTACGTTTGCCAATCAACCACTCTAAATAAGCTGGAGAGCCACCAGTCGACAAATGCGGCGCTATAAATAATAGTTTATTTTTTTTCTCTTGTTGTATTGTTGTATAATTGTGACGAAAATACATAAAAAAATTATTTCTGCTATCAATGATTGGATGAAACTTTTTAGCTATTTTAGCATTTAAAGCGTCCATGTTTTCATGACACTCTTCTTCAAAATAATAATAAGTTGTTTTACAGCTACCAGCATTTATTTTTATCCAATCATCTAATTCATTACAATAAGAGTCATTAAAATAATTTAATACTACAACATAGTGATCGCAATTTGGTTGTTTGTTGAAAAATAACTCGCAGTCAAAATACAGATTACGTAATTTATTCTTTTGCTCGTTTGTTAAACCTCGTGAAATAATACAAATATTTTTATTATGTAATTCACTGGTGCCAATTAATTGTAAAGCTGATGTTTCTTTGTACACATCTTGAAAGTCATAATAAGGATCATAGCATTGATCTTTTATTCTATTATAAGCGCCATCAAAATTACCATTGAAATTTTCCACCACTTGAGAGTGAGATTCAGAATCTTTTCTTACAATCCATTTGTAAAGGACTCTGGGTATATGGAGCCATTTGCCCAAACTATTCATATACATGGCCCTGTAGGAATCTTCAGCACACGCATTGAAATCGTCTATCTTAAAATCTAAAGTTGGTATATTTTTAAAGCAGCGCAAATAACCAAGGCAATAATAAGATGGATTGTTGACGTAATTAACTAATGGATGATAATGATCTAATTTATCTAATAGGTTTGTGTGATTATGAATTAAAGAAAGTGAGTGTGTTCGATCACCTTCTATTTTGATCATGTCACTTGTTAAATAAACAGCATCAGGATATTGATTTGCAAAGTGATTGTATATATTCAAGAACTCAACATCAAACTCATCATCACAATCCATAAGCACCACATAATCAAAACTATCATCAAAAAACTTATTAGGTTGCCAATACATCTCCTTTTTATGTTGCTGCTCGACATATTCTACAAAATCATATTGTTTACATTTTTGAATTAAGAGGTTCTTAGTGTTATCAGAGCTAAAATCATCTGTAACTATCCATTTCCAATTTTGATAATTAATTGCTTCGAACTGTTTAAAGATGTCATCAATAAATCTTTCTGCGTTATAGAAAGATGTATAAATTCCAAATTTGTACTCCTTCTTTATCATACGTTTTGTAAATATTGAATTAATTTATTCTTCTTGTTTGCTGAATCACCTGCGGCGTGATAAATAAACTTAGGTTTATCTGAGATTTCGTAGCAATGATAAGTAGAGGGAAGTATAATAATATTATTATATTGATAACGTTCTTTTAATGAATCGCTTGACATGCTATTGAGTATTGGAGATTTATCATAATATCCATTATCTTTCAAATAATTATCTAATACAGTTTGTTCTTGAAAATATTCTGTTTTAAAAACTCCAGAATTATCAACTAACGATTGTAACAAATTGTGTGACCAACTATTATTTTTAAATATCATAAATCCAGTATTGATAACTGTGAACATGTTATTAGTTCTTTTATCTGGATTACTTTGGCATAAAACTAAATTCGTATCCTCTTCTAAAAATTGTTCTACAGTGAAATCTGAATTTGTAAAAATAGCATCAGCATCTATCCAACATACATAATCAAAATGTTTAATGAACTTTTGTATAGCGAATATTTTAATCCATGTAGGATGAATGCCTTTTATCTCGATATCCTCGTAACATTCTGCTATATAAGTATAATCATGCTTTAAACAATAATCCATATGATTTGGATATGCAGCTTCCAAAAAATCACATTTACCATTGTCGGTCCATGGGTTATTCTTTGTATAAGCGGTTAGTACAGCTATCCTCATGATAAATTTTTATTTAAATACTCAATCACTTGATCCACAGAAGGTTGACATTCAAATATTTCTTTACCTTCTAAACAAGTAGGTAGTGGTGGCACTGCATTTATTGTGCCCCACTCTTTAATTGAATACTTAATATTGTTTGTACAGTATATGTCACACGGACCTTTTAGATTCTCATATTTGTAATCTTGCGTACCATATCTATATGGAGCGCTTAATCTAGGATCTTTGGCGCTACCTAGTTGCAATATAGAAACATCTGTTGTACCTGCTAAATGTAAAGGACCTGTATCAAATGTTATAAATAATTTAGCATTATTCAATATGTGCCAGCATATATCTAAAGTATCTTTGTTGATTAGATTTTGACCATAAATATTATCAAATTCATAAAAATCTTTTTTAATATAATGAAAATCTTTTTCTTCAACATTTTTACCAATTAAAATTGTGTATATTTTTCTATCGTTAAGATAATTAATTATTTTCTGCCAGCTTTCTCTTGGCCACGTTCTATTGGGCCAGTTTTTTGCCGTATGTAAAACTATATAATGATCAGGAAGGTTAAAGGGGTTGGTATATGCGTCTGGGTAAAATTCACAGCTCATTTCCTCTGGCATTAAACCAAAACCTAAATCTAAACTATGTATCAATCTTATATCAATTGTATTAAACTTCTTTTCTACTCCAAACTGATTTGGCAAACCAGCTAATACATAACTTTGAAACCATTCATCTCCATTTGAAAGATGTGATGGATTAAATTCTTCGTGCCTAATTAATTTGCTAATTCTGGGGTTGTTTTTTAAAACTGCTGAATTATTGTTAACTACATTGATTTTTTGTCCATAAACTTTATGTAATTTGCGTATAGTAGGAGTTGCACTTAGAACATCTCCAAGTGTAGAGCAGTGTATTTGATAATAAATCTCTTTGGCCATTTAATTTATTAAATTATATATGATTTGCCGCTTTAAATCTATATCTTTTATTCTATGGTATATTTGAATCAACTTAGAATCTACACAAAAAGCGCCGTCATTATCAGGCTCTAAATTTTCGTTGATAATAGATTGAGAATTCTCAAGAGCTAATATTGTAACTTTTAAATCTGTGTTAATAATAGCTCCTTCAAAAAAGTAATCTGTAACTTTGTCGCGCCACAATAATACATTATATAGTGTCTCATCTCCAGCTGGAAATAATTCTAGAAATTTTGTAATAACAAAATCTCCTATTTGTACAATAGGTTCTTTATGATCTAAAAACCACAAATCTTTATTCATGCAAATATCACACCACTCGTTAACAAAATCTCGGCACGATTTATTTACTGCCATCAAAGGTGTGCATACAAAATGCTGAGTCTCTTTTTCTACTCCAATATAATCCATTAGCTTTTTGTAGCTCATTGTATGCTTTTCCCCTTTGTCGTCAAACCACCAATAATAAGGATAATTCCAATTGTGTATGATAGAAGCTTTAGGATATTTATGAACTGAAGAAAGTAGCTTGTTATAATTAAAATTATGAGAAGCTATAATATCAGAGTCTAAAAAAACGAAATGATCTAAAAACTCTAACGCTTTTTTAATAATCACTGGTTTATAAAACCAAAAAGTAGGTATATTTTCTATGGGGTCAATTTGTATTTCAACTATTTCTTTGCGATTCAAATTTGGTTTAAATCCAATGCAAAAATAATAAAAAGTAAACGTATTCAATTCTGAATTTACACAAAACCTTGTAAAGCTATCAATTGCCAACAAAGTTTGATCTAAACATTTTTGATCAGAATAAAATACAATATTTTTATCCATCATGTTTACGTATATCTAAAACTGGTAGTATGGCATACGGACCATCTATTCTTTGTTTTTCGTTACCGAGAAAAGGTTTATGCACTTCTCCTTCACCCATATACCTTCTAACGTCACTAATATGGTAATGATAAATTTTTAAATTTAAACTGGGATTTAAGACATTATATCCAGCTTCGATTAAATCATAAACTAAACGATTATCACATCCCGGCACACCCATGCAAAAATCTTTTTTTAATCTGAACTCGATGTCCCCATAAAAAACATAAGCATCTTGGCTATCTAAACGATCAACAAACTGAGAAGAGCCATCTTCTTGTATGTCCCATCTAGAAAGAGCTAAAGCAATTTTTTCTTTGTGTTGAAAAACTTTATATATTCTTTCATATTCTTGCAGTTTATCAAAATAAATATCTGAATTTGCAACAAACAATAATTTATCTTTAATATCTTTAAGAATTTTGTGTTCTGCTGTTTTGAATAAAGAATTAAAAGTAGGTCTTTGGCTAATCAATCCAATCATCAATTGAGTGTGTGGAGATAGCGTGTTAAAGTCAATTTGATTTTTAATTTCTTCGATAGAAGCCTCTGAATGTATAAAAATATAATCAAATCCTGCAGAAAAGTTTTTTTCCAACACATGGTTGATTTCTTTTCTTCTTAAATTGTTTGGATCAATATAATAAGAGTAAATTAATATTTTTTTCATTCATTTTCAATATGTCGCCGCTCTTTCCTCCAATAACCTAAATTAGTTTCAGAGCTTGCTAAATTAGAATTAATAAGTTTTAAAAAATCATCAAAAAAATTATTTATTAGTGAGCCAGCTACTGCTTTGAATTTTAGCTCCAAGACCATAAACCGATTCAATACCTAATTCTGAACAAACTAAATGCTCAGGCGTATTTTCACCGGAAGTTCTATCTCCTCCATTACAAAAAAATAGTTTTTCATATGGTTGATTATTAATTAAAGCTCTGCAAGAAGCAAGACCTCTTAAAGTCTGACATACTGTTTGATCTTTGTCAATGCATTTTATTGCCATATCTACATATTTAATGCTTTCTACAATCTTTTTGCGCTCAAAGAATGGCATAAAGAATTTACCTTTTTTATTTATTAAAAATTGATCGTCATTTATAATCACAATCAAAGCATCAGCTAATGAACGTGCTCTTTGCATTAACTCAATATGTCCAATATGTATAGGGTCGAAGCCGCCGCTAACTATTGCTATTTTCATATAAATATATTTTATGTTACAAAATCACCTCAAAACATTACCAAATTTCCAGTAAGCTCTCTCATATAAACGATTCTTTGTGGGGATCTTATCATAAAAATAGAAAGCTAAACTTCTTCTGGACTCTTGCGTTGGGCAATTCAAAGGATCTGGATGACCATGCGGAGCATTTTCAATATTAAACAACACAGCTCTGTTTAATTTAGGCATAACTACATGTCTTTTTGACATAAGATTTTTATCCCAAAGCTCTAATCCTCCACCCCAACTATCATCCCACTTATCGTTTAAAAAAATAATTAAGTTGCATTTTCTATAATAATCCGGAGTATTTTTATCTCCTAAAAAATTAAAATCATGATGAACTCCTAATCTGCCCCCGCGCTCCGTAAAATGTAATCCACCTCCCATAAAATACGAATCTCCTATTATAGACTTCAAGCCAGTAATTTTTCTTAAAAATGCAATAAAATCTGGATTATTAATATATTTACAAATCAATCTTAGAACAGGGGGCAATTCTAAAATATTATTAACACCATGTTTTTTAGATTGAAATTCATGTTCTTCCGTCATTGGTCGAGATCTTAAATAATCATTACAAAAAACTTTGGCTTCCTTTGCAGCTTCTTTAATTAACGTTTTATCAAATAACTCTTCAAATACAATATGAGGAAAAGGAGAGTTTTTGGTATATATTTGATTGTACACCTCTTTATTATTAAATAAATCTATATTAATCATTTTATGGGGAATATCTGTAATGAGTAGCGATCTTCGTTAGATGTTACAGGAGTAACCCAATGAACAATATGATTTTTATTGCAAACCAACCTATTAAAAATAGGTTCGACTCCAGTCCAATGAATGTCATCTTGCTCTTTATACATGAAAACGCCTCCCTGACTTGCTGTATAGTTTACATTTAAATGGATAGTAATAGCATAATCCACATGCTGATCATCATGGGGTGGAATATAAGAAAATTTAGTCCACCTATAAAACATAGCGTGAATATTGTCATCAGAATATTCAGGCAATACTTTAAATACATGTTGCAGCACCTTATTCCTCTCATGATTATTTAGATCATTAACTAAAACATAATTTGAATGATGGATGATATTTTCACTCCATATTGTTTTATTTGTTCTATTGCAATGAGGCGTTTGCTTATATTTATCAACTAATTCATGACATAAATCAATTGATAAAACATTATCAATAACAGAAACATTTTCACTCATGGTTTTGTCCTCCCTCTAAATCAAAAAAGAATAAATGAAACAATCTAGAATTTTCTGGATTCGATCCAAAATAACTTGTGGCCGCATGAATTAATCTAGAGTTCCATATAACTAACCTATTATACACATTTCCAATTTCGTCCACCTTATCAAACCTAGCTCTATTTAAAAACTCTCCATTAAAAATTTTTTCAAAATTAAAATTAGGATCTGTAGCATCTCTGAAACCTTTATATTTGGATGCAAAAAATGAAGTACCACTATCATACGGTGCATCTGGCGTCAAATAAATTGCTCCAGCCCAATCCTGATTATCACAATGGTAAACAATAGGATCGTTAGTAGTGCAATATTGAAAAACTCCATTACAGTAATCTTGATTGTACCAATTAGCTATTTTGCGTCCCAAAATATTTTCAAAAACTTCTTTCATATTCGGGGCAAAAAATCTATCGTCTGTTCTACAGCCTTTATGGCTTTCTGGATGAGCAACCATGTTTTGCTGTAAAGCAAACTCTCTTACATAATCTGGATTCTCATAAAAATTATCTACTACAATAAAATTTTTCTTATAGTTTGGATTAATGATTGCTTTGTTAACGCTAAAACATCCCATATTATTTATACGTTTGTAATTGTTGTTTTAAATTTCCTTCGTAAGTCATATTGCCAATATGGTGTAAATTGATCGAAGTATCCAAAAAGATTTTGCCACCAATAGATCTCCATAATTTACAAAATCCATAATCTTCACTTTCATATTTTAAAGACGACTGATTGATCTCTGCTGGGAAAAAGTTATAAAAATTATCACCCCAAGTTAAATAACCATCTATATCATTTTTATATTTAATTTTTGGAAAATTTAAAGCTATTTTTCTAAATACGTCAGTTTTTATTAGCATGAAACCTGTGGCAGCATAATCTACTTCAATTAAATCAGAGCTACTAGGTTTGATTTCTGAAGAGAAGTCTGTAGATAAAGATTTCCATTCGTTTGTATCAAACACTTCTGGCTTATGTTTTGTAAGGTACTGAATTTTTTGTTCGCTTAGATACTTTTTAGCATATGGTCCACAAACTACATCTTTATCGTGCTTTATTAATTTGAATACGTCATCTGCATCAAATGCAATATCAGCATCAATAAATAATAAATAATCTGTTTTATAATGTAAGGCAGCAGCTGCTGCGGCATTTCTTGCTCTTGAGACTAAACTTTCAAAAAATATTCCAGTTGATTGGATTGAAAGATTAGGGTGATTCTGAATTGTTTTAACAAACAAGCCAGAACAACTCATAGCAAACTCTGCGCGGCAACTGCCACCGTACGCTATAACAGGTAAATATATGCTTTTTTTATTCAGCACTACTCAGAAGAGACAGTTTTTTTACCAAGCTCAATAAAGCTTTGAATCTCGCGCTCTTCACCTTCTTGAGTTTCCCGGTAATACAGGATACCTCTCGATTGTCTAGCGCAGTCAGTAGCCCAGATTTTAGCATTTGTTGAGCCCAATTTTTCACTGTAAGCCCCCATATATGCTCCACGTTTATCTCTTACAATATAAGAGCCAGTTGCTGTTTCGCTATTGTTAGCCATAAAATTAAGATACTTTAATTAAAGTGTCATGAATCATGTGTCGAGTCTTGTAATCAAGTAATCGACCCTCTTGATCTGCTGGCAATTCATCAAGAACATTATTCGTATCAAGATGCAATACATCGCTCATACATTTTACTTTTCGCAGAATTCCGATTTCCTTATACTTGAGAATACTCCATAAAGTATCAACCTGTACAGGTGTAGCTTTTTCAATGGCACTCATTAAAGTGCTTCCATTATGTAAACTATTATTTTCGCTCATAGCATGAATAATATTTTTATTTATATTAACTAATAATTTTATGTTGTCAAATTTATTTTTGAAAAATTCAAATGTTTCTTTTAGCCCATCTTCAAACTGTATTTTATTTCGTTTTGGATAAGCAAAGTCAACTTTACTACTATCTGTTAAATATAGCTTATCATGACCTATTCTGTCAACAACAAACTTAATATTATCATGATTATTACCATTAAATAAAGAATTTAACATTTTAATCACTTCAATGTTTGTTTTGACGTTACCTGACCCTATACAATAATCTTCATTGTCATTAACATTGCAAGCAATTTGATTGATTATATCAGCAGACTCTTTTACATGAATCCATTCTCTTTTTTGATTGCCATCCCCATATACAGGTATATCTTTTCCTTTTAATATTGCATTGATAACAACAGGTAAAAGTTTTTCCTTGTATTGTCGAGGTCCATAATTATTACATAACCTAACAATATTAGCTTTAAATCCATACATCTTTCTAAGTGAATGTATAAACATCTCTTGGCTTGCTTTGGAAGCTGAATATGGAGATGATGGTTTAAATAACGAAGTTTCGTTAAATGGATGATCTACATCAGTGTCACCAAACACTTCATCAGTAGATATGTGAATAAATTTACCAATATCTCCGTCTTGCTGCATTTTTTGACAGGTAAACAAAAATCTACAATAAGAAGAGATATTATTGCTCCAAAATAACTCTGGGTTAGATATAGAATTATCTACATGAGAATGAGAAGCAAAATTTACAACCACATCAAACTTGTGATTTCTTATGACTAAATTTAAATCATGTATATCTGCAATATCATAAGGAGTAAAAGTATATCTTTCATCCTTGGGAGCAAAAGTTTTATCGGCAGCATATGTTAATTTATCTATATTATATACTCTTTTAGTTTTATCATCTGCAAGAATATACTCAATGAAATTTGAACCTATAAATCCAGAGCCGCCAGTAATTAAATATTTCATGACCAATTTTTTAAACTATCTATAATTGCTTCATCAACATTTCTGATACTTACACCAGCGTCAAGCAGCTTTTTATTACTAAGCATGCAATTGCTACGCAGTACAGATTTTGTTTCAAAGTAAAATTCTTCTAGATCTTCAAAAAATTTAAAATCTTTTTTAATATTCGTATATGAATTTATATAGTTGCAAATAACCTTTGCATTAATAAATCCAGTATTAACTATGTTATATGTTCCATAGTTAGCTTTAATCTCTAATAACTTTAAACAAGAGTTAACAAAATCATCCCTATGAGACAAAGAATTAGATGCAGATAAAATCTTACCATAATTCATTAACTTAGATAGATAATTTCTTTCTCCGTCATATTTATCAAAAGGCATTCTCAATCTACAAATATAATGCTTTTCATATGATTGAATCCATTTCTCTGCTAATGATTTAGACCCAGAATAAAAGCTGCACGTTTGTTTTCCATTCCAATCTAAATTTGGCTCATCATCTTCTGTAAAAACTTGACCTTGATTTGATTCATAACAACAGCCTGTAGAGACATGTAAAATTTTCATGTCCTTCTGTAGATTAGCAAATTGAGCTAATATAGCTGGCAATACCACATTTCCATTAACAGCGTCTTCTTTACGTTTTTCTACAGCATCTACATTAGGACGACCAACCACACCGGCGCAATTAATAATTGTATCAAAAGATGTTTGAGCCCATAATTTTAATAAATTTCTTACGCTAACATCTTGATGCTTCATTTTCACACAGTCAATTTTTTGTGCGAATTTTTGACCTATATAGCCAGTGGATCCTAATAATAATGGTTTCATTGAATTTTAATGTTTAAAACACATCTGCCTAAAAGCTCTTTATCATCAGAAATAATACCTTCTAATAAGAGTTTATTAGATGTAAAAGCTGTAGACTTTACATCAAAATAATATTTGTTGGCTCCCACTTTTAAAGTCATTACATCGGTACCAGTAATATCAATAAATGAGTTGGACGAAAGAAAATCATTCTCAAAATTAGAATGCTCTATGTTAGCTATGACTTTCATTATTCTCCTTTAAGAAAAGAATGACGTAAATCTTTTAACTCTTCTATAAATACAGTATACGCGTGTTTGTAAGCAGCGTCTTCTGCGTCCATTATCACATCCATTTCTCTAACATATGTTTCATAACCTTGAATTAAATCATTCAATTTTTTATATGTTATTCTTGGCTTGTTGCGCTCAAACTCAGATATATTCATCATAATATTTTAATATAACTATCTTCTAAAGATTTAAAATTATTCTTAATATAAAATTGATCTAACTTATCATAATTATTAGGCCCTTTAATACGCCCCATAACTACGCCAGCATATCCATTTTGTTTTGCATATTTTTCCATCTCTTTATACAGTTTAAAAGATGAAGGGCTACCTCTGTGCGCTGGATCTGTATACCACATTATCTCCTTTAATAAAGTTATATTGGTCCATATAGAAACATCTAAGCAAGCCAATAGTATGCTTTTAATTTCTTTATCAGAGGTAAAAGATGCCCATCCAACCATTAATTCTGATTTTAACAGTTGAATGAGCGATCTTTGGTAATGCTTTGGATCAAACTCTCCAAACAAAGATTGACTACAAGATTCTAGCCAAAACTTTTCAGTGAGTTTAATTATTGGCAATATATCAGCTTGTGATATAGTTCTAATCACTGTAAAAGTGCTGGCACTTCATCAGATTCTTCTTCACTAGAATCAGATGTATTTGTACTTTGAATAGGTGTTTTCTTTATAATGTGATCACCCTCTAATGCTTTTGACTTATACATAATATAATCTGGTGCTTTATCAGAAGTTTTATTCTTGTTTCTGAAAACAACCATTTCAACTCGATTGCCATCAACCAAACAATGACCAGTAAGAAAATCTCCAGATTTACCGCTTTTTACCCACAGTGCTCCGAGTTCTCTTTCTTTCCATTCGTTATTTTGCGTATCTGCTGTATTACTCATTTTAGTGTTTTATCTTTTGACTTATGATTTATGATTAAGTCTTTAACTGTCAACTTAACCTGTTTTTCCACCTTCTCTAAAAAAGATGGGGAAATTCTTGTTATTTCTGGACGTAACTCTTTTAAGAGTTTTGATGTAAAACGCTTAACGTTTAAACGATTAATTAAATTCATTTGATCCAAGGGTTGTGATCGCTTTTAATGCATAAAGCGATTGTAAATAATATGCCGCTAATAACAACAAATGCGAACTCCATAACTTATATACTACACGACTTCTGAAATAATGCAAGCGTGTTTTTCACAAAAATCAATTTGTTTGTCCATATCGCTGCGATTAGTATATGGATCCCAGATATCATCTGGCAATCCGAGTTCTATGAGTCTATGATGAATTTGTTCGTCGTATTCATCTCTAACCATTTCAACTAACCTTTGAATTTCTCGTCGCCTCAAATCAGTAGTATTGGATTGATCTTGATTAGCATATTGAATATAACCTAATTTAGGAATGTGGCAAATTTTAGAATGCAAAAAAGTTCTTACGATCAACTCATAATCATCAACCACATGAAGATTAGGATTATGTCCGCCAATTTTATGGTATGTTTCAGCTCTCCAACACCTAACATGATTAGGTACACCAACAATATGACGTATAGTTTTTTGGTTTAGTCGTGGGTAATCCATCGCTCGGTAAGTTTTACCTTTATATTCAACCATTTTATACTTACCGTATCCAAACGCATAATTACCATAATCTGTACACTCTCCAGTTGCTTCAATGTACTCGACGCAGTCAGTATAACACATACCTACTTCTGGATATGCTCTAAAACTATTAGCCAAATCAAGCAAGCAACTATCAGTTAAAACATCATCGTGATCTAACTCGCACAAAAATTCTCCACTACCTAATACAAATCCATTTCTTTTAACTTGACCAATTCTACCGCTCCTAACATCAGATTTGAAGACTTTGATTCTACTGTCATTAGAAGCAAGTTTGCATAACAAATCATACGTTTCATTGTTATCATCGGAATCGTCGTATAAAATCCATTCCCAGTTTGGATAAGTTTGCGCCACTAAACTTTCATATGGTCTAAATATCTTTTCTCCAGTTTTATAGGTTGGAGTAATAACAGATACTAATGGGTATTTTTCATTAGGAGGTATGAAGCAAGATTTTTTATAAGCGCTGTAAATACTTTCAGCAACTGATTCTACAGAGCTTTCAATATTTAAATTAATCCATTTTTTTCTGATATCAAAATGAGCATCACTTAAATTTTTATGAAGTTTCCAGTTTCCAAATGTTACATAAACATTTGGTTTCAACATTTTTTCAATGCGATGTAAATTTTCATCAGAATCATAGTTAAAAATTGTTATTTTATTCTCTATCCATTCTGGATAATTAGGATGACTAACAATTTCATTTGGCATTTTATTGCCAAATACTACTGCACAGATTCTATCGCTTGCGTCAGGCATTTTAAAGGATCTCCAATAATTTCATCATTTCTTTTTTAGGAATATCTCCCCAATCTTCCCAATCTGAAACTTGTTCATTTTGATATTTTCCACTTTTCCATAGTCCTCTAAGAATATCTTTGAAGGTACTAAAATCATCTGGCCCAAGTCCAACCTTCTTCATTAGAACATTACGAGGCTTCAATTTGTTAGTAGTACTACTGGTTTCTTCTGGAGTTTTAGAATCCGAAGTATCAATTTCATCTGCGCCAACAATATGTACATTGAGAAAATTTCTTACACATCTAACAAACGCACGGTTAGTAGCAATTGTCTCTAAAAACTTTCTTGCAAAACTACTTGTATTGTAAACAGTAGCATTAGCGATATCTTCAAAATATACTTCTTGATTATCTGATTCATAATTTGAATTCCATGTAATGCCACATTTAACAGCTACATGCTCTATGTCACACTTTACAATTTCATGAGTAACTTTTGTAAAACCTCGAAGCTTTGCAAGCTCTTTGATTCCAGATAATTTAATCAATAACTGATGGTCCCCAAGTCCTTCTACAGTTTTAGGTACGGGCTTATTAAACTTCTCAAACCAACCTTTATTAGGGTAAAGATGCTCTTCACCAACCATAGCTCTCCAGTTTACAGAGCCATCTTCATTGTATTGGTATTCAACGCCTTCTAGTAGGCCCAGTTCATTTCTTTTATATATCTGTTTCATTAATCAATCTGTAATGATCTAGTTCTTTCCAAAATTCTTCTGTATCATAAATCACTTCAGGTTGACTTGTCAACTCTTTTCCTGCTTTTTTAGCTTCATAACAAGAATACTTCTTTCCTTGGCTTAGTAAAACTTTACCTGTAACAAATTTTGTATTTGCATCGATTTTTTCAACACACTCTGTATCTTCTTTTGTTTTAAACAAACTTTCACTAACCTCAAAATCAAAAAATTTAAATCTATAATCATTGATCTTATCTTGATCTTCGCAAAAAATTTGCAGATTAATTCCAATTGATTGAATTTTTCTAAAATACTCTTCATCGAAACTATCATTGATGTTGACTGTTAGCTGTGCGATATTATTTTTAAAATATTTAAGTAGAGAAATACTAATTGGTTTTTCTGTTAGGATGTTAAGCTTTCGATTTTGCAACCACTGTATTAGATTTTGTTCATCAAAATGGTAATCCATTCTTAAATTAAGAGCTCTTTGCTCCATAAACCCTTGTGGCGGCGCAAAATCAGGAATTACCTCAACCACTTTAATGGGGTATAAATCGCCAATAAACACTGTTTCGTGATTAATTTGATCATCGTACCCTAGACAACATAAAATATGCTTAGCGACCAATTCTGGCTGTATCAAATTGATGGTTTTAGGGTTTTCTGCTGCACCATAGCCGGGCAAATTACCATCTCTACTACTTTCAATAACGTAATGTTTGTTGCTCCATATGGGCTTGGTGGCTTGAGATGGATATGTTGAATATAACCCGACATTAGGAATATCAAGCGCAGAAGCAAAATAATTAGATAAATTATCAGAGGCAATAACCATTTTAGCGTGTTTGATAAGAAACGCTTCTTGCTTTTTAAATAATTCAACGAAAGCTTTTGTGCCTTGTAAAGAATTATTGCCATCTTTTTGGAAAACAAATATATCAATATTCTCTCTTTCTAATATAGGTTTGATGTAACCAATAACATCTGAAAACATATCATATGTATTAGCGCCATCTCGATGCCTGTTATCAATAATGATATAAGGGTTTTCTGGAACTGGGAAATAGGATAAACCTACGTACGGCTTTCTAATTTTTACGCCACAGTTAACAGCATATTTTTCTAAAACATTCATTGTAATTGTAATTCTACTTTATCTTTTCCGTTATGAGTATAATTCAAAATTTTCTTTGTCTCCCAAAATGGAGTAAAAGCCAAATCAAACAAACCTTTTTGATCAGCTTGACCTTCAAAATAAGAATTGCTTTCCATTTCATCTTTATATTCGCACAGTTTATGTATAGCTGGGCATTCGTCAATTAAATGAAAATACTCTTGTTTAGTAAAAAAGTATATATCATGATCTGGGTAAACCTCTTTTAAAGAGTTCACTATACTTGTGCTCATAAAAACATCTTCATAATGCATTGGCATAACGTATGCAATTCTTTTATTAGGTCTATCATAATCAATCAAATCTTTATATGTAACTTGAGATACTAATTCAGCATTTTCTTTAACAGCAGTTTTTTTAAAATAATTATAAATACCAACTCTATCTGCACCTTTTGAAAATTGCTCCATCCAATACAAATAACCACTATCTTTTTCAGTTATCTTCATCTTCAACATATTATGATACAAAGCCAATAGCCAATCTGAATTAGATAGGTTGGCGTCAGGTACATAATCTGGATCTCGCTCTTCTACTGCCGTTAGATCAATATTTGACCAATCTACTGCTGGCAGATTATCAAAATAATCTTCGAAAATTTTACCTACTACTTCAGTTGAATAATTATCAATAACAAACTGACGAGCTGTTTTACCCATCTTTTCTTTTTGTTTGGCATCCATTTTGTATACCTTTTCAATACTCTTTGCAATAGATACTGCCGAAGTAGAAGCTTTAATAAATTGTGTTCCGGGTTCTCTATATTCAGCCCAATCTAAAGGCAAACCACCACTTTCTGGAGTGCAACAATCTTCACCACAACTATAATTAGTAACTAGTGTAATCAACTCTGTTAATTTAGCTTCTTGAATTGGAATTTCTTGTCCTCCACTAGTAAATGGATGACAATATACATTCATTAAATTATAAACTTCATTTAACTGATGCTCATTAACTCCGTGTTTAATATTAGTGGTATGGCAGCCATTTTTTGATGAGCATTTAGGACATTCAATACCATTACCTTCAAAAGGTTTTACTTCGTATTGTTTACAATGACCGCAGAAATAAGTTGTTAAAACTAATTTATTGTCTATGTTTTTTTCGTCCAATAATCTTTTGATATCCCATCCTTCACCCCAATGAGTATGTAGCAATAATTTTGCATTTGATTTGGGATTCTTGTTAATAAAAGATTTAAATCCATCTAATAAGTTTGGTACACTTTTACGCAGTTGGTTTCTAAATACAAAGCCAATAATGAATTCATCTGTTAAATTATTAACGTCTCTAAGTTTTTGTCTTTCTAAATCAGGTAGTTTATAGAAATGCTCATGCTCTACGATTCCATGTACAGTTTTTACATGATTGAATCCCATTTTTTTCATTGCTTTTTCAGCAAATCCAGCCCATACAAAATAATGTTTAATTGATGGCGCTGCTTCTATGGATTCTGGTAACAAAGGCAAGCTATCAAGAGTAGTATGAATAATTGAATTAACTTTATCCCACCATGGCCTCTTGGTAAATCCAGAAAATGCCCAAATATCCTCTACCCCTAAATAAATATCAGGCTTTTCTTCTCTAATAATTTCGTCGATCAATTCATGGCCATAACCTGCATTTCTGGCTCTCGTTTGATCTTTATGTAATTTTTTTATTGTGTATTGATCAGAAGGTAATGTACCAATAGCTTTCCATGGCATTTTTTGCAAAACTTCGTCGTTCTTTTGTTTTGCATTAGCAAGCTCTACAATTTCATATTTATCAGTTTTATATAAATATTTTAATAGATTCTTTTTGTGTTTTCCAAATCCTGTGAAAGCTTTGCAAAAATTACTATGAATAAGAACCTTCTTTTTTCTCGTTTCCATAAATTTATGGATAATAAAAAAACGCGCCAACAATTCTACTTGTTAGCGCGTTTTAATTAAACTTTATTTAAGGTTATGCGAACAACTGTTCAGGGGCTTCGATACCTCCAATAATAGTATAAACGACCAGTCCTTTCTTAGAGGTATGATAAATACCACGATGAACTGTAGAGCCTTCTCCAAGCAATCTACTCAACTGCTCAAATCCATGCTCTAAACTTTCCTGTGGCGTATTATCAAGTGTTTCTCTGTCACCGATAACAACGCATGCTGCAAACTTACCAGTATTAACATCAATATTAGCTAAGATATTCTTTTTAAGATTATCTCTTACAGCATAACTAATATCAGTTTCTTCAACAATATCACCTTTTGGTCTAACAGGCACAGCACCAAAAGAAATGATGCCAGAAGACATAACAGTATCTAAATCTGCTTTGTCAAATGCAGTATATTCTGAATCTTGTGCAGCGATTTTATTAAACAGATGGAATAAAGAACAAATACTAGTATTTGCAGTACTCCAAAACTTATTAACAGATAATTTAGGATACAATAATTTAATTCTTTCATTATCAAGGATAATAAGTGGAGAAAGAGTTCCGTTTGTTGTATACTTGATCAAAGCATCAGCAGTTTCTTTTGCATTATTTTTAACGCGAGATCCTTCTGCTTTAGTTGGTAAAGCTAAAATAGCTCCAACTTTAGCTTCGTAGTCTGATGTTTCTACGCCAAACGTTTGACATAAGTCATGACAGATATCCACAACTACAGGGCCGCCACCAGCACCTGTACCACCGCCAGCTCCAATACAAACTAAAATTCTATCAATACCAGATTTAAAAACCTTCTTGAGAAAGTCTAAAATATCTTCACGATGCTCTTGAAAAATACCTTGAGCTACTTTTCGATCTTTACCTGCACCACTACCTCCAATAAGTAATTTATTAGCATCGGGAAGAGAGATAGGTTTCAAATCTTGAGCCGCAGTATTAATAACAGCGACTCTCCTATACCCTAGCTTCCAAAAGGTTTCTGCTAATCGAGATCCTCCTTGACCAACACCTACGACAGCAAACTTATAAGCACTCTCGAACTCGTCTTCAATAGGTTGCTCGGCTTCATCCTCCATAGGCAAAGGAATATCAGGGATATCTACTCCTAAGTCATCAAAAGCATCTACTTCTACATTTGATTCCTCCGCAGATGAATCAACCTCTGGTTCATTATTATCTTGATCGTTCATTTTATAATCGTTTAAAGTTGGCATTTTAAAAAGGTGGATCTTCTTCCACAGTATTATTTACACTTTTTTCTTGCTTTGGTTTTAACGGCTTGTCGTTTTTTGAAGAGCGATCATTTGATTGATCTTGTTGTTGTGCGCGAGATTCAAACACAACGTCAAAATATTTTTCAATTAATTTCTTTAGCGCCTCCACTTCTCCGGGCTCCAAAGCAATACGGTAATTTTGATTACCATTTCTCGTAACTACTAAACCAAATGCTGGTGCAGTGAAAGTTTGTTCGCCATCTTTAGTTTTAACTTTACGTGGCTTATCCCACGGCGCAAATTTAATTGTTGTAGTATTATCATTAAAATTATGATAAGCATTCCATGGAATTCTTGTTTGAATTGAAGATAAAATTTCCCCAAGCTCAAATTCATTAAACTTAAAGCTAATACTTTTATCTTCTACGTCTTTGTTTTGAAGAAAACTGCCCGTCTTCTTTTTATCGTCCCAACCATGTTGCAAAATAGCATTAACATAAAAAACAGGGAACTTTGTATGTGTCGCAACTCTAAAACTAAAAGCGCAACCCGTATTTTTTGAATTTGGTTTATAAATAGCTATATTCATTACAGATAATATTAAACCAATAAAAAAAATCTACAAAAAAAAAAATGCCCTCTTACGAGGGCATTGTGAATTTGACTTAGGCCATTGGACCAGATTCTCCAATAGGTGTAATATCAGGCTGACCTCCACTCCCCGAACTACCAGTGGAACCAGATGTTCCCACGCTAGGACCAGATGTTCCCACGCTAGGACCAGATGTTCCCACGCTAGGATTTGCATCCGGTTGTTCAGGAGGGTTCTCAAAGGCTTCAATATCTTTAAGAATCGCTTCCATATCTTCTTGGGACGCCTTATCGATAATATCTGATGAACGTTGA
>Ga0255772_10000629_pt1 | contig 34779 bp, 31 predicted proteins | sample 071ome_34_FD_179970 | JGI IMG/M metagenome (GOLD analysis project Ga0255772, IMG submission 179970) | Coastal salt marsh microbial communities from the Groves Creek Marsh, Skidaway Island, Georgia - 071411BT metaG (version 2) | ecosystem: Environmental > Aquatic > Marine > Intertidal zone >...
TTGCCTTTGCCCTTGCCCTTGGCGTCGTCATCCTCGCTGGCATCGTCGTCGCTGGCATCGTCACCCTCGCTGTCGTCGGTGTCATCGTCCTCGGCGTCTTCGTCCTTCTCGACACCATCGGTCTCACCGTCATCGGCAGTGTCGTCGTCGCCGGCATCAGGTTCCGCCTCACCGCCGCTGTCGCCGGTGTCCTGAGCGTCTTCGGTCGCCTCGATCTCGACGGCTACGTCGACGACATCGTCCTGAGACGACTCCGAGATCTCGGCGTCGGTCTTGTCCGCATCCGCGTCCTGGGTGGCATTGGTCTTCGATGCTGCGTCGTCGGTTTCGCTCGGCGACGACTCGGCGATCACGGTGCCCTTGTCGGCGACCGGCTGGTCGTTTCCGAGGCTGATGGGGGCGGAGCTGGTGCCAGCGGCGTCGCCAGAATCGGCGTCGGTTCCCGGCGCGTCGTCGAGGACAGCAGCGCCATCGATGGCGTCGCCGTCTTCGCCACGGGTGTCGTCGATCACCGGTGCGGTCGGTTCCTCTGCCGACGATGGGCTGGTCTGCATGACGGAGCCGAATCCCAAGCCGGCTGCGATGACGAGCACACCGACTGCAACGCCCGTGCGGAGGCGGTTCTTGTCGATGCCGTAGGGGAGGTGGTCGGGGCTGTTCATGGTTCGAGACTTCCTCGTTGGGGCTGCCTGGTTGGCTGCCGTTCGAGAGTCCAGATCAACGTCGACCCGCGTGTGGACACTTTTCCGAAAGATCTTTTCCGTGCGGGCTCCCCCGGGCGCTGACGCTGCCGGGAACGGATCAGTCGCAGGAAAAGAGGTAGGTGTTCGGCCGGGCGGTCGCGATGGCACTTTCGTTGCCGGCTGCGTCGAACGCCCTCGCCGTGAACTCGAGGATGGTGTCGGATCCTGGCGGAATCGTTCCTCTGGGGAACACGAAGCTGCCCGCCCAGACGCCGGTTCCGTCGGTGAGCAGTTCGATCGTGCCGGTCGCTCCGGACTGGCTCACGACGTCGGTGAACGTGGCCTTGACCAGTGCGACGCCGACATTGTCGGACGCATCGACCGTGACCACGGCGACCTCGATTCCACCGCATTTCTGTTCGTACACCGGCGTGCTCTTTCCGGTCGGTGTCGCCGCAATCGAGTTGATCGTCGGTGCCTCGGTGTCGATCGGAAGTGTCGTCGTGGTCGTAGTCGTGGTCGTTGTTGTTGTCGTGCTCGTGGTGGTGGTGGTTGTTGTTGTCGTGGTGGTTGTGGTTGTTGTTGTCGAGGTGGTGGTGGTCGGTGCGGCGGTGGTGGTCGGCGCAGCGGTCGTGGTGGGAGGTGCGGTCGTGGTGGTGGTTGGCGCGGCGGTCGAGGTGGTGGCGGGGACCGTCGACTGGGTGGTGGTGGATGCGGGCAGGGTCGTGGTCGCAGGTGTCGATGTCGTCGAGGTGGTCGTCACCACTGGCGCGACCGTCTCCAGTTGGGGGTCGGTCCGGTCGATCAACTCCGTCACGTCCAATCCGCCGGCGAGTCCGCCCACGACGAGCGCGCCGCCCGCAATCGCGGTGAAAAGCAGCTTCGGGATCCGCCGAGGTGCAGCGGGGAAGCCATCGCGACGCCACCGTCGGATCTCGTGGGCAGGGCGGGCGGCGTCGAGCAGCGCCGCCTGCAACGCAGTCTTCGCCGCCTCGGGCGCCGGCTGCAGCGGGAAGGCACCGGCAAGTCCGCCGGGATCCATGAGCCCGGCTCGGCGACGGGTGCACGTCGAGCAGTCGTCGATGTGGCGACTGATGCGCTTGCGCCAGAGCGGATTGAAGACGCCATCCCACGAGCCGAGGAGCGTGTCGAGCTCGGGGCACTCGCGCCGGCCGTGCCGAGCGATCAGGAGCGAACCGAGCGAACGTTCCACCCGATCCCGCACCCGCTGCACGAGTTTGTACGCATTCTGAACCGAGACGCCGAGCGCGTCGGCGAGCTCCTCGCCCTCGAGTTCGTGACGCATGTGGAGGTCGAGGACTTCGCGCTCGCGTTCGTTGAGGCCGGCGCTCGCCTCCGTCAGCAGGACGCGAAGTTCGTCGCGGCCGAGATCGGCGGTCATGTCGACCTCCGTCCCGATGTCGACGCCCGCATCATCGACGGGAGTCGAGCGTTTCCGCGCTCGCAGTCGCGCCCGGCATTGGTTGCGAGCCACGGAGTACAGCCAGGACCGCAACCGTTCGGTGTCGCGGAGTTGATCGAGTTTGTTGGCGGCGGTGAGGAAGGTGTCCTGGTACGCGTCGGCGGCGTCGTCGCCACTTCGCAGCATCGCGAAGCACAGGTCGTAGACGCGGTCGCCGTAGCGTTCGTAGATGTCGCCGAGGGCGCGCTGATCACCGGCCAGGTACTGGCGGACGAGTTCGGTGTCGGTGGCCGTGGTCGGCATCGACAGGGATGGTAGTCAGCGACCATGCCTGTCCTGAGCACGCCGAGGCCGCCAGTGGACACAAAGCCGGTCGATTCACCGACCGATGAGAGGATCGTCGGACGGGTTCTCGACCCGTGATGTCAGGGCTCAGGGGGGCCGGCCCCGAAGGTTCAGGGCACGCGGGGGTACGTGAGCCCGGCGATCTCCTGCACGACCCGGACGACCTGGTAGCTGTATCCGGCCTCGTTGTCGTACCAGACGTACAGGACGCAGCGATCGCGGTCGGCAATCGTCGCCTGGCTGTCGACGATGCTCGTGCGATCGGCTCCGACCAGGTCGCTCGACACGAGCTCCGTCGATGTCGTGTAGTCGATCTGCTCACCCAGATCGACACTCATCGACGCATTGCGCAGCACGGTGTTGATGTCGGCAACCGTCGCCTCGGTCTCGAGGGTGAGATTGAGGATGGCGAGCGAGACGTTCGGCACCGGCACGCGAATCGCATTGCCGGTGAGTTTCCCGGCGAGTTCCGGGAGTGCCTTCACCACGGCGGTTGCTGCGCCGGTCTCGGTGATCACCATGTTGAGCGGAGCAGAACGGCCGCGACGCTCCTTCTTGTGGAAGTTGTCGGTGAGGTTCTGGTCGTTGGTGTAGGCGTGCACCGTCTCGACGTGCCCGCCGACGATGCCGAAGTGGTCGTTCATCACCTTGAGCGGCGGCACGATCGCGTTGGTCGTGCAGCTGGCGGCGGACAGCACCGTGTCGTCCTCGGTGAGGGTGTCGTGGTTGACGCCGTAGATGATGTTCTTCACCTCGCCCTTCCCGGGTGCGGTGAGCACGGCGCGGGAGGCGCCGTTGGCCTGGAGGTGTCGGCTGAGACCGTTCATGTCTCGCCACGCCCCGGTGTTGTCGATGATGATCGCGTCCTTGATCCCGTAGGCGGTGTAGTCGATGTCCTCGGGCTGGGGCGCGTAGATCAGCTTGATCGGGTTGCCGTTGACGATGATCTGATGGTTTGCCTCGTCGGCGATGACCGTGCCGGAGAACGGGCCGTGGATCGAGTCGCGGCGAAGCAGGCTCGCTCGCTTCTCGACATCGTTGTCCTTTTGTGGTCGAAGGACGATTGCGCGGAGGCGAAGCTTGGCGCCTGAGCCCGCGCGTTCGATCAGGATCCGGGCGAGAAGTCGACCGATCCGGCCGAAGCCGTACAGCACGACGTCGGTCGGCTCCTCGAGGAGCCGACCATGTCCCGTCATCACGCTCGACAACTCGTCGTGCAGGTACGCCTCGAGGTCGTCGGTATCGGCGGCCTGGAAGCCTGCGGCAAGCTTGCCGATGTCGATCTTGGCCGAGTCGAGCTGCATCGTCGTGAGAGCCACGAGGACAGGCATCGTCTCTTGGACCGACAGCTCGCGGTCGATGAAGTTCCGGGCGTACCGGTGGGCCTTCATGATCTCGATCGACGTGCGGGTCAGCTTCTTGCCGAAGATGTACAAGATGACGTCGTTGTCGCGGTAGAGACGGCCCATCAACGGGATCATCGCCTCGGCGGTGGCTTCATCCTCCCGCCAGCGTTCGAAGTGATCAGCGCCAAGATCGGTCATGGTTCCCTCGTCGTCCGTGCGTCGTTGCACTTGAGTGGACCACCCGCACGGTAGTGGCGACCGGGGGAGCGTCCGGGCACCTTCTCATCCGGAAATCCGGATGGATTTCAGCTCAGCGCAGCGATCGCCCGATCGCGAAGCTCGAACTTCAACACCTTGTTGCTGGCGTTGAGCGGCAACGAATCGACGATCTCGACATGGCGTGGACACTTGTAGTTGGCCATTTCCGCCCGGCACCAGCCGATGATCTCGGCGGGGTCGGGCGATGTCCCGACTGCGGGGACCACAAACGCGTAGCCGACCTCTCCCAGGCGATCATCGGGCACGCCGATCACGGCGACATTCCCGATGTCGGGGTGCGCGAGCATCAGGCTCTCAATCTCGGCCGGGTAGGCGTTGAAGCCGCCGTTGATGAACATGTCCTTCACCCGATCGGTGATGTCGATGTTGCCGGCTGCGTCCATGACGCCGATGTCGCCAGTGTGGAGCCAGCCGTCGGCGTCGATCGTCTCTGCGGTCTTCTCCGGATCGTCGAGGTAGCCGACCATCACGTTGTAGCCCCGGACGACGATCTCGCCCGGTTCGCCCCGAGGGGTCTCCTTACCGTCAGGGTCGACGATGCGGACCTCGACGTCGGGGATCGCTCGTCCGGATGTCGTCGCGATCACCTCCGGATCGTCGGTGTGGCGGCACATGGTGGCGATGCCGGTCGTCTCGGTGAGGCCATATCCCGTGACGATCTTCTCGAAGCCGAGCCGTTCGCGCATCTGCACGATCATCTCGACCGGAATGGCGGCGGCGCCGGTGACGGCAAGTCGCAATGTCGACATGTCGAAGGTGTCGAGATCGGGGTGGTTCAGAATCGTCTGATAGATCGCCGGTGGCCCGGGCAGCATCGACACCCGGTCGACGGGGATGCGAGCCATCACCGAGGGCACGTCGAAGACCGGGTGCGGCAGGATCGTCGAACCGGTCATCAAGCAGGCGAGGATCCCGGCGTTGAGTCCGAACGAGTGGAAGAACGGGTTGATGATCAGGTAGCGGTCACGGTCGAGACCGATGACGTCGCTCCACGACTTGTACCCCCGGCAGGTGGCCGAATGGGTGAGCATGGCTCCCTTCGGCGCCCCCGTGGTGCCCGAGGTGAACATGATGTTGCAGAGGTCGTCGCCCCCGACGTTGTCTGCCCGTGCGGCGACCGCTGCCGTGTCGACCTCCCCGGCCCGATCCATGAACGACGCGAAGTCCGTCGCGGTCTCCGGCACCGAGCCGCGGAGCACGATGACCTCCTCGAGTTTCGCCGGGAGGCCGGCCTCGGCGAGGAGTGCGACGTAGTCGGTATCGAGGAAGTCGGTGACCGTGAAGAGGATGCGCGCCTGGCTGGCCTCCATCACATAGGCCGCCTCGCGCCCCTTGAAGCGGGTGTTGATCGGCACGACAATGCCACCGGCTACGTGAACACCGAGCGCCGCCGTTGCCCACTCCCAACAGTTCGGTGCCCACAACGCAACCCGGTCGCCGGCCTCGATGCCCGACGCCATCAGCGCGGCAGCAGCGCGATGGATCTCGGTTCGGAACTCGGCGAAGGTCCAGCTGATCCCACCGTCGGCGATCGCTTCAACGTCGGCGAAGCGCTCGGCGGCGTCGTCGATGAGCTGGGGGATGGTCGACCAGGGCGCGGTCATGTCACTTGCCCATCGTGGTCCAGGAGAAGTCCTCCCAGAGCTTGCGGCTCTTCCATCCGTCGTCGGTGCGGACGAGTTCGTGGTTGTACCAACCGCCGCAGTCGAAGTAGCCGGCGTTGTCGCCTGCGAAGTGCATCGGGTTGTAGAACATCGCCCGCACGGTGGCGGTGTCGCCGTCGATCTCGACCATCTCGTTGCTCACGAGGTGCTGTGTGGCGTCGAACATGACCATCGTCGACCCCATCCAGGTGACGATCTCATCGAGCGTGCCCCGGATGCCGCCCGCCGATGTGTAGTCAATGTCGGCGTCGTCGGTGAAACAGGAGCGGTACAGCTCCCAATCCTTGGTGTCGACCGCGTGGGCGTACGTGGTCAAGAAGTCGGAGATGGCGAGCCGGTCGGCGAGGTATTGGAGATCCACACCGCGAGATTGGCACAGGCGCCCGGCAGCGACGAAACGATCAGGCGGTTGTGGAGGCGAGATGGTCGGGGATGGTGAGGCCCATCTCGGCCGCCAGCGGCTCCACGGACGTCGGAACCCGGCCGCCGATGGCGTCCATCATCCGGTTCATCTGCTGGAAGTTCGCCGCAACCATGACCAGACGATCGGTGGCATCCCGCCCGAAGCGAAGTTCGGCGCGGATGCGAGCGTCGGGGTACTCGGCCGTGTCACGCAGGACGACGGCATCGGTCAGCGCAAAGATCTCTCTGGCGTGCTCGACGCCGCATTCCTCGGCACCGCCGGCGATCCGGTCGGGTTGGATGTCGCTGCCGTGGTGGTTGACGCTCGCACGGAGCATCGAGGTGTGGGAGAGCAGTCAATAGAAGCAGTCGTTGAGGTAGGAGGTTCTCGACGCGACGAGTTCGATCTGGGCTCGGGTGGCCTTGTCACGAACGAAGGCGGGGTCGCCCATTTCTTCCAGTGGCATGTACAGCACGTTGGAAACGTCGATCCAGAGCTCGGTGGCGCCGGGGACCGCCGTGTAGGCCGTCGGCGGGAACGCGATGCCGTCGGTAGGCACCCAGCCGTCGACATAGCCGACGCCGGGCACGGTTGCTTCGAGTGGTGCCCCGGTAACCGGCGTGGGCAGTGGTGTGGGGTCGAGCCCGAGTCCGAAGGCGGCAGTGTCGAGCGCGGCGAGGCGTCCGACCACGCCGACGAGCTCGACATAGGCCTCGACCCGCATGCCTTCGGCCTCCCACCGTTCGATGTCGGCCTTGCGAAGGGAGCTTGCGTCGGCGGCAACCTTGCGGGTCGCTTCGAGTGCTGCGTCGCTGAGACCCGTTTGCGGGGCCGTCCGGTCGGTCATCGCGGCTCTCGCCACGGCGGCCATGGCGAGCTTCTCCTCACCGGTCCACCAGACACCGGCCCGCGCGATGTCGTCGAAGTGCCGGTCGCAGAGCGCCTCGAACTCGGCGATGAGGGAGGTGGTCATGGGGCCATCATCGCTCACGGCAGGAGCAGGATCTTGCCAGTGGTCGAACGAGCCTCGAGTGCTGTGTGCGCAGCGGCGGCATCGGTGAGCGGGAACGTGTGGCCGATCCGGACCTCGAGGTCGCCGTCGGCGATCCACCGGTTGAGCTCGTTCCAGCGGGCGAGGCGGGCTTCGAGCGTGGCGATATGGGTGAGGAGGGTGGGTCGGGTGAGGAACAGTGACTTAGCCATCAGTGCCAGCGGCGAGATCGGCGGTACGGCACCGGATGCGTTTCCGAAGGTCGCCATCGTTCCGTGGGGTGCAAGCAGACGGATCCCGGCGTCGAACGTGGCGGCGCCGACACCGTCGAACACGACGTCGATCGCGTTCGTGCCGACCGCTGCCTCGACCCCCTCGACCAGATCGACCTCGTTGTAGAGGACGACATGATCGGCGCCGGCCGACCGGGCGAGTTCGCCCTTCTCGCGCGAGCCTGCGGTCGCGACCACCTCAGCCCCCCGGATTTTCGCCATCTGGACGAGCAGTCGTCCCGTTCCTCCGGCTGCTGCGTGGATCAGACACCGGTCGCCGGGTCGGAGCGGTTTGGTGTCCGAAACCAGGTAATGCGCGGTCATGCCTTGGAGGGGGAGCGCGGCGGCGGTCTCGAGGCTGACCCCGTCGGGGATCGGCATCAAGGCCTCCGTCGGAGCGAGCACCCGACCGGCGTAGCTCCCCGGAACGCCGACCCACGCAACGCGGTCGCCCACGGTGACATCGGTGACGTCGGCGCCGACCGCTTCCACGATGCCGGCGCCCTCGCTCCCCGGAACGAAGGGCAGCTCGACGGGATAGAGGCCGGATCGATGATAGGTGTCGATGAAGTTGACGCCGGCGGCGTGAACGCCGACCAGCGCCTGGCCCGCCCCCGGCTTGGCCAACTCAACCTCGGTGATCTGCAGGACCTCGGGTCCACCGGTCTCGGCGAAACGGATGGCTTCGGTGTTCGGCATCGGGACTCCTGGCTGGTCGACGGTGATCGCCGGGCGGGGACGTACGCTCGTCATCATGGCCGGAGGCGCTGTCCCAGAACACAACATCGTGCTCACCGGCTTCATGGGGTCGGGGAAGTCGTCGGTGGGCTCGGCGCTCGCCGCTTTGCTGGGGCGCCGCTTCATCGACACCGATGCCGTGATCGTCGAGCGCCACGGGCCCATCCCGACGATCTTCGCCGAGCACGGCGAGGCGACCTTCCGGATGCATGAGCGAGAACTGGCCGACGAGCTCGCCGATGAAACGGCGCTGGTCGTCTCGACCGGGGGCGGCATGCTCATCGACCCGGCGATCGCCGAGCGGTTCAAATCCAGCGGACGGGTGTTCTGCCTCACGGCATCACCCGCCACGACCATCGCCCGGGTCCGCGCCGATGGCATCGTCGATCGGCCCCTCCTCGACACCGCTGACCCCGAGGCGCGTGTCGCCGAACTCCTGGCCGAGCGCTCCGAGGCCTACGCGAGGTTCGAGGCGGTCCCGACCGACGGTCGAACCGTCGCCGAGATCGTCGACGACATCCTCGTTCGCATCCGAGGCTGACGCGTCGGGTTCGCCGGCCGACCGCCGGCGTCTACGGCAGCACGCAGCGGTTCTCGGTGGCGCCGATGCCTTCGATGGAGCAGCGCAAGACAGCGCCGTCGGTGAGCCATTCGGGTGGGGTGCGCGCTGCGCCGACGCCGCCCGGGGTACCGGTGGCGATCACGTCGCCCGGCATGAGCGTCGTGATCGCACTGAGGTCCTGGACGATGTCGACGACGTTGAAGCACAGCTCTGATGTCGAGCTCTGTTGCTTGACCACCCCGTCGACTTCGCTGCGGATCTTGAGTCCGCTGCCGTCGCCGAGTTCGTCGACGCCGACAAGCACGGGCCCGAGCGGGCTGAGCCCCTCGAACATTTTGCCGGCGAGGAACTGGGTGGTGCGGCGCTGAAAGTCGCGAACAGAGCCATCGTTCATCACCGTGTATCCGGCGACGGCGGCCAGCGCCTCGCGCGGAGAGGCGTGACGCACCGGCGAGCCGATCACGATGGCGAGTTCGACCTCCCAGTCGATGTGCGTCGATACCTCGACCGGTGGGAGGACGAGATCGTCGGTGGCGCCGATCAGCGAGTTGGCGAACTTGGCGAAATACGTCGGCGCTGACGGTCGGTCGCGGCCCATCTCCTCGATGTGATCGAGATAGTTCACGCCCACGCACACCACCTTGTCGGGCGCCGTGACCACCGGGGCCAGGCGGGCAGTCTCCCGGGGGATCGCCTCGCCGGTCTCGGCGACCTCGCCCCCGGCCCGCAGGACGTCCCCCACATCGGCGGCGTCGAGGATGACGATGTCGTCGCCGTCGATGCGGCCCGCACGGGTCGAGGTGCCGATGTGGACGGTACAAAGTCGACTCATGTCGACCATTCTGCCAAGCGCTCACCGAGGCGATCGATCTGCTCGGCATCGAGGTTGGCGAAGCTGATGCGCAGCATGTGATCGTCCTCTCCGGTGAACGCCGTCCCCGGAATGGCGAGGATGTCGTGGTCGACGACGAGTTTGCGGAGGGCGTCGTCGGTGGCGAAAGCGCCGGGGTAGCGAACCCATCCGAAGTAGGCGCCGGCGGCGACGAGTTCGAAGCCGCCCGGTCGGTCCGCCATCACCGACTCGAAGCGTTGTTGGTGGATGGCGATTCGCTCCGCCTGCTCCCGTCGCCACTCGGTGGCGTGCTCGAGGCCGGTGATGCAGGCGATCTGCCCGATCGGTGGGGCACAGATGGCGACGCAATCCAGGATCTTCAGCGCCTCGAGTCGGGCGGGTTCTCCGGCGACGACCGCACCGACGCGGTAGCCGGGGATGGCGAGATCTTTCGAGAACGAGTGCAGGCTGATGACGGTGTCCCGCCAGGCCGGATCATCGAAGAGGGTGTGCGCCGGCGCGTCGGTGGGGCGAAACGAGCGGTAGGTCTCGTCGATGATGAGGGCGAGATCGTTCGCCTTCGCGAGTGCGGCGAACTCGGCGATCCGCTCGGGTGGGACGGTGACCCCGGTGGGATTGCCGGGGCTGACCAGGACGATGGCTGTTGTGCGTTCATCGATCAGTGCTGCGCTCGCCTCGGCATTCGGGATCAGACCGTCGTCGTTGGGGATGCGGCGTCCCTCGATCTCCTCGACGTCGAGCCACATGCCGTGGTTGAAGTAGAAGGGGTCCTGCACGAGCATGTTGTCGCCGGGTCCGGCGAGGGCCGATGCCACGATGCAGAACGCTTGGTTGCAGCCGGCGGTGATGAGCACGTCATCGGCAACGACCTCACCGCCGTAGGCGCTCGACAGGTCGGCGGCGAAGGCCGAACGCAGCGCCGGAAGGCCGGCCTGCGGCGCATAGGTCGCGACGCTTGGGTCGTTCGCCGCGGCCGCGATCGCGTCGATCACGACCGGTGGTGGCGGGTACGAGGGTGCGGCCTGCGATACGTCGAGCAGTGGCCGAGTGTTGACCCGATGGTGGACCAGCGCGTGAGCAGCGCTGATCGGGGACGTCATGAGATCCGTGATGGTCGGAGAGAAGCGCATCGTGCGAGAGTGTGGCCCACCTCATGACGACTGTCGATGTGTATCTCGAACGGATCGGTGCCGAACGGCCCGATGTGCTCGACCTTGACGCGCTCGCCCGACTCCAGCACGCCCATCTCGTCGCCGTGCCGTTCGAGAACCTCGACGTGTTCCATCGGGTCCCGGTGTCGGTCGATCAGGATGTCGTGCTCGCCAAGATCGTCGGTGGCCGTGGTGGTTGGTGTTTCGAGAACAATGGCGCGTTCGCGTGGCTGCTCGAGCAGCTCGGCTTCCGGGTCATGCGGATCGGGGCAGCCGTGCTGATCGACGGCCCGAATACGGTGATCGACCACCACACGATCGAGGTTCAACTCGAGACGGCGTACCTGGTCGACGTCGGGTTCGGCGATTCCTTCTCTCGTCCCCTCGACCTCAACCGGGCGGGGCCGCAGAACGGCGGAAAGGCTCCGTTCGAATTCATCGCGAGCCCGCAGGGCACAACCCTCGCCGAACACGAGGACGGCGTTCCTGTCGCCAAGTTCCGCTTCAAGCGGGTTGCGCACGACCTCGCCGATTTCGCCGGTGCGTCCCAACGTCTCTCCGATGATCCCGAAGCGCACTGGCGGCGCTGGCCGTTCGCGACCCGACTCCTTGGCGATGGTGCTGACCGTGTGACCCTGCTCGCCGACCGCCTCAAGCTCCGGCGCGGCGACGTCACCGAGGAGACAGAAATCGCCGAGGCGGACTGGAACGATGCGCTCTGGGAGTGGTTTCGGATGCGCCCGCCGGGGTAGGTGCCGGTGTATCCGATGAAGAGCAGGTCGCTACGCGACGTCCGGATCGACAACCTCAAGGGAGCCGCCCCGGGCCCACAACAGGAGCATCAGACCCACGCCGCAGTAGATCGTGCCGCCGACGGCCATCGGCGTGATCGTGTCGACGATCTGACGATCGACAAGCGATGCCAATAGCGAGCCACATCCGAGGGTGAACGTGCCGCGCAACGCCGCTGCAGTGCCCGCGATGCGTTCCATCGGTTGCAGGGCGAGCGAGATCGCCGTGGTGGAAACGAGCGTGCTGGATGTCGATGTGACGGTGACGAGCACCGCCCACACAACGAAGGGCGGTACGCCGTCGCTCGTGAGCGCAGCGACGAGCATCACCGCGAAGCCACCGGCGTTGGCGCCATAGGCGAGCAGCGCGAGTCGGGCGGCACCGATGCGGTGGACGTGGCGGCTCGCCTGCCAGACGCAGAAACCGTTGATGGCTGAGGTGCAGGCAAAGGTCGCAGCGAACCAACCTGGCCTCCCGTAGACCTCGTCGACGATCGGCTGGGAGCTGCCGAGGAAGACGAAGAATGCGCCGTAGCTGAAGACCATCGCGAGGATGTAGCCCGCGGAGGCGCGGTTGGTCATTGTCGTGCGGATTGCCCGACCGACTGCCGGCGGGTCGATCGGTCGGCGTCGGTCGTCGGGAAGCGTCTCGCCGAACCGGAACGTCCATGCGGCGCCGACCAGTGCGAGCGCGAAGCCGACGAGGAACACGGCTTGCCAGACGCCGGTGAGCAGGAGCATCTCGCCGAGCAGCGGGGCGATCGTCGGGCCGATGAGGAAGACCGCCATCGTGAGCGACAGGACCCGTGCCATCTGGTCGCCGGAGTAGAGGTCGCGGGCGATCGCGTTGCCGATGACGGCAGGGCCAGCGGCGCCGAGTCCCCACAGGAAGCGGGCGCCGAGCAAGATGCCGAAGGAGGGCGCAAGCGTGGCCCCGAGCGCGCCGATCAGGTAGAGCGCGAAGGAGGCGAGCAGTACCGGACGGCGACCGAACCGATCCGACAGCGGTCCCATCGGGAGTTGTCCGGCCGCCATGCCGAGGAAGTAGGCGGTGACGACGAGCGAGACTTCGCCACTGCCGTCGGCCAACGAGAACTCCTCGCGGATCTCGTCGAACGCTGGGAGTGCGGTGTCGATTCCGAGGGCAAGGAGCGCCGATGTGAATCCGAGGTAGGCGACGACGCCTGCCTCGGAGCGGACCCTCGTCGAGGCGGTTGCGGTCACCCGTCGCCGAGCCGCATGGAGAGTTCGGAGACCTTTTCGCGCAGGGCGTCGCGGTCGACACCGAACTCCTGGAGCCCAGTGACGATCTCCTCCTCGAACGCACCCCAACCGAACTGGAGCGCGGCGCACAGCGCGACCTGGGCGAGCAGTTCGGGGTCGTCCTCCGCACGGCCGGTGGCGGTGGCCTGACCGCGGACGATCCGGTGAATCAGATCGGTCATCGGTGAGCGGACCTCATCGAGCTCGAGCTTGGCGAAGGTGCGATAGCTCGCCGCGTCGTCGGAGGTGTTGACCGGCAGGATGCCATCGGAATCCCAGCGCTCACCCATCTCCTCGGTGGCGACCGCCACGGCCTCGGCGAAGACCGCGTCCTTGGATCCGAAGTAGTGGTGGATCAGGCCGTAGTTCACGCCCGCGTACTTCGCGAGCTCGCGGCCCGAGATCTGCCGGGGCGACCGCATTGCCATGAGTTGTACCGCTGCCTTGATGAGGCTCTTGCGGACGGCTTCGGGGCCGCGAATGGGTTCGTCGGTGTCGAGATCGGTCACGGAGATTTCCTCATGCGCTCAGCGTTGGATCTGCGAGATATCGCGCACGGCGCCCTTGTCGGCGCTGGTGGTCATGGCGGCGTAGGCCCACAGCGCAGCCGACACCTTTCGGGGCCGCTCCTCAGCGGGTTGCCAGGCATCGGCGCCCTTGGCCTCCATCGCCGCTCGGCGCTCGGCGATCACCTCGTCGCTCACGCGAATGTTGATCGTGCGGTTGGGGATGTCGATGTCGACGATGTCGCCGTCCTCGATCAGCGCGATGGCGCCTCCCTCGGCGGCTTCGGGAGAGGCGTGTCCGATCGACAGACCCGAGGTGCCGCCGGAGAAGCGGCCGTCGGTGAGAAGTGCACATTCCTTTCCGAGCCCTCGCGACTTGATGTAGCTCGTGGGGTACAGCATCTCCTGCATGCCGGGGCCGCCCTTCGGGCCCTCGTAGCGGATGATGACGACATCGCCGGCTTGGATGTGGTCGGTGTTGAGAATTCCGTCGCACGCCGAGTCCTGCGATTCGAAGACCCGTGCAGGGCCGGAGAACGTGAAGATCTCCTCGTCGACACCGGCGGTCTTCACGATGCAGCCGTTCTCGGCGATGTTGCCGAAGAGCACGGCGAGACCACCGTCTTGGAAGTAGGCGTTGGGCACACTGCGGATGCAGCCGTTCTCGCGATCGGTGTCGAGGCTGTCCCAGCGGGTGCTCTGGCTGAAGGCCACGGTCGTGCGGATGCCGGCGGGACCGGCACGGTAGAACTCCTGCACCTCCGACGACGGGTCGCGCATGATGTCCCACTCGTCGAGGGCGGCGGCCATGGTCGGGGCGTGGACGGTGGGCTGCTCGGTGTGGAGGAGTCCGGCCCGGTCGAGCTCGCCGAGGATGCCCATGATGCCGCCGGCTCGGTGGACGTCTTCGATGTGGTACGTGTCGGTGGCAGGGGCGACCTTGCAGATGGCAGGGGAGATCCGGCTGAGCCGATCGATGTCGGCCATCGTGAAGTCGACGTGTGCCTCGCGGGCGGCAGCGAGAATGTGCAGCACGGTGTTGGTGGAGCCGCCCATCGCGATGTCGAGGGTCATCGCGTTCTCGAACGCCTCCTTGGTGCAGATCGAGCGGGGGAGGACCGAGTCGTCATCCTTCTCGTAGTACCGCTTGGCGAGGTCGACGATCTGGCGACCGGCCTGGAGGAAAAGCCGCTCGCGATCGCTGTGCGTGGCGACCACGGTGCCGTTGCCCGGCAGCGCCAAACCGAGCGCCTCTGCGAGGCAGTTCATCGAGTTGGCGGTGAACATGCCCGAACACGACCCACAGGTCGGACAGGCGGAGCGCTCCATCTCGTGCACGTCCTCGTCGCTGACGGACGTGTCACCGGCCTTGATCATCGGGTCGATGAGGTCGAGCTTGACCTCGACCCCGGCGAGCTTGGTCTTTCCGGCCTCCATTGGGCCGCCGGTGACGAAGATCGTCGGGATGTTGAGGCGCATTGTCGCCATCAACATGCCGGGCGTGATCTTGTCGCAGTTGGAGATGCACACCAGCGCGTCGGCGCAGTGGGCGTTGACCATGTACTCGACCGAGTCGGCGATGAGGTCGCGGCTCGGGAGGCTGTAGAGCATGCCGTCGTGCCCCATGGCGATGCCGTCGTCGACCGCGATGGTGTTGAACTCCTTCGCCACCCCGCCGGCGGCTTCAATCTCGCGGCACACGAGCTGCCCGAGATCCTTCAGGTGGACGTGGCCGGGTACGAACTGGGTGAACGAGTTCGACACAGCGATGATCGGCTTGGTGAAGTCGTCGTCGGTCATGCCGGTGGCGCGCCAGAGCGCTCGGGCGCCAGCCTGGTTGCGTCCCTGGGTGGTCGTCTGACTGCGGAGCTCGGGCATGGCGAAGAATCTAGTTGGTCCGATGGCTAACTCCGATTGTGGTTCCGTGGACGGGCGTAGGGTGATGTCGTGCAGGTCCCATTCCGGCTTCTCAATGCGCTTCGTCTGCACACCGAGATCGGCCTTGTTGCTGCGATGGCCGTGGCAATGGCCACCTTTTCCGCCACGCCGCTCGTCCTCGCCCCGCTTGCGGCCGAGTTCGAGGTCTCCACCGCAACGGCGGCGTTGTTCTCGGCTGCCCAGCTCGGTTCGTTCGTTGTCGGCTCGTGGACGGCGGGGCGAGTCGTCGACCCGTCCCGGCGCCTCTTCGTCATTTCGCTTGTGACCCTGTCGGCGGCCAATGTCGTGGCGGCGTTCGTAGGCTCGTTTGTCGTGTTGGTCGTGACGAGGTCGGTCTCGGGCCTTGCGCTCGGTGTCCTCACCTGGCTCGCCTACTCACAGGTCTTTGGTGACGACGAGCGCACGGGCGACATCACCACGGTCGGCCCGCTCACGGCGGTCGTGTCGACGCCGATCATCGGCGTGCTGCTCGAACTCGGCGACGTCCGTGCGGTGTTCCTTGTGCTCGCCGGCGTCTCGCTCGTGCCGCTCGTGTGGGTGCCTACGATCGTCGTTCCCGACCGCACCCCCGCCGGCCGCAACCGTGCGGTTCGGGCCGCGTTGGTCGTCATCGCGGCCCTGACCATCGCCACGCTCGGTGGCTCGGCCGTGTTCGTCTTCATGGGAGCGATCGCCGCCGACCGCTATGGGATGAGTGCGCTTGTGATCTCGCTTGCCTTCTCGGCGAACGCCTTGGTCAGCATCCCGGCGGCTCGCTTCCGCGGTCGTCGACGTTTCGCCGGTGGCTACTTCGCGCTCACCGGGGTCTGTGCGGTGATCTCAACCCAGGCCGACCAGACGGCGGTGCTGTGGGTCGTGCTCTGTGTCTGGGGTGTCGCGTTCTGGATGGCGGTACCCGGCTCGTACACCCTGCTCGCCGAGCGATCCCGGTTCCCGACCGAACGCGCCGGCGATGCCCAGGCCGCCATGGCCCTCGGACGAGCGCTTGGCCCGCTCGTCGCCGGCGCACTGGTCGCCGGTGGCGAGTACGCCACCCTCGGGTGGGTAGGCGGCGGGCTGCTGGTGGCGGCGGGCACCCTGCTCGTCGTCGTCGAGTTCGTGGTCTCGCCGATCCGGGCGGAGGTCTAGTCGGCGGCTTCTCGACTCCAGAGCGCGGCGCCGAGTGCGCCGGCGTCGTCGCCGAGTTGGGCCATCACGATCTCGACCTCGGGCCGGTACCGGGCGCCGAGCGTGAGTTCGTCGAGCCAGTACTTCGTGCCGGCCCGGAGTGGTTCGCCGATGTCGGTGAGCCCCCCGCCCAGGATGATGCGCTCCGGGTCGAAGATCATGACGAGGTTGGCGAGACCGACCGCCACTTGTCGGCAAAAGCCGTCGAAGATGCGCTCGGCTTCTTTGTCGCCTCGGTTCAACGCCTCGGCGACGGTGAAGCCGGTGATCGCGGCGACCGATCCAGCCAGGCTGAGCGCGGAAGGAAAGAGGCCGATCTGCGCCTGGGAGCGCCCGATCTGACCGAGCGCCGTGCCCGACGCGTAGTACTCCCAGGGACCCCGCTGGCCGGTGTGGTGGGTCGGACCGTTGGCGTCGACGACCATGTGACCCGACTCGCCGGCGAAGCCGTTGTGGCCATGGACCAACCGGCCCCCGCACACGAAACCGCTGCCGATCCCGGTGCCGAGGGTGATGAGCATGTAGTCGTCGCTGCCCCGCCCGGCGCCGAGTTTGCCCTCGGCCCAGGTGGCGGCAGTCGCATCGTTCATGACGGTCACGTCGAGACCCGTTCGGCCGGCAAGTTCGGTGCCCAACGGGTACTCGACGAGATCTGGCAGGTTGGGGGAGTAGTGGATGACTCCTGAGCGGTGGGCGAGGCCGGCCACGCCGAGGCCCACGCCCTCGAGTTTGTCGTCGTGGTTTCGTGTCATCCGGTCGATCATCCGGACGAGCGTTTCGAGCAGGACGGGCCCGGTACCGGCGCTCGACTCGCGGTCGCGGTCGATAATGTCGCCGGTCTCCGGTTCGATGAGCAATGCCCGTGCGTTCGTTCCGCCGACGTCGAAACCCAGGATCATGGGATCGGAGGCTAGATGCAGCGGCCGGTGTCGGCGCGGGAATCGGTGACAGAATCCAACACCGGCCGGATTTCCGTCGTCGACACCGCAAAGCCCACGCCGCGGTCACGGCTGCGGGCGTACACGATCCCGAGCACGTCGCCAGTCTCGGCGAAGATCGGCGCACCTGAATCGCCGGCGGTGATCGCACCGTCGAACTCGAACGCACGTCGCTCGACGACATCCTCGATGTAGATGTCCTCGATCGTCACGCGAAGGAGGCGGGTGATCGTGGTATCGAAGGACTCAAGGCCAACGTCGGGACTCCACGCCACGGCGGTCGCGGCGGCGCCCGTCGAGGGCTCGCTCATCGGCCGCCCGTACCTCATCTCGTCGGATCGGATCACGGCGACGTCACGATCGGGGTCGAAGGCGACGACCTCGGCGGAAACGGCGAGGCCCGAGGGTCGGCGCAGGCTCACCTCATCGGATCCGGCGACCGTGTGGGCCGACGTGACGACCAGCACCTCGTCGCCATGGAGAACGGCGACACCGGTGCCGAAGGCGGGCTCGAGGCTGCAGCCCTCGGCGGCGACCCCGACCACCACATGGTCGACGGCCGTCAATGGGTCATCGACGCCACAGGCGACCGTGGCGAGGGTGAGGGCCGCTATGACTGTGATGCGGGCGCTCACACGGACAATCGGACACCGCCGGCGGCAGCGCTTTCGACTGCGGCGTCGCACAGTTGCTGGATGCGGAGGCCCTCGGCGAAGTCGGGATCACAGGGGCGTCGGGTCCGGACGGCATCGACGAAGTCACCGATCATTGCGCCTGATCCGCGGAAGGTGTCGCGGTACGTGTCGTGCACCGTGTCATGGCGAGCGCCGTTCCAGATGTCGTCGGGGATCGGCAGTTCGGCGGCCGGGCCGGACTCGCCGACCTTCACGCCGCGCACCGACTGCACGGTGTCCCAATCGCAGACGGCATGGAGCGTGCCGTCGCTGCCATGGGCATCGAACTCGTGCACCTGACCGAACGGCGTCGGCTCGTGGCACACCGCACTCGCCTGCACGGTGGCGTAGGCGCCGGAGGTGAACTCGAGGGTGATCAGCGCCGAGTCCTCACCGCGCTCGTAGGGCCGGCCGTCGGGTCGGTCGGCGCGCTCAATGAACGACCGCGAGAGACAGCCGACCGAGGAGACCTCGCCGAAGAACCATCGGGCAAGGTGGAGGAAATGGCTGCCGATGTCGCCGATGACGCCGCTGCCGGCCTCGCTGCGATCGAATCGCCAGGCGTACTCGCCGTGGCGAGCGAAGCCGGTGAAGTAGCGGAGCCCGAGGTGGAACGCCTCGCCGAGGTAGCCGTCGTCGATCAGTCGCTTCAGGTATTGGTTCACGGGCATGTAGCGGTAGGTGAAGGGCACGAGGGTGATCGCCCCGGCGGCGGTCGCCGCGCGTGTCATCTCCTGTGCTTGGGCGACATCAAGCCCGAGTGGTTTCTCGCACAGCACGTCGAGTCCCCGTTCGATCGCCTGGATCGACAGCGGGTGATGCGAGTCGTTCGCCGATGCGATGACGACGGCGTCGAGTGGTTGCTCGAAGAACTCGGTGGTGTCGGTGAAGGCGGCGGGGATCTCCCATTCCCGGGCGAACGACGAGGTGCGGTCGGGGTTGCGGCCGAGGACGGCGGGCACATCGACACCATCGAGGCGCCGCAGTGCGGGGAGGTACATCGAGTCGGCCCACCAGGACGTGCCGACGATGCCGATGCGGATGTGCTTCGTCATGTCAGGCCTTTCGGGGCGGCGCCGTCGACCGTCGCACCGACAGGGTCGGTGCGAGGTCGATGTGAGTGGGTTCGGTGCGGTTGTCCTCAATGCGCTCCAAAACCGTTCGGATCGCCAGTTGACCCATCTGGTGTCGCGGCTGGTTGATCGTCGTGAGCGACATGTGGTTGAGCTCGGCGATGAACGTGTTGTCGTACCCCACGACGGACACGTCGTCGGGCACCCGCAGTCCTGCCGCTTCGAGGGTGCTGAGCGCGCCGGCGGCGACGAGGTCGTTGAAGGCGAAAATGGCGGTGGGCATCGAATCGGTCTCGGCGAGGTCGACGATCGCGGCCTCGGCGTCGGCTTCGTCGTCGCCACCTCGCAGGGTTCGCGGCTCGAGTCCGAGCGAGCGCATGGCCTTCTCATAGCCGTGCGACCGGGCGCGTGAGGAGATGTTGGCTGCACCGTCGATATGGACGATGTCGGTGTGGCCGAGTTGGACGAGGTGTTGAACCGCGAGCGCGGCGCCGCGCTCCTCGTCGGTGGTGATCGTGTCGGCGCCGGGATAGTCGCGGCCGGACGCCACCACCACAGTTGGCACGACCGCAGAGGCTCGGACAATGTCGTCGTCGTCGAGTTTGGGGCCGACAAGGATCAATGCCTCGACTTGGAACTGCAGGTGGGTTTCGACGGCCCGCCGCTCCCGTTCGGCGTCGCGCCCGCCGTTGAGGATCAACACGTCGAAGCCGTAGTCGTCGGCGGCGGCCTCGACTCCGTACACGACCTCGGCGAAGAAGGGGTTGTGGATGTCGTTGATGATCATGCCCAGGGTCTTGGTGCGGGCCTGGGCGAGATTGCGGGCGTGGAGGTTCGGCCGGTACCCGAGCTGCTCCGCTGCGTGCAGCACCGCCTGGCGTTTGGTCTCGCTGACCTTCGACGAGTTGTTCATCACCAGGCTCACAAGGGCGCGAGAAACGCCGGCATGTTCGGCCACGGTCTCCATCGTCGGACGACTCATCGTCGGCTCCCCCCTGCGAAAGCGTTGCGCACCGTCGTTGGGCTTGACAAGTACGGTAGCCACCGTAAGATTTAGAGCGCTCTAACGCAATCGGGCGACAGGGCGCAGCGTTTTTCGCGGGGTCGGTTTGAGCAGTTTCTTCCAGCGCGTTGCCGGAGCACCCATCAGTTGGGGTGTCTGCGAAGTCCCTGGTTGGGGGCTGGAACTTCCGGTCGACCGTGTGCTGTCTGAGATGCAGGAACTCGGGCTTGCCGCCACCGAACTCGGATCCGACGGCTATCTCCCGACCGACCCCGGCGAATTGCGCGAGGTGTGCGCCCGCTACGACCTCGAGATGATCGGCGGCTTCGTTCCCGTCGTGCTCCACGACCCCGCTCAGCGCGACGCCAGCCTTGCCGCTGCCGAACGAGCCGCAGCGCTGATGGGCGGAGCTGGCGGTCACCTGTTCATCACGTCAATGGTCACCAGCTTCGACTGGGCGCCCCGCGTGGAAATCGATTCGGCGGCCTGGGATTACGCTGCGGCGATGCTCGACGAGATCGAGGAGATCGTCGCCGCCCACGGCATGTCGCAGGCGATCCACCCCCATCTCGGCACGATGATCGAGCGGCCGAGCGACGTGAAGAACGTGCTCGAGCGCAGCCCGGTCGGCTGGACCTTCGATATGGGCCACCTGATGATCGGCGGATACGACCCCGTCGAGTTCCTGGCCGATGCCCGCGACCGCATCGCGCATGTCCACCTCAAGGATGTGCACCTCGACCTCGCCGCACCTGTCCTTCGTGGTGAGCAGTCGATCATGCAGGGTGTACAGAACGGCATGTTCTGCCCGATGGGCGACGGCGACGTGCCGGTCGCCGCGGTCGTCACCGAACTCGAACGCAGCGGCTACGACGGCTGGTACGTGCTCGAACAGGACGCGGCCATCACCGACGGCGAACCGGCGCCGGGTGAAGGCCCCAAGGTCGATGTTCTCCGGAGCATCGAATATCTCCGTGCTATCAATGCGGAGTTCACCGCAGGTCAGAAGGCCTCGTGAACGCCCATGTTTGGCACGGGAACAACCCAAACCCTGAGGAGGGGGACAAACAATGAAGAAGCATTTCCGTTGGTTGGCAGTGCTGCTTGCGATCGTGCTCGTTGCCGCTGCGTGCGGTGACGACGACAGCAGCAGCGAGACCGCCGACTCGAACGACAGCGCAAGCACTGACGCCACCGAAGAAGAAGCGACCGAAGAAGAAGCGGTTGAGCAGACCCAGGGCGGTGACCTCACCTTCCACATGATCACGCACTCCGACGACGGCCCGTTCTGGTCCGTCGTGAAGCGCGGCATGGAAGCGGCCTGCGCCGATGTCGGTGTCAACTGTGTGTGGATGCCCGGCAACAACGACCCGGGCCAGATGGTCTCCGACATTGAGACCGCAATCGGTGAGGGCTCGAACGGCATCGCCGCGTCGCTGCCGTCGCCCGACCAGCTCATCGGTCCGCTCCAGGACGCCGTTGCTGCTGGTGTCCCGGTCTACACGCTCAACTCGGGCCTGAACGACTACACCACCATCGGTGCCACCACCCACATCGGTCAGTCCGAGGACGTCGCCGGTCAGGGCGCTGGTCTGCGGTTCAATGATCTCGGTGCCACCAAGGTCCTCTGCGCCCAGCAGGAGCAGTCGAACGTCGGCCTCACCGAGCGTTGCGCCGGTCTCGAAGAGACTTTCAATGGTGAAGTCATCACCCAGTTCGTCGGTCTTGACGCCGACCAGACCGAGCAGATCAACGGCATCAAGGCCGTCCTCGAGGCCGACTCGGCGATCGACGGCGTGCTCGGCGTCGGTCCGGTCATCACCATGTCGGCTCTCGCCGCCGCTCAGGACCTGGGCATCGACCTCACCATCGGTGGCTTCGACATGACGCCGGAGCTGCTCGATGCGATCGAGGCCGGCGATGTCGCCTTCACCGTCGATCAGCAGCAGTACCTCCAGGGCTACCTGCCGGTCATCCTCATGTACCTCGAGGCCACCAACGCCAACCAGGCGGGCGGCGGTCTTCCGGTGCTCACCGGTCCGGGCTTCGTGACCCCGGACAACGCCGCTGCGGTCAAGGAACTCTCGGCCGCCGGCACCCGCTGATCCACTCAGCGATGACCGGCTCGGCCACGGCTGAACCGGTCGCTTTCTGATCAGGGTCGATTCCGGGACGGGTCCAGTATCCGTCCCGGAATCGCCCGATCGGGCGCCCTCGAGGCGCCGCAAAACGGACACATTCCATTGGGGGGAGCCGTCACCGATGAGTGACACCACAGCCGGGGCTAGCGCAGCCCCGAACGCCGACGAGCGGCTGGCGTACCGAGGGGTCTTCCAGCGAGCACTCGTTCGACCCGAGATCGGTGCAGCCATTGGCGCTGTCGCTGTGTGGGTTTTCTTCTGGGCCGTCTCGGTCAAGTTCGGCCAGGCCAGTGGTGCCCAGTCGATCCTCGACCAGGCCGCCGCACCGCTTGGCATCATGGCGGTCGCCGTCGCGCTGCTGATGATCGGCGGCGAATTCGATCTCTCGTCGGGTGCCGCCACAGGCGCGCTCGGCATCTTGACCATCTTGTTGGTCCGCGACGTCGCCGGCGAAGCAGCTGGCGCAGGTTTCAGTCTCTGGGTCGCCCTTCCGATCTCGCTGCTCGCCGCCCTTGGACTCGGTTGGTGGAACGGCTTCCTCGTCAACCGAACATCGCTCCCGAGCTTCATCGTGACCTTGGGGTCCTTCTTCGTTCTGAAGGGCGCCAAGCTCGGTTTCTCGAAGCTGATCGTCGATCAGATTCAGGTCGGCAAGCTCGACGACCTCGCCATCTACGCCGAGGAAAATGGCGTTAGCGACAAGGGATACGGCCTGCTCGACAAGGTCTTCGCCGGGGAGTGGATCCGCAACGAGCATGTCTGGGACTCCCGCGACTGGGTGTACTCCATCGGCACCCTCGCCGGCCTCACGCTTGTCGTGCTCGCCGTCTACGAATTCCACTTCCGCCGCAAGGATGTGATGAACCCGACCGGCCTCATCGGTGTCGTCGTCGGTATCGCCCTCGGCCTCGCCGGCGTCTGGCAACTCCACAACACCGATGGCGCCGGCGCGAACACCATCGGTGCTGCCCTCATCGGCGCGGGAATGCTCGTCGGCTTCATCGGCTGGGGCGTGTGGCGTTACGCCCCGCACACGCAAAGCGACACGACAGCCGGCCGCCCCGACGGGGTGACGGCGCCGCTCATCGCCGGCGTTATCTGTTTCGTCGCCGCCGTCCTTGTCGGCACCTGGATGGATGCGCAGAACGGTGAGGACCTCACCGAAGCCTTCGATCTCGGTGGTGGCACCAGCCTCGCCATCGCCATCGTCGTCGCGCTCGTGGCGATGATCTGGTCAGCCGGCACCGGTGGTGCCTCAGCAGGCAACGTCATTGGGTCGGCCATCTCGGCGGCAGCGGCCGCCGCCCTCGGAGACGCCAGGGCTCGAGTCATCTCCACGGGCATCGTGGCGATCCTCGCCACCCTCGGCTTCCTCAACCTCTCCACCGAGCAGGGCGCCCGGGCGATCATCTTCATCGCCCTCACCGGCGCGGCCTTCGTCAGCCTGATCACCGCCGCAACCCGCGGCCGGCGGCACTCCGATCGTGCTGGTTCGGCACTGCTGCTGTTCACGTCGGTCGCACTCGTCGTCATGGCGTTCTTCGTCCAGAGCGAGTCGTCGGCTCCGAAGTTCCGAGCCGAGGCCTTCAGCTTCATGCTCGCCTTCGCTGCGATCATGGCCATCTGGGCGATCGCGAACATGCGCTTCGAGGTGCGCCGGTTCACGGACACCTCGGCCGATACGACGGCCCGCAACATGCTGCTCTCCGCGGTCCTGCTGATCGTTGTCGGGATGATCGCCCGCCTCGGCTGGGTCACCACCGAGGAGGCCGAGGTCGGCGGCTCGATCGTGAAGTACAGCGTCCGCATCCTGTGGTTCCTTGGCTTCACTGCCGTCGTGTCCTGGGTGCTCGCCCGGACCCGCTTCGGGAGCTGGACCTTTGCCGTCGGCGGCAACAAGGAAGCCGCCCGCCAGGTCGGTGTCCCCGCTGCCCGCACAAAGACCCAACTCTTCATGGTGGTCTCGGCCGCTGCGTGGTTGGTCGGTGTGCTGCTGGCGTTCCGCCTCAACACCATCCAGGCCAGCACGGGTGACGGCGAGGAGTTCGAATACATCATCGCCGCCGTCGTGGGTGGCACGGCGCTCACCGGCGGCTACGGCTCGACCATCGGTGCCAGCATCGGTGCCCTAATCATGGCGATGGCGGTGCAGGGCATCCCGTCCGCCCGGTGGAACTCCGACTGGAGGTTCGTCTTCGTCGGCGGCATCCTCCTGCTCGCTGTTGTCGCCAACAACTACATCCGCACCAAGGCCGAGTCGGCCCGCTGATCGAGGAGGTTCACGATGTCCGATACACCATTGCTCGAACTCGAGAACATCTCGAAGTTCTACGGCAACATCATCGCCCTCCAAGGTGTTACCACCGAGGTGCGCGCCGGGCAGGTCACCTGTGTGCTCGGCGACAATGGCGCTGGCAAATCGACCTTCATCAAGATCCTGGCCGGGGTGCACGAGCACTCCGAGGGCACCTTCAAGCTCGAGGGTCAGGAGGTCAACTTCAAGAACCCGCGTGAGGCGCTCAACGCTGGCATCGCCGCCGTGTACCAGGACCTTGCCATGGTGCCGCTCATGTCGGTGTGGCGGAACTTCTTCCTCGGTTCCGAGCCAACCAAGGGCGTCTGGCCCCTCGAGTGGATCGACAAGGCCGAGGCGAAGCGCATCGCCAAAGAAGAGATGGCCAAGATGGGCATCGACATCCGCGATACCGAGCAGCCGGTCGGCACGCTCTCCGGCGGTGAACGCCAGTCCGTCGCCATCGCCCGCGCGGTGTACTTCGGCGCGAAGGTGCTGATCCTCGACGAGCCCACGTCAGCGCTCGGTGTGAAGCAGTCGGGTGTCGTGCTGCGCTATGTGGTCGAAGCCGCCAGACGCGGACTCGGCGTGATCTTCATCACCCACAACCCGAACCACGCGTACCCGGTCGGCGATCGGTTCGTGATCCTCAACCGCGGCCAGTCGATGGGGAACTTTGCCAAGGAAGACATCAGCCAGAACGAGCTCACCTCGCTGATGGCCGGCGGTGCCGAACTCGAGGCGCTGCAGCACGAGATCGCCCAGGCCCAGAACTCGTGAACCGGATCCCGCCGACGCACCGCACGGTCCAGGAGACCACCCGTGGCACGCGCCGTCGAGAGCCGTACCCCCATTCGACCGAGATCGACCTGCAGGGTCGAGGAGGCTGATCGTCGATGTCGTCGCTCGATCTTCTCTCGATCGGAAGGGTGAGCGTCGACCTCTACGCCGAACAACCCGGCGTGACGATGTCCGACGTCACGACCTTCCGAAAGTCCATCGGCGGAACGGCCACGAACGTCGCCGTCGCCACCGCCCGCTACGGCCACGCCGTCGCGCTCGCGACGCGCGTCGGCGACGACCAATTCGGCCGGTACGTCGCCGATGCACTGCGGAACACGTTCAATGTCGACCCGCGATTCGTCGCCACCCATCCAACCTTGAAAACACCGTTGGCGTTCGCCGAGCTTGACCCGCCGGAGGACCCGACGATCATCTTCTATCGAGAGCCTGCCGCTCCCGACATGGAGATCGAGACCACGCCACAGCTTCTGGACGCAGTCGACACGGCGCGCATCCTCTGGATCCCGGCGAGCCGGTTCGCGTTCGACCGCAGCCGCACGACCGTCACCGAACTGTTGCAGCGTCGCAACCGGAAGCATCACACCGTCCTCGATCTGGACTGGCGTCCGATGTTCTGGGACAGCGAGGAGCAGGCCCATGCGGCGATCTCGCCGATGCTCGACCATGTCACCATCGCCATCGGGAACCGCAAGGAGTGCGAGGTCGCAGTCGGCACCGATGACCCCGACGAAGCAGCCGACCGCATGCTCGATCGCGGCCTCGACGCTGCGATCGTGAAGCTCGGGGGCGACGGTGTCATGGTCGCCACACCACAGCTTCGCGAACGGCTCTCGCCCTACCCGGTCGAGGTCGTCTGCGGACTCGGATCGGGCGATGCCTTCGGTGGCGCCTTCTGCCACGGCCTCCTCGAGGGCTGGTCACTGCCCGACACCGTTCGGTACGGCAACGCCGCAGGTGCCATCGTCGCTGGCCGCATGATGTGTGCCGACGACATGCCGACCGGTCCCGAGGTCGACGCCTTCCTTCAGGAGCGTGATCCTCGATGACGGCTCTACGAGAGAACACCCATGCCTGAACGCATCTTCATCGATCGCCCGCTTCCGCCCGGATTCGACGAACTCTTCGGCCCGGACTGGGAGGTGGTCGGCCCGGACGACGCCGAGCTTCCGACGTGTCGCGCTGCGATCGCCGGCGCGTCGCCATGGCCCGCCGAACGCATCGCCACGGGTGCCATGCTCGAGGTGATCTCGCGGTCGGGCATCGGCTTCGACACCGTTGATCTCGATGCCGCCGCCGCGCAAGGTGTCGTCGTGTGCAACACACCCGACGCGCCGTCGATCTCGACCGCCGAGCACACGATGAGCCTGCTCATGGCGGCGTCCAAGTTCACCGCCAACAATGTCGCCCGCCTGCGGGCTGGTCGACAGGACTTCTACGCCGCGCACGAGGGCATCGAGTTGAGCGGTGCCACCATCGGGGTGGTCGGTCATGGCCGGATCGGCAGTCGAGTCGCCCGCATGTGCGCCGCGATGGACATGCGCGTCATCGTCTGCGACCCCTATGTGGAGGTCGTCGAACACGAGCAGGTCGATCTCGACACGATCCTGACCGAGAGCCGGGTCATCACGATGCACACCCCGCTCACCGACGAGACCCGGAACCTGCTCGACGCGGCGGCGTTCGCTCGAATGCAGGACGGTGTCGTCATCGTGAATGCGGCCCGCGGCGGTGTGATCGATACGCAGGCGCTGGTCGACGCGCTCGACTCCGGCAAGGTGTACGCCGCCGGCCTCGATGTCACCGCTCCCGAACCGCTCGATCCGGAGCACACGCTCCTCAACCGCGACAACGTCGTGGTCACCCCGCACATCGCCTCGGCAACCGACAAAGGCCGGGTGCGGATGTACTCCGGTGCGATCGAGAACGCCCGCCAGGTCCTTGCCGGCGAGCGTCCTGTCGACTGTGTCAATCCCCATGTCTACGAAGTTCTGGAGGGACGTTCCTCGTGAGTGCACGCAAGAAGATCCGGGTCGGTGTCGTCGGCTTCGGTTGGATGGGCCAGGCCCATACCCGATCAATCCTGCGAATCCCGACCTTGTTCCCCGAGCGCGAGTTCGACGCCGAACTGGTGATGATCAGCGACAACATGGCGTCGCGGGTCGATCAAGCCGTCGCCGACTTCGGCTTTGGTCACGGCTCCGTCGACTGGAACGACCTGATCGCTAACGACGACATCGACGTCGTCGTGATTTGCGCGCCGAACATGCTGCACGAGCCGATTGCGATCGCTGCTGCCGAAGCGGGCAAGCATGTGTTCTGCGAGAAGCCGGTGGGTGGCACACCCGAACAGACCGTTCGCATCGAAGCCGCCACGCGGGCGGCCGGTGTGATCACAGGTGTTGGATACAACTACCGATGGGCGCCGTTGGTGCAGTACGCCAAGCAGTTGATCGACGCTGGTGAACTCGGTGAGATCACCAACTACCGGGGTCGCTTCTTCTCGATGTACGGCGCCGATCCGATGGGTCTGCTCTCGTGGCGCTTCATGCTCGATGAGGCCGGCCATGGCGTGTCGTCGGACATTCTCAGCCATTCGGTCGACCTCGCCCACATGCTGATCGGCGGTATCGAGAAGGTCGTCGGTATGGGTCACATCCAGATTCCTGAGCGTCCACTGCCCAAACCGGGAGGGACCCACTACGACGTCGGCAAGCCCGGTGACCCGACCGGCACGGTCGAGAACGAGGACTATTTCGGCGCGATGTGCGTGTTCGAGAACGGTGCCCGTGGTGTGTTCGAGTCGAGTCGCTCGATCATGGGTCCGCAGAGCCAGTGCGCGTTCGAGGTGTACGGCACGAAGGGATCGCTGATGTGGAACCTTGAGACGATGAACGAACTGAAGCTGTTTCGCGCCTCCGAGCCCGAACTCGGCTACAAGACCGTCTACTCCGGCGACCGCTTCCCGTATCACGGCCACTTTGTGCCGGGTGACGCCAACCCGATCGGGTACGAGGACCTCAAGGTCATCGAGGAGTTCGAATATCTGTCGTCGGTCGCCAACGGTCGCCAGCACACGCCCGGCTTCGCGGAGGCGATCGACTATGTCAGCGTGCAGGACGCAATGCTGCGCTCGTGGAAGTCCGAGAAGTGGGAAACCGTCGAGCGGCTGAGCCCGCGCGACTGACCCGAGCCACCCGGGACTGCATCAGGAGAGATCATGGAGACGATCCGACTCACAACGGCCGACGCCATCGTCAGGTACCTCATCGCTCAGAAGTCCGTGATGCCCGACGGCAGCATCGCCCCGCTCTTCCCGGGGGTGTTCGCGATCTTCGGTCACGGCAACGTCACCTGCCTGGGTCACGCGCTCGAGCAGCATCAAGACGAACTGCCGACCTGGCGGGGACAAAACGAGCAGGGCATGGCGCTCGCCGCCACCGCCTACGCGAAGACGGTGCGTCGTCGCCAGATCATGGTGGCGACCTCGTCGGTCGGCCCTGGCGCGACGAACATGGTCACCGCCGCCGGAGTGGCGCACTCCAACCGCATCCCGTTGCTGTTGATTGCGGGTGACACCTTCGCCAGCCGTCTCCCTGATCCGGTGTTGCAGCAGGTCGAGCACTTCGGTGAGCCGTCGACGACGGTCAACGATGCGTTCCGTTCGGTCAGCCGGTACTGGGATCGCATCATGAAGCCCGAGCAGGTGGTGTCGTCGCTGCCCCACGCAGTGCAGACGATGCTCGACCCGGCCGACTGCGGCCCGGCCTTCATCGGTCTGCCTCAGGACGTCGCCGCCGAGGCCTACGACTTCCCGGTCCGCTTCTTCGACGAGCAGATCCACCATCTGACCCGTCAGCGGGCCGACATCCATCAACTCGACTCGGCGGCCGCCGCGATCGAGAACGCCGAGAAGCCGCTCATCATCGCCGGTGGTGGAGTGCACTACTCCTTTGCCGAAGCCGAACTTGCCGCGTTCGCCGAGACCCACAACATCCCTGTCGTCGAGACGGTCGCCGGCAAGGCATCGCTTCTCGCGTCACACCCGATGTACGCCGGTCCGATCGGTGTCACCGGCTGCGAGGCGGCCAACAATCTGGCCGCCGAGGCCGATGTCGTCGTGGCGGTCGGCACTCGACTCGAGGACTTCACGACCGGCTCGTGGACTGTCTTCAAGAATGCCGACGTCAAGATCGTCGGCATCAACACGGCCCGCTGGGACGCCACCAAACACCTCGCCCTTCCGGTTGTTGGCGACGCACGCGAAGCGCTCACGGACCTGACCGGTCGCATCGGGAACTATCGAGCGCCCGAGTCGTGGAGCGACACGGCGTCGGCCGAGGTGTCGCAGTACCACGCCTACATCGACAAGATCGCCGCTCCTGACGCCAACGGGGACGAACTCCCGAGTTACGCCCAGGTCGTCGGAGTCGTCGATCGGTTGGCCGGCCCCGACGATTTTGCCCTTGCCGCCGCAGGTGGTTTCCCGGGCGAGGTCAACAACGGGTGGCGTCAAAAAGCGCTCAACAGCTTCGACTGCGAGTACGGCTTCTCGTGCATGGGCTACGAGATCTCCGGTGGTTGGGGGGCGGCGATGGCGTTACCGGACAAGGACGTCACCGTCTTCGTGGGTGACGGTTCGTACCTGATGATGAACAGCGACCTCTACAGCTCGGTGCTGTCGGGCCACAAGATGATCGTCATCGTCTGCGACAACGGTGGCTTTGCCGTCATCAATCGGCTGCAGGTCAACCAGGGTGGTGCCCCCTTCAACAACCTGCTCGCCGACTCCAGGATCGTCGAGGAGGTTCGGGTCGACTTCGCCGCCCACGCCGCCGCCATGGGCTGCAACGCCGAGACCGTCTCGACCATCGATGAACTCGAGGCCGCCTGGAAGCGGGCCAAGGAAGCCGATCGCACGACGGTCATCGCCCTCCAGACACACCAGAATTCGTGGACCGAAGGCGGCTCATGGTGGGAGGTCGGTGTGCCTGAGGTGTCGGCGTACGAATCGGTGCGTGAGGCCCGAGCCGAGCTCGATGAGGGCAAGTCCGATCAGCGAGCGGGTTGGTAACGCCATGAGCTTCGACGGGCGTGTCGCCTTGATCACGGGAGGCTCCCAGGGCTTGGGCTACGCCACCGCAGCCCTGCTCAAAGAAAAGGGTGCGAGCGGCCTGCTGCTCGTCGGCCGCGATCAGGCCAAGGGTGAAGCGGCCGCGGCGTCGCTCACGGGAGACGGCTGCCGGGCCGTGTTCGCGTCGGCCGATCTCGCCGATCCCGACGGTCCGGAACGCTGCGTGGCTGCTGCCGATGAGACGTTCGGGACGCTTCATGCCACCGTCAACTGCGCAGCAGCCACGTTCCGCGGGTCGGTGTGGGATTCCACGGCGGCCATGTGGGACGAGATGATGGCCCTTAACGTCCGCGCCGCTTGTCTCGTCGCTCAGGAGTCGGCCAAGCTCATGGTGCGGGAGGATGTCGACGGTTCGATCGTGCTGATCGGTTCGGTCGCCCGTCACGGCGGGGCTCCCAATCTCTTGCCGTACTCGGCGTCGAAGATGGCGCTCGTCGCCGCCACCCGCAACATGGCCTTCACGCTCATGCGCCACCGGGTTCGGGTGAACATGCTCAACCCGGGCTGGATGGACACGCCCGCCGAGGACATCACCCAGCGTCGCTACGAAGGCGCGACCGACGGTTGGCTCGAACGGGCCGAGGCCGTGCAGCCGATGGGCAAGCTCATCAAGCCCGACGAGATCGCGCACACGATCGTGCACCTGTGCTCGCCGGAGAGTGGGTTCCTGACCGGCCAGGACATCGACTGGGATCAGACGATTCTCGGGGTCGCCGCCGAACCCCGTCCCGGACCCGAACTCGGTGAGCTTCCGCCAGGGTTGCAGTCGTGACGCGCGTCGGTGTCATCGGTGTCGGCGGGATGGGGGCCTGTCATGCCCGCCATGTCGCGGATCTCGCCGGTGCCGAACTCGCCTGGGTTGCCGACCCCGACGCGCACGTCGGGCAGGCGCTCGCAGACGAACTGGGTTGCGAGTGGGTTGCCGAGGGCATGGATCGCATCGGTGAGATCGATGCGCTCGTCATCGCCTGTCCCGACCGCTTTCACCATCGATACGTGATGGCTGGTCTCGAACGCGGCGTGCCGATCCTCGCCGAGAAGCCACTCACCGTGGAACTCGCCGATGCCCGCGAGATCGTCGACACCGAGGTCGCACTGGGTCGTCGCTTGATCCAGCTCGGCTTCATGCGGGTCTACGACGAACGCCACACCCAGGTCGCCGACGCTCTCGAGCACCTTGGTGCAGCGCGACACATCCGGTGCGTGCATCGCAACACCAACGATGGTTCACGCACGCTGCCGCAGATGCTCGTCGAGTCGATCATTCACGACATCCACACCGTTCGATGGCTCGGGGACGACGAGATCGTCTCGGTCGCCACGTCCGTCATTGCCGGAGGGGTCGACACCCGGATGATCATCGCCACGTGTCGCCTGGCGGGCGGCGCAGTCGCCGTGCTCGAGTTCGACGACATCGCCACCGGCTACGAGGTCTCGGTCGAGGTCACGGCAGAGCGCGGCAATGTCATCGCAGCTGAGCCTCTCCGGGCCGCGGTCCGGGCCGACGGCATGGTTGCTGGATCCATCGGCGACGACTGGTTCTCGCCGTTCCTCGACACCTACCGCGTCGAGATGCGTGACTTCCTCGACTCGGTCGAGGCGGGTGCCGCCCGTGGCCCGTCGGCATGGGACGGCTACGCCGCCCAGGCCGTGGTCGAGGCCGCTGCTGCGTCGGCTGCCGCCGACGGCGTCGCCGTCGGCGTCGACCTGCCGACCAAACCGGCGCTGTATTCCCCCGGCCCATCTCCCATCGACAAAGACGGAGTTTCCCGATGACCGTTCGTTTCGTCGTGCTCGGCTGTGGCCGAATCGGTTCTATGCACGCCGCCTATCTTCACCGCCGGGTCGCCGGTGCCGAGGTCGTCGGCGTGTTTGATGTCGCCGCTGAAGCGGCCACAAACGTCGGTGCCGAACTCGGCGTTCCCGTCGCCGCCGACCTCGAAGCCGCACTGGTGATCGACGCCGACGCAGTCGCGATCTGCACCTCCACCGACACCCACGTCGACGTCATGATCGCTGCGGCCGAAGCCGGTCGCGCGATCTTCTGCGAAAAGCCGATCAGCCTCGACGTCGCTGAAGTCGACCGGGCGCTTGCAGCGGTCGAGGCTGCCGGCGTTCCGCTGCACATCGGCTTCAATCGCCGGTTCGATCCGTCCCACAAGGCGGTTGCCGATGCCGTCGCCGATGGTTCGATCGGTGAGGTCGAGGTCGTCAACATCACCAGCCGGGACCCGGCCCCGCCACCGATCGCCTACATCGAGGTCTCGGGCGGCATCTTCAACGACATGGCGATCCACGATTTCGACATGGCTCGCTTCGTGACCGGTAGCGAGGTCGAGTCGGTCTATGCCCTCGGCCGCGTACGGGTCGACCCGGCGATCGGGCAGGCCGGCGATGTCGACACCGCCGTCATCGTTCTCACCCACGAGAACGGCTGCCTCACCACGATCGACATCAGTCGTCGTGCCGTCTACGGCTACGACCAGCGGGTCGAGGCCTTCGGCAGCGGCGGCATGGCCCAGTCGAACAACCACCACGATGCCAACGCCCTCGTGGCCACCGCCGGGGGCTACCGCCAGCCCCCACTCCAGAACTTCTTCCTCGAGCGCTACACCGCCAGCTATCTCGATCAGTGGGAGGCATTCGTCGCCGCCGTCGAGAACGGCACCCCAACACCGATCAGCGGTGCCGACGGCCGAGCCCCGCTCGTCATTGGCATGGCCGCCAAGCGCTCGATGGACGAAGGCCGTCCTGTCCTGATCACGGAGATCATCTGATGAACGAACACCTCTTCACGCCCGACCGATCGAAGACCGTCCAGATGGAGATCACGCCCGAGTCGGCAGGCTGGAGTTATCTCAGCTTCGCCATCGTCGGCCTGAAGCCGGGCGAACGCCACGACCACCTGCTCACCGACCAGGAGACGGCGGTTGTGCCGATCAGCGGTTCGGCCACCGTCAAGGTCGGCGATATCGAGACCACCCTGTCTCGCACCTCGGTGTTCGAGGAGATGCCCCGCATCGCCTACGCCCCGCCCGGCGTCGCGATCGAGATTGTCGCCATCGACGAGGCATTCGAGTTCGCCATCGGCTCGGCACCGGCCGAGGGTCGCTACCCGGCGCGCATCATCGAACCGGCCGACATGTCCAGTGAGCTTCGTGGGGGCGGCGCCGCCTACCGCCAGGTCAACCATGTGCTGGCGCCGCCGATTGATGCCGAGCGCCTCATCCTCTATGAGGTCTATGTGCCTCGTGGTTCGTGGTCGGGTTGGCCGCCGCACTGCCATGACGGTTTCAACGGTTCGCCGTATCTGGAGGAGACGTACTACTTCCGACTCGACCCGTCCGACGGCTTCTGCATGCACCGCAACTGGCGGACCGACGAGGATTTCGACGAAGTCCTCACGGCCGGCGACGGCGATTGCGCCATCGTCACCAAGGGCTTCCACTCGACGGCAGCTGCGCCCGGGAGCCACATGTTCTTCCTCAACTATCTGGCAGGCGAACTCGTCGACGGCGAACGCGTCACCCCACCGTGCTTCCACGATGCCTACACCTGGATCGAAGAGGACTGGGACAAGTTCGGCTGGGAACTCCCCAAGGTGCGCCCCTGACATGAACGACCTTTCGTCCATGCTCGACGACCTCACCAACGACAAGCGCCGTTTCGGCGTCTTCGCCATCGATCATCGCGACTCGCTGCGGGCGTTCGTGCGCCCCGACGATCCCGATTCGCTGACGGCGCAGGAGATCACCGATCTCAAAGATCAGATGGTGCGAGCGATTGCGCCCGACGCCACCGGCGTCATGCTCGAACCGGAGTACTCGATCCCGCAGCTCATCGACTCCGGCGCCAAGCCAGCGACGATCGGCTTCACCGCTGCACTCGAGGCGCAGGGCTACCTGGGCGATCCGGAGAAGGGCCCGACCGAACTCCTCGACGGCTGGTCGGTCGAACAGGCGAAGGCCAGCGGCGCCTCGTGCGCCAAGTTGTTGCTGCCGTACCGCCCCGACCGCCCGTTGGCCGAGGCCCAGGAGCAGGTTGGTCGCGAGGTCGTCGCCGAGTGCAACCGGGTTGGCATCCCCGTGGTGCTCGAGCCGCTCTTTTACCAACTCGACGATTCGTCGCTCCGCCCGAAGCTGGTGCTCGAGACCGCGCAACGCTTTGCCGCGATGAGTCCCGATCTGCTCAAGCTGCCGTTCCCGGTCGATCCGTCCGATCCCGACGAGGACCACTGGTTCGCTGCATGTCGCACGATCTCGGAGATCGCCACGATGCCGTGGGTGTTGCTGTCGGGCGGAGGCTCATTCGACACCTACCTGCGGCAGGTGGAGGTTGCGGTGAAGG
>Ga0255772_10000630_pt1 | contig 34752 bp, 48 predicted proteins | sample 071ome_34_FD_179970 | JGI IMG/M metagenome (GOLD analysis project Ga0255772, IMG submission 179970) | Coastal salt marsh microbial communities from the Groves Creek Marsh, Skidaway Island, Georgia - 071411BT metaG (version 2) | ecosystem: Environmental > Aquatic > Marine > Intertidal zone >...
GCCTTGCCCTTGGTACGCCTCAGGATCTGGCTCACTCCCTCCGTGATCGCCGAGTGGTCCGGATGTTCCTCGATGGTGCCTACGAAGTTTTCTGATACTATATCTTGTGTCTGATCGCCTTGGATGGCACTAGATATTGTGGCACTAGATTTAGTGTCTTGTGTTTTGGTTGGCACTAGGATGATTTCCGTGATCTTCATGTCAGTATTTATAGCCTTAATCCTGACACTGCTTAACCTTATTGACCTTAATAACCTTAATAACTTAAACTTAACCGCGGACCTGACTGCACCTAAAGTGCTACATTCTGCACAAGATCAACTTCGCATGGACAGATGTGTTAAATACACGTGCGATGAAGATATTCGAGATATACAACACGGACGAGAACATAGGACCTGCACCCAAGGGGGCCTGTTCCAAACCAATGAGTAGCCTGCCCGCTTCGTGGGTCAGCAGTTGTAAGTCTCAGGGCAAGATGAAACGCACAGGAAACCGCAGTGAGAAAGTTGGCGGCAAGACCATGAAGGTCAGCGGCAAGCGTATCAAGGGCAAGAAGTACGGTGGACCTCTGCCCGACTATTCGAAATAATCTGAAATAAAACGAACCTTAATAGCGAGCCAATAGCGAGCCATACACCCTATCAGCCCATTGCTGGTTCTGTTCCACGGTCATGTGATTTATCTTGCCCCTGCTGTTGAGCTTCTCGCCATTAGAATGCCAACTGAATCTGTACATGCTATCATCTATGAACGTGCCTGTGGTGAGTTTGATGCCAGCATCCTTGCCAGCGGTCTCGAACGGTCGGAAACTCCACATCTGCACGATCTCACTGTTGACTTTGGACAGGATGTTCTGGTCATAGTGTTTCAGTGCGTACTCGTAGGCCATCTCGTCCTTGTCATAGTTGTGTAGGTGTATCCAGTACTGGTCCAGTGCTTCGTACATCTTGGGATCCACTCCGGGCAATGGTTCTGTGTTTGCACTCAATATGTGTTTAGGATGGTACAACCTGTAGGGTTCTGTCCAACAGAATATGGATATGTCTGGCACATTGTTCTGTGCTATCAATCGGTTGTATCGGAAGAACACACTCCATATGCTACGGCCCGGCTCACCAAACCACATGGGTCTTGAACAACCCAACTTCTTCTGCAGGATGTTGCACCAGCTCTCAGGCTGGTTGCTGGCACAGAAACTGTCTCCAAAGAATCCTATCGTTTTCATGTGCTAGGTATCAGGGAAATCTCTGTACAAGAAGTGTTGTATGGTTTCAACGTCCACGTATTGATTGAATCCCACGTGTGCATCATCAACCTCGGTGTCCTTTATCGTGATGTCCATGGCATCATCTAGATCCTGCATGGTTTGAAACTCCATGTCTATCCTGAATTCCGGAAGATCCATGGATCTGAAACCCAGTTTCATCCTCGTGATCCTGTAGGAGTGCATCTTTCCATGTTGGACCAATTGATCAAGGAACAATCTCATCTTGGACACGAATTCATGCGCACTGATACCATCCTTGTGATCTGCGTAGATTGTGTAAATGTTCATTTTTGTTGTTGTTTCTAAGCACTATATAGGCCTGTGGGTCGGTTGTCAACTGCTTTTAGCATAGATTTAACACAGGATCCTGATAAATAAGTTTGTATTTGCACAAACAAGGTTACGAGGAGTTTCAAATGGCAAGAAGAAGATGTATAGAAGAAATCACTGTGTATGACATCACAGCCGCCACAGGTTACAAGGCGGGACTGACAGGAGACTGGAACGCCGAGCTCGGTCAAGAAGTGGTAACAGACATTCAGTGTGAACAGTACTTTTTAACAAATAGATACAGCAGTTTGCCATCAAAGACCGGCACAGACAGCCTGTCTGCCGCTGATCTCACATCTGTTTTCAACTATAAAACATACGCAGATGTCAATGCGGCCAAGTCAGCAGTTTTGGCGGATGATTACGTGAGCTGGATAGAATCAAACACCGATTCAGTGAGCTACAGTTGGTCTAATGGTAAACTGAAGATCGACATGATGTTCGCTGACCAGTCTGCGTACGATACCTATCTTACAGGTATAAAGGACAACAACAAGAGATCCTTCAAATTTACCGGTCCTGTCACAGCAACGGTAACTTCATAAAGAAAATTCAATCGTTAGAAAAGGGCGACACATTTCTGCACCGCCCTTTTTTTTACTCTAAACTACGCTACTGATAGATTCACAGCACTTGGACCCTTGGGACCATCCTGTGTTTCAAACGATACCGTGTCGCCTTCATTCAACGTGTTAAGGCCTGCGGCCTCCACTGCTGAGATGTGTACGAACACGTCCTTGTCTTCATGTGCGATGAATCCAAAACCCTTAGAGGTGTTGAACCATTTTACTGTTCCTTGATTGCTCATGTTTGTTCTTTCTTTATTGGTTATTTTTGTGAGGTAGTCTGTATCTAAAATAGGGCGGGAGGTTTGTTATGTCTTCTGCGTCTTGTCTTGTTACTCTTGTCTCATCGTTACTTATGCCTTAAAGAGTGGGCGATATATCGCCCACTCCACCAACTTAACTATTGGGAATTAAGCAGAGTAGTTGATTACTTTTCTGCCTGATTTCTTTAATAATGAAATGATGTTTGATTTCATTGTTAATGCAGAAGCCTTAGGTGCTGTACCTAAAACTTCAACTGTAAAATCAATACCTTTTGATAACAACTTGTTGGTCGCTGTTTTTCTTGCAGTGTTTTTTACTGCTAGGTTTTTGAACTTGATTTTACCACCGTGTACTTCACCATTCACTTTGTATGAAGAAGCCGGCTCGGCGAATACACCAATCTGCTTCGCTCTTGATTTGAAGTTTCTAGTGTATACAACGTATTGAGTTGAGTTTGCCATGGTTTTTGTTTCCTCTTTAGTAGATGGAAAAAGTGTATTAAACATACCTTTTAGCATATTGTTCCTCTTTCCTTGTTTATTGTTAATAAAAGATCCGCCGGAGTTTCAATCTCTGTTATCCTACGCATCATGTTTACAATTATATACTAGAAAGTGTATTACGTCAACCAGTATGAAAAGATCAACTTTTATGCGACTAATTGTCCTTGTAGTCGGGCACCTGGAATAGGTCTATGCCCTCGTCCAACAGTTGATTGGTTTCTTCCTTGGTGGCTTTGCCATAGAACTTCTGATCCCTTTTACCTTTTGCGGCCTTCCTGGCCTCCCGGGCGAAGTTTTTACCAACGTCCTGGAAGTCTTTCTTGATCTTCTTGTTCAACTTACGCAGTATTGATTCCGCACTCTCGCCCATTACCATGTAGTCGTCAGGTTCAGCCTTGGGTGTTGACAGTTTCACGTTGGGTGCCATGATGGCCTTGTCCACCGCGGTGCTGTCGCACATGGGACATTGTATCATGCCCTTGTTCTTCTGTTTCGTGTATTCCTTACCGCTGGGGAACCAACCCTCAAACTCGTGATTGCATCTGCATCTTAGTTTGTACTTGATCATAATATTATTTACATTATACACTTGACAGATAAATGTGTCTACTGTAATATAAGATTATGGCATTACACAACACATCAGGATACACTCCCGGCAGACCCAAGAAGACTTCACAGGGCAAGAACAAGAGCAGGATTAAACTGAGCTCCATGAACAAGCACAAGAAGAGAAGTTACAAGGCCTATGCAGGACAGGGCAAGTAAGGACGAACTAAGGTTACTCAAGGCACAGATAGGCAACCTCGAAGTGCAGGTTTCCGAGTACCGACAGATCGTCAAAGAACTTACTGACAAGTTGAGACTGTATGAAGAGATCAATGGATCAGTGTTCAAGGCCAGTAGAAATCCTAAATAAGTACTGGTATGTTCGAAAATGTAAAGGCATACAAGTTCAATCTCCTCGACAAAAAAGCAAAGACCGACATTGCCAATTCTTGTAATTTCCCCCACAAGGCCGCGACGATCGACGTGGAGGGAGACTGCATGATCTGTACCTGTGACGGATGGTTGCCCATCGGTGTGTGCAACATCCTTGACATCGATAGGCTTGAACAGATCTGGGACAACGATACCGCCCACAAGATACAGAAGGATGTGGATGATAAGAAGTTCACATGGTGTTCGGTCGACCATTGTGGGATAAGGAAAATGAATCAGATCATGGAGCGGCACAGCCTTTCTATAAACATCGACGAAGGCTGTAATCTGGCCTGTCCGAGTTGTCGCAGTGGTAAGATAAACTACACCGCCGGTGCCAAGTATGAAACAAGATCGCGTGTGGCGAAACAATTGGTCAGTTTGATTAACAAATTTGACAACCCCTTGGAGATCATGATGAGTGGAAATGGTGATCCCTTCGCTTCTTTGATTTACCGTCCTTTATTGCTTGACATGGAGCCCAGAGACAACATACAGATCCGGATGCTGACCAACGGTCTGTTGCTGAAGAAGATCATGCCAAGGGTGAAAGTCAAGGACAGCATCAAGCACTTGGACATATCCATAGACGCTGGTGACAAAGAGACCTACGAGAAAGTCAGGCGTGGTGGCAGTTGGAATCTGTTGATAGACAACCTAGACTACGTGAAGAAGGAGTTTGACTGTGAGGTAACCTTGAAGTTTGTGTTGCAACGAGACAACATAGACAGTGTTGAAAATTTTATCGCGCTGATGGACGATTATGGATTCTCCGGCAACATCATGCCGCTTGAAGATTGGTCTTCGATGAAGAACTTCTCTGACCACGATGTGTTGTCGCCTGATCATCCTCTTAATGCCCGGGCCATGCAGTTGTTAGATAGATATAGGAATCACAAACGCCTGTTCCTACATAGCATCTAGAAATATCTTAAACCAAAAATAACAGCATCCTTCTTTTTTCGGAACTTCACATGCTGGTAGTCCACTATGTAGACATTCAGTCTCCCTCCGTGTTGGCGTAGTATACGTTCCGTATCGAGGGGCCTGATGGTTATCCTGTCTTCCTCAGGCAATCTGGCCTCATACCCCCAGAAAATTGGCCACCAGTGCAGTGGGTTCAAGGAATCAAATCTCTCTTTCATTATTATCAGGAATATAACAGGTGCTATGGTGAATGGTTCCGCCCACCATGGAATGCTGTCAATGGTCAAGAAGTCTATGAGATGTATGAAACCTGTCCATAAAGACAGCATGGTAAACAATATGCCCATTACGGGCCAGAAGTCGTCTTCCATGTCGATGTCGTGATCATAGTGCGAGTACATCCTGCGTTTCTGTTGCTGACTCAGTTTCATATAAAGTATATAGTGTTTAGATAATTAACTATACATAATTTGTTGTAACGCTCTAAAAGAAGTTCACAACACAATCCTAAAGAAATCGATATGGAACTTGCTATATTAATGGCGGGTGTAGTTTACGGCTTGATCATCGGCCTTGTACCTGCCGCAGGAGCAACAACAGGATTAATCACACTATTCGGATTCATGCCCTACTTCGTGGGTGACCCCTACTTGGGCGTGATATTCTGTGTGGCAGTTGTGGCATCCTCGACAACCGGTGATTCATTCAGTGGTGTGCTGTTGGGCATACCTGGAGCCAACTCCGCGGCCGCCACCATGGTGGATGGTTTCCCCATGGCCAAGCGTGGAGAGGCCACAAGGGCATTGAGTGCCGCGATAACATCCAGCACCGTGAACGGATTATTCTGGGGATCACTGACATTCCTGTTCCTGCCATATTACACCAAAGTTGTGATGTACATGGGTATACCTGAACTGTGGGCATTGGTGCTACTTGCATTTGTAACAGTTGGCTTCTTGTCTACCAAAAAATATGTAAGGAGTGTGCTGGCGATTATTATAGGTATAACCTTAGGACTGGTAGGTGTTGATGCCAACAATGTGCCTCGATTCACTATGGGATGGAGGTACCTCGAGGACGGTATACAGATCTTGCCTTTTGTAGCAGGACTTTTCGCAATACCTGAACTTTGGGACGGATGGTTGAACAGAAAGAAGACAACCAAAATGGAAACAGGTGAGGGCAGTATAAAACATGTGATACAAGGAATCAAAGACACCATCAACTGTTGGCGAGACAGCATACGAGGTGGAGCCATAGGGTCTTTCATAGGACTGCTACCCGGACTTGGCGGGGCAATGGCAGACTGGTTGGCCTACGGAGCCACGGTCGCATCAAACCCCATAGAGAAGTTTGGAAACGGCAACGTCAAAGGCATAGTTGGAGCGGAAGGTGCCAACAATGCACAGAAGGCCTCTAGTTTCATACCGACAGTCTTGTTTGGGATACCGGGTGCGCCATTCGCCGCCATACTGATGGGCCTGTTCCTGTATCTGGGCATAGACTTAGGATCACCTGATACATTTTACGACGACAGATTATTTGACAGCATGACATTTGCGTTCCTGCTTGGGACAATGATTACTGCCATCATCTGTTATGGACTGGCATACTTCGCAGGATGGGTAACACGTGTGCCTTACGTGTACTACTTCCCTTTCATCCTGGCCGTTATTGTTTGGGCCACCTTACAATACACAGGCGGATGGGAGGACCTTGCGGTACTTGTAGCATTCTCTATATTGGGTGTGCTGTGTAAAAAATTCCAAGTCAGCAGGCCAGCACTGCTGATCGGGTACCTGTTGAGTGACAGGATATACAATCTCACTTATCAACTAACTACGCTTCATTCGGTGACGGATTTATTAACAAGACCGATCTTTATTTCTATAATGATCTGTGTTATACTTTTACTGTATTGGGGCATAACAAAAAGGAGTCGAATAGACTATGCTTAAGAAAACAATAATGGCTTTGGTGTTGATGACAACCACTGCCCTGGCAGATTACAATTTAATCGTGCCACAAAAACCATCCGGTGGAACATCTGTGTGGGCACAGATAGTTGTGGCTGAATGGGAGAAACACCTAGGTGAAAAAATTAATTTAATCTACAAACCAGGTGCCAGAGACCAACTGGGACCTAACGAATTCCAAAACAAATTAAGGTTCGATGACAAGACCATCCTTGTATCACACGGTGGTAACGGTATATCATACCTCGTTGAACCCGTGGACTACAACTACTTGGATTGGGAATCAATAGGACAGATGAATCTTAACATCATTGTGGGTGTAAACAAAGACGCAGACACAACAAATGGACCTATTAAGTTTCCTTCAGGATCTGGAATGACACCAGAGATCATGGCAATCACTATGTTACTCGCAGGACCCAACAATGATCCTATCAAAACATTCGAAGATAAGATCGTCTGGGTAAAGGGAATGAAGGGATCAGAAAGGCGACTTGCCTTCATCAGAGGTGACTTGAATGCCACGAGAGAGAACCCTGCCGCTTACAAGAAACACGTGGTGCCAGTGATTGAAAAAGGCAATGCCTACACTTGGTTCCATCACGGACTACTCGATGTTGGTACAGGCGAACACAGCAAAGATCCAAACTTCACTGAGCCAACCTTTGAGGAGTTGTTCGAGAAGATGCACGGTGTTGCACCAAGCGGTGACTTCTACGATGCATACAAACTTGTGAAGAGTTGGAGGGACGCACTACAGAAGGCGTTCTGGGTCAACAAGGGCAATCCTAACAAGGACAAATTAGTATCATCGCTTAACAAGATGATTGCTGATCCAGAGTCAGTCGCGGCCATAGAAAAGAAAGTTGGCAGATACGAATGGAGGACTGGTCAACAGGGTGACGATGCGGTGAAGACCTTGAAGTCTTTCATCACACCAAAAGCATTAAGAACTTTGGCCGACTTCAAAAGCAAACAGTTGGGTTACAACACTGTTTACAAACAGGAGTTGACAAAATAATGTATGTGCTTTTCACTGGTGCTCCTGGATCCAAGTGGAGCAGTGTGGCGGAGAGCCTGAGTCGTTCACCGGACATAGACACATCAGATAGCACCAGTGGAAGAGCCTACAACAACGGAGAAGTCAAACACAGGGGATCCTACTTCGACCCAGGAATGGAATTCGAGAATGACCCGGAGAACTGGGACAGACCATTCTCAGGCAAAGGTCACAGGATAATAAAATCACACACATTCGCACACAAACTCGATGAACTAAAAAATTTACAATATCCAATAGTCATGGTGTACCGAAGCCATCTAGAGTGTCTTGATTGGTGGGTGCAGGCAGGAGGATTCGATATCACATATCCAGATTACCAATATTACGAAAACCTAGATAAAATGAAAGCACACATACAGAAGCAAAACCAAGACATTAACAAATTCATTTTAAGAAATCTACCTAGAATCACTTGTCCTGTTGACAATTTTGACCTTTGTGAAATGCTTGGATTAAAAAAGCCTCCACGGAGAGATGTCATACATAATTACGCAGACAAAGATATCAAAGTGTACGTGTACAAATGAACAAAAAAATATTCTCAAAACTTTTAGCACACAGCCAGAATGATCTCACAAAAATCACTCAACCCTACATAAAAGAAACATTTGGTGTTGAAGTGAAACGTTGCGAAACACTTGAACAGTACGCAGAGTGTATAGACGACGCCTGCCTACACAAATATTTCTCCAAGTATTGGCAGAACGACATGAAGAAATGGAAGTATTCGGGTATCGCTTTGATCAATGAAGTAAACAACCTAAAACCACGTGCTGTGTTGGATGTTGGATGTGGTTACAATGAATTCAAAGGCAAGATAGATAATCTCATAGGGATAGATCCCTACAATGACAAAGCGGACCTCCGGGTCAGCACACTTGATTACAGGACCGAGCAAAGGTTTGACGTGATACTGTGTCTGGGTTCCGTGAACTTTGGAAACAGAGACAAGATCATAGCGGAAGTGGGCAGGTGTGTGAACCTGTTGGCGGACGGAGGCACCATGTTCTTCAGGGTAAACCCTGGCGTGCAACACGATAAACCAGAAGCGGATTGGATCGAGTTCTTTGCATGGAACGTGCCATTCATTATAGAACTGTCAGAGATTTTTAACCTGAAGGTGCTGGATATCAGGGATGACACCAATCAACGTAAGTATTTCGTGTATAGGAAAGCAAAATAACCAGATATCCAGTAGACTTATGCTAGAATTGTGCTACAATAAGAAGTAAATACCTACGATGCAGAAACACACTAGAAGCCTATTAGAAGAACTGAGTTCAATGCCTCTGAAACGAGACAAGGAAGAGGTGGTGGAGAGCAGAGCCTCGCACATACTGGAATCTGCAATAAGGCTCATGACCTATATCAGAGAGAATTTTGATCAAGACACAGCATTCAAACTGGAGAAGAAATTCAACTCGGCACTGAAGAACATGGACGCTTCGAAATTCAGCAAAGGTGTGGCGAGAATCAAGGAAAACAGAGACATCAAAAACAACGTACTCAAGATCAAAGACGGTGAATACCAAGAGGATTAATGTCTGACAAGATCAGCATATCCACACACACGCCATTCCATCCATTAGAAGCAGTGCTCGTAGGTCAGGGTGTCAGTGAAACGTTCTTCGATTGGGTAGACAATGATAAAGTTCGATCTCCTTTGAAGAAGATAGTAGACGAGACCAGAGAGGACCTTGAAAACATCAAAGATACGTGTAGGAAGTTTGGTGCAGAAGTTTATCAGGCACAACCATTACTGCCAGATGAAAATTTATATAAAAATAAATTGGCCATCCCGGTACCTCCCATACAACCCAGAGATGTTCATTTAACCTTGGGAGACAAGGTGTACTGTTCATCAACACAGAAAGTATGGGATTACATTCACGACATAGTCGACGATTCAAGCATCGTCAACATATTTGATATTACCTACAGAGATGGTAGGCAGTATAGGTCCGGTGAAATGATCAACGGTGCCAGTTCTTACAAGATCGGAAACAGGATAATAATCCCCAACATAGTGGACAAAGATATGAGAGATTTCAGTATATCATTTTTCAAAGACAAGGGCTATGAAGTTGTAGAAACACAGGACGAAGGTCACTCAGATGGTCTTATGAGTGTGATCAAGCCGGGCGTGATTGTTTCATTGGTGGATGTAGTGAACTATCAAAAGACTTTTCCTGGCTGGGAAGTTTTCACGGTGGAAAATCAAGGTTGGGGGAAGGTCAAGGGTTGGCTGGACTTCAAATCTAAGAGTAAAGGTCGTTGGTGGATACCTGGCGAGGAATCTAATGAACATCTACAGCAATTCGTTGACACCTGGTTAGGACAATGGGTGGGCTATGTAGCGGAGACCGTGTTCGATGTGAATATGTTCAGCCTGTCAGAAGAATGTGTGCTGGTGAACAATTACAACAAGGAGGTGTTTGAGTTCTTAAAAAAACACAAAGTAGAACCCATCATCTGTCCCATGAGGCATAGGTATTTCTGGGATGGAGGCCTGCACTGTTTCACACTGGACCTGAGAAGGAAAGGCCACAGGGAGAATTATTTTTGATGAAGAATAAAGTCATGATACTGTCGCCCGCTGGCGGAAATGGGAACTACATCGCATTGACACTGATGGACCTGTTGGGCAAAAGTGAACTTTGCTATCATATGCAAGGCACTCATGGACCTTGTCTGGGCAAGATCTATCATGTACATGTATGGAACTCGGAAAAAGAACATCTGTTGACCGACGAGGATTGCATCACCCTGCAGAACGTGTTTGATGAAAAATTTTGGTTCGTCATTATAAATTGGTGGGAAAAGATGTATCACAACGTGGCTCCCAATGACAGGTTGACCAAAGAATTTGTTGAGGATTGGATAATGGCACAGACCAAGAGTTGGAACAAATATCCGCATCCTATCGTGAGAGCCGTGCTTCATTGGTTCTATGGATACCTTAACAGGACACATCCTGAATGTAAAAGAATAGAAAAAATCGAATCAACATTTGATTTCAGTGCGTTTTACAATGGCCACGATGCACTGGCATTCGAGTTCGACAAGTTTGGCGTTGATCACACTGAGGAGATGTATCGAAAATGGAAATCAAGCCAGTCAGTTATTTTCCAAAGTCACGACAAGATAGTCAATTCAAACATAAAGGACTTGGAATTTGATTATCAAAAAGCCATCAAGATGGGATTTCTGGGAATGGAGAACAACCTAAATCAGGAACAATGTTGGGAAAAATTTAAAAAATATCTCGATTAAATACAAGTATGCTCATAGAAGATATATTAAACGAATTCAAAAGAACACACCTCGAACACATAGAGGATATAGTGATAACCGATGGATACGAGGGCGGACGTGCGGTGCTTGAATATTTCAGGGGACTGCTTCTCACACTCAAGGGCACAAGTTCAGAGGCAGTCAAGGTATCTGTCAAATGGGACGGAGCACCCGCTGTGGTATGTGGTGTAAATCCCGACAATGGCAAGTTTTTCGTTGGTACCAAATCTGTGTTCGCCAAGGCGGCCAAGGTGAACTATACCAAACGTGACATAGCCCGCAACCATGGAACAGATGATCTTGGCCAAAAACTGCTCAAGTGTCTGGTTCATCTCAAGAAGTTAGATATCAGCGGGGTGGTGCAGGGAGACCTGCTGTTCACAGACGAGGACATCACTCGAAAGAACATTGATGGTAAACCTCACCTCACTTTCACACCCAATACAATCACATATGCAGTGCCGGAGTCAAGTGACCTGGGCAAACAGATAGACAGGGCCAAGGTGGGAATCATCTTCCACACCACATATGTCGGAGACAGCCTTGCGGAAATGGAGGCACAGGCCGGCGCTGACGTTGGTGCATTCACACCGAGTCCGGATGTATTCTTTGACAACGCAACATATAAAGACGTATCAGGATCGGCCAAGTTCACCGATGCGGAGACCAAGCAATTTTACAATGGCATAGAGAAACTCGAGAACCTACTCAACAACGTGCCTAGGAACCTATCAAGTGTGTTGGGACAGAATCAGGATTTCATTCCAATGTTCCAGATGTACATTAACGCCCGGGTCAGGGAAGGCGAACTGCCCAACGATGCCAACAAATTTTTACTAGGTTTCAAGAAGTTCTACACCGATAGGATGCAACAACAGATGGCAGGACTGAAGGCACAGAAGGCATTACAACTGAGAACAGACAAAATGAAACAGATGCCCGTGTTCCTCAACAGGGCCAAGAAACCACTACAGGCCATGCTGACGTTCTACCGAGCGGTGCAGACCATGAAGGCGTTCGTGCTCAGGAAGATGAACCAGGCACAGGCAATAGGGTCATTCCAACAGACTGACAGTGGATTGGAAGTCACTGAGCCTGAAGGATTTGTTGCTGTTGACAAGACAGGTAATGCTGTGAAATTAGTGGACAGGCTAGGGTTCTCACGTAGAAATCTCACTGCCATCAATAAATTCAAAAAATAATTAATAAAAATGAAATCTAAACCATTCCCTATCAAGCAGGGTATCCCTTGCCAACTGAAATGGAATCACTCTACTGTGTTCCTCACCATGGGCACAACCGCAAGTTGCCACCGGGTGACCCACGATCCCTACGAGTTCAAGGACAATGAGATGAACTTCCATAACATAAAATCTAAACTAGAAGCGAGAGGCAAGATGCTTCGAGGAGAATGGCCAGGCAGGGGTTGTGAACACTGCAAGAGCACAGAAGATGCAGGAGGAACTTCCGATAGGATGTCGTCACTGGACATGCCTGGCGTGACCGCGCCAAAGGAACTAGAAAATGATTTAAATGCGACAGAGGTAACACCAACACAGTTAGAGATATATTTCGGAAACACTTGCAATCTAAAGTGTCTGTACTGCAACAGTAAATTCAGTTCAACCATAGACAATGAGAACAGGATACATGGTGAATGGCAAGTCAACGTTGATGGTGGCCCGATGGTGCCTGGAAATAATGTTTATCTTCCCGGCAAGATCGAAATCAATCCCAACATCGAAGAGGACACGGACAAATTATTCGCGTGGCTGGAATATAACATAGCATCCTTGAACAAATTAATGATCCTCGGAGGCGAGCCTTTCCTACAGAAAGAGACGGCACGGATGGTAGAACTTCTGGAACGCACTCACAATCCAGATCTAACTCTGGTGGTTTTTTCAAACCTCACAGTGGACACATTGAGAGTGCAGAAGTGGTTGTCCAGGATGTGGAATCTAGTAGAGCAAGGCAAATTGAAACACTTACAGGTGGTGGGAAGTCTGGACTGTTGGGGGCCACAGGCAGAATACGTCAGGAACGGGCTGGATCTCAAGAAGTACGTTGACAACATGGAATTCATATTGCATAAAACGAAGATTACTCCCAGCATCAACAGTGCGATGATGGCGCTGACGATACCAACACTGCCCGACCTTATACTCCAGATGAACAATTGGTCTAGGATACGAGAAGTGTATTGGAGTGGCATGAAGGCGGGAGATGTAAAAAGACCATACCTCAACCCCACAATATTTGGAAAGGACATAATTCCATTAGGCCTTGATAGGGCCATAGAAGTCTATGAGACCAACGGTGATGTGATCAAACAGGCACAACTGAATAATCTCAAGGGCATAAGGACGGAGTGTGCCAACACGGAACCTGACTTACAACAACAGAAATTATTGAAAATTTACGTTGACGAATTGGACCGCAGAAGGGGAACGGATTACAGGAAACTTTTCCCCGATATTGTGAAATTATTCACACAATAGATCTTTGACAGTTTTAGATATTTCCCGTGTGTAGTCTGAATCAGACCAGAACAGATCGAAGTTGTGTTGTCTCAGTTTCTTTGATGAGAGGTAAGCATCACGCCAATCAAAATTCTGTAGTCCTTCGATCAATCCCACGATCTTTTCCACACGCCTAACAGGATCGATCTCCAAGTCATAACTCTCGTCGAAGTAGGAAGAGAAGGTCCTGAATCCCATCTCCCTTACACGTTGAAGGTATAGGTAATTGCCATGCACTATGAAAAACTGCTGACAAAGGATAGGTTTCCAAAGTTTCTCTGTTATAAAGACATCTGAGTTGTTATCGTTGGTCTCGCTGATCAGTGAACAGCATGTGTGTGAGTATGGTTTGGTGTATATGTCCTGGTCCATGCCATACATTGGATAGTTTTCAGGATCCACGCCTGGCAGTTCATACTCTTTATCCAATCTAACCGGGGGTCGAAGTCCCACAAATGATGTGAGGCTATCTTCTAGTAGTTTTCCGTCGTGTAGGGCATTCCATAAACGCAATCTGTGTGTCCTGGGTTGTTTGTTGAGATAGAGGTATCTCAAGGGTTTGTGAACAGTGTGATCGCATTGGACTTCTGGTTGTCCCTTGTATTTCTGACGCATCCAAAACCAGAACCATGTGGTACCGCCACTCCAGTTTTTGTATTCATAATCTTTCAACACTTGGTGAAACTTGCTGTGTGCCACATTCTCTTGGCTTTCCCAGGGAAAGGTCAGTATGAATTTGAACTGGTTCTGTTTGAGCAGTGACATCCGTGAATGTAGTTGCTCCAAGAATTCTTGATTGTCAATGAACTTTTCGCGAAGGTCTATCAGGCAGTAGAGTTCATCGTACTGTTCCCATTGATGGTTGTGCAGATTCCAATACTCGGGTTCGAAAGTTATCTGGGCGTCCTCTAGTTTGGCATCACGTATGAAGTTCTCGAAATATTGGTGCTGTCCCGAAAACATCAGGTCCGTCAGAATAAAAATCTTTCTCATTTGCTCAATAAATATCCGTATGCTAACTCCATTTTTAAAGTATGTATCTGAGGGCAGGGTCATAAGGCGACATAGTGACTTGCAGAGATACACCTTCCCGGAAGTCACAGAGAGGATATACCTAAGTTTCCTGGCACTGGCACTGATGAGTCAGAACAAAGCAACGGCGGGTTTTGCTAAATCATACGCGGACCAGACCATGGCCAAGGGAACGTTCGACCAAGTCAGGATGATTAATAATGACCTGGCAAACATGTTGGCCATAGTCAGTGGAGATCCGGAAATTACCAAGAAACTCAAGGACAAGAACCAGGCCCAGGCCATGAGGCAGAGGCAACCGGTACCGGTGATGGCGCTACGAAGATACATGAGGAGTTGGGAAGATCACTATAAGAATCTCACACAACTGGAGAGGGCCTTGAACATACGAGACGCCAATCTCAAGAACATCAGGAGGTCGGTGGCCAACTACAACGATTTAGACTCAAGACTGAAACTCCAAACACTGCACCGTCTCCAACAACAGTTGCAGGCCAAATTGCCCAACACCGACATACAAAGAAAGTTCAAGGAGTTATAATGACCAGGAAGAAATGCCATAGATGCAACTGTGATCCACACTGCGATGAGGCCAAGTGCACCAACTGTGAGAACTGTGAGGTGTGTGACTGTCACGAGTGCTTGGAGAAATCATCATGATCAAATACATCTGTGAACAATGCGGCTGTGAACAGCACTGTAGGAAATCCTGCACCGAGTGTCAGGACTGTCCAGATTGTGACTGTAAAAAGTGCCAGCATGATACAAAATAAATCCAAAGCCATTGATGAATGTGCAAAAGTCTATCGCTGGGCTCGAACACACATAACAAACTTCAAACATGCCATTGACGTGGGCGCAAGGCAAGGTTACTTTGCACGAAATCTTGAACACGACTTCGAACACACCTACTGCTTCGACTTCAGAGACAAAAGGAATGAATTTACAAGATTCGTAGTTGATCCCAACAAGTTCACCTATCATGTGGCCGCACTAGGTGAGACAGAACGCACTGCGTATATCACAAGCCATGCAGTTGGAAGAATTAAGGAAGGTGGTAATGTGGCCGTGGCTATCATGACCTTAGACAGTTTCAACATCGCTGACGTGGGTTTAATAAAATACGACATAGAGGGTTTCGAGACCAAAGCCATTCTAGGTTCAGAGAAAACTATCAAAGCATCATGGCCCGCCATAATAGTGGAACAGAACAAAGGCAACATGGACGCGGTGGAACTGCTAGAGACTTGGGGTTACAAGTGCCTGGGCGGATTCCAGCCCAGGAATCACGACTTCCTGTGTGTCAAGGAGTAGCATGGGGGACAGAAGTTATTGGGTGCTGTACGGAGAACACAACCAGCCCACGTTCCTGGAGGACGCAGGTCCAGACCAGGCCGCACAGAGAGACAAGGCACTGAAATACGTGCGACAGTGGAGGAACTGTCTCGACATAGGTAGTAATATAGGACAGTGGACCAGACCACTAGCACAGAGATTCGATAAAGTTATCTGCTTCGAGCCCAACCCTAACTTCAGGGAGTGCTGGCAGAGAAACATAAAAGAATCAAACACAGAACTCTACCCATACGGACTGTCGGACTCGGAACACACTGCACGGCAGGGATTCAACTCAACGGTGCTGGAGCAAGGTGATGGAGACATACAGTGCCGCACACTAGACAGTTTCCATTTAGAAAATGTAGACCTCGTCAAGATAGATGTGGACGGTCATGAGGTTCCACTGTTAGAGGGTGCCCGTGAGACACTGGCCAGGAGTAACCCTGTGATCAACATAGAGATGAAACGAGACAAGAGGACGGAAACGGTCAAGCAGGCGGAAAAGATTCTGCGAGATCTGGGCTATCGGTTCCAAATACGCACCAAAAGTGACGAAGTCTGGTTGCCGCGCTAGGCAAAATAAATATTAACATATGCCGATTGAACCAAAAAATTTCAAAGTCACTGACGCCATAGGCGAGACGGACAACTACATTGGAGCCGAGGTACAGTTCTTCCATATAACGCTAGTACAGAGTGACAGCAGTGTGTTGGATGTCAGGAACGAGCTCGGCTACGACGAGACAGTACACAATCTCACCAGGACCATACTACAGCGTGGTACCATCATATTTCAAAGGATAGACAATGCGGCAACGGGTAGGATCGACATCACCATGGAGAGATCTGGTTGGACAGCGGCCACGCTACAAAGTGCCATCAGAGAAATGGGAGACAGCGTGGGAGTGAACAGTACCAGCGTTTCACTGTCAATAGTTGCGGAAACTGAATTAAAACTGGATAATTCTTAATATTACAGCATAATTTACCAAAAAAACCCATAAATACATTTAACGTGATGCCTGAGCGGCATCGCAGTCATTTAATCAGATAAAAAGGAGGATTAAAAATGGCATACACAGGAACATCTGTAGCAGGTGGAGAAGGTAACACAACTTTCGCACCTCTTAACTTAGAGTTCTTAGGCAAGGACTTAGAATTCGTTACTATCGATTACAACGGTGACGTATCAACTAAGACAGCAAAAGACTCTGCAATCGACAAGACACTGAAAACTGTACAAGGTTACGCAAACCTAGTAGGTATGGGACCTCTTGTTGCTTCAGACAATGAACAAACTTTCATAATCGAAGGTGTTGACCAATTTGTTGGTGCACCAGCGAGCGCGGGTGGTTCATTTACATTAACTACAACAACAGCAGGAAGCTCAGTAGGCACTCTTCAGACTGCCATCCAGGCTCTAGGCACAGTTGACTCAATCGGTTTGGGTTCAGCGACTGCCACAGCGACCAAATTAGGTATCGCTACTGCTAACGTAATCAGTTAATAATTGATTAGCAACTTCTAGGAGGATAATCAATGCCTATTACACAAAACAGATCAACAGATCTTACAAGAAGACAGGCCTTCAATGGTAAGGGTTTAACTTTCATTGAAGTGATCTGGAACAACGAAGACATCGCACCTCAGACTACACCTGAAGCGTTGGATTCAGTGTTCGACCAAACAACAAAAGTTGTGAACAAGAACGGTACGCTTTTAGCGGCATCTTACAGATTGGCGGCGAAAGCCACTGACAATGATGCGGCCGAGGCGGCTTCAATCAGTGCTGATGAGTCTATCACGTCTTACCAGTACATCTGTGAAGGCACACCTGGACAGTTCAACAATGCGGACTCAGCCGGTGACATCAACATGGATGTTGACACCACTGTGATCGCTGACGCTGAAGCGGACCTAGAAACTGACATCAGGGCAGTTATCTCAGGTGACTCTTCTGCGGGACAACTTCATGTAAAAATGAGAACATTATTACCAGAGGGCGTAGGCTCAACAGGTGATGATGCTATCTACGGAATGTTCGACCAAAGGGGTGATGCGTAAGCATAGCCACTAGTCAACAGACTGGATTACCAAAAAGGGCGGATCTTTTATTTAGGTTCGCCCTTTTTTTACGATTAAATAATTACATGCCAACACCCATAGAACAAACACTCGCAATCATCTTCAGTGGTGACTCCAAACTGAGAGAGTCAACCCCTCTGATATACCAGATGCCAGATAAAGAGGAAACTGATAATGAGAAACGGATGCGCTGGCACTTCCTGACAAACTCCGCGGCAAATTCTGTCAAGCATTGGTTAACGACAGAATATGGCACACCTGTGTTACAGACGTTGCCATTGGAGGAGAACAAGGATCAATCAGAGATGTTCGCTCTGATTAGAGATCCCAAAGAGAGATGGTGGAGCGGTGTGAGAGAATGGATGCACAACCTGCCATGGTATTCCTGGTGGGAAAATGAAAAACTCATGGATCAATGGCCACACTTCAACAGGTTCACTATTGCCCAACACGTAACTTTAGACCAAGCCCCCGCCCAGCATTACATCAAGGTAGACCATCGGATCAACGACAGGATGGTCAACTTCGCTAGGAAACACAGGTTAAGGCTTTACGGTCCATTCAGATGGGTACAGAACAAAAGGCACAACTGGGCTGACAGAAAAAAGATGGAAGACAAGGGTAGGTCGCAACTAGAAAAATGGCTGGCCAAAAACCCAACATACCAAAAAAAATTAGATGATTATTTAGAACCAGACTATCAGTACTGGAACAAAGTCAAGAACCAGGACTGATGCACGAGTACAGGATACACACCCTGGTGGATATCACGGACAATGGCAACCTCCGACAGCCCTTCCCGTTCAAAACGGAGGCCGGCGAGTTCATACACGACAAGCACTCGTTGGCAATAGCGCGAAACCAGAATTCAAACTTCAACACCATGCTACAACTGTTACAGATGAGGGGCAACATCACATGGGAACTGCCACCACAGAGGATCGAGATACAGAGTCTCCGGAACCACATCTTCGGATCTTTCTACGAGGGAAAGCAGACCACATGGCACTTCCAGTTCTTCACAGAGCAGTCAGGGGTGTATGGCGATGAACAGGATCCTGTGGCACAACTAGTGGATGACTTCCACCAGGTGCCCATACTTTCTTTTTGCAAGGAGACCGTGACTTTCCCACTGAGCACGTTTGACACCATGATACCTGCGACCAAAAACACATACTTTTCTTACGCGGGTACGATCGATAAATAACAATACATTAAGGCACAAAAAACAAAAACTTTTAAGGCTAGCACAGGCGATGACACAGGCACAATTCCAGGCTATAGGAGCGGAGATCAGAGAGATCAAACAGGAGTTGAGAGAGTACATAAGATTAATGAGCACAACAGATTTAGAAAAGACAAACCTAGAAGCACACGTGGACCTGTGTTCGGAGAGATACAAAGGGTTACACGACAGGCTGAGTGCGATAGAGCTCCGTCTAGGCAAGATGAACGAAGAGATGACAGCAGGTCACAAGTCACAGACAAAGACGATCATAGCAACGGCGGGCACGGTGGTCGCAGGCTTACTATCAACAGTGGTGGTGATCCTGATGAAGATGCCCGGCTAAAAATTACCAATAGATGTTCATACAGATAGCACCCCGTGCCAAGGTCTACGTCACAGACGCTGACGTGGAATTCATAAGGCAACACAGAACAGAATCATTCAGGGCAAAGCAACTGTCACCAGAAGATGCGGACAGGGCCAAGCGCCTGGCGGACAAGGCAGTGTTCGTGAGGAAAAAACTTAACGACGACACCCAATATGCTTTAAATAGGAAGATAAGGTTCGTTGCCAATGACAGGAAAAAATAAATCAGAACTGGTAAAACAGATCGAGGCCTATGGCCTCAAGAACAAATTACAGGACCTCGCCCGACGGGAAGAGGCACGCAGACCGTTCCGACATCTACCCAAGCAGTTCTCCAAAGGCATCCTGATAGGCAACATAGCGATCGTACCCAAGAAACACACAGGCACGAGATACGTGTACGTGATAGCAGACATGATGGAGGCAAAGGTACTACACGAAGACATCAACCTAAAACAGACTGCGATACTAGTCGCACACTACCTGGCAGACGGCAAGAACATTCCTAGCAACATCCTAGAATTAGACACCAAACACGCATCACAACTGTTTGACATACAGAACGCGAAACGCATGATACGTGAGGCACAGAAAGAGAAGGATGAACAGATGGAGGACGTTTACTGGGACCGATTAGACGTTGCAAACCGCCTAGCGGACGAATGCAAGAGCAAAATACAGCATATCTTTAATGACACGTTCGGAGGCTAGATAATAAATAAACACAGTATGAAGAGTTTAGACCTTACAAAACCAGTAACAACAGAATCATTATTGAAAGAATTTGAATCTAGGTTCAACATGACCATGGATCTCGCACAGTTAGACGAAGTTGAATTACAAGACTATGCAAATCACGTGAGAACAAAGATACACGAGATCACACAGAACACACACTTCGGACAAGAATTAAAAGACGACAGTTATCAAAAGAATCAAATGATGTTGGACATCATCAATCAAGCCATATCAGAGAGGAAACTTGCTGAGTACGGTGGTTCAACAGACCCAATGACTAAAGTTGCATCAACAACATTATCAGCGAAGGCCAAATTAGACAAAGGTCAAGCACTTGATCAAGATGAGAAAAAGATCGTGAGCAAGATAATGACCAAGGAAGGTGTTGAAGAACAATCAGAATTAATTTTAGCGGCCAAAGACATGATGGACAAAGTCACAGGCTACTTGGAAGATCTAGCATCAATGAAGACGGAAGGTATGTTAGAACTGGCAGACAGAATCAGAGACGAGATGGGAGCAGACAAGGCAGATGCTTTCATACAAAAAATCCAACCAGCGATTGAACAGGCAGAAGCCACTTTATCAACAACCAGACAAGAACTGGACAACGGTGTAAGAATATTGACCGGAGAAGAAGTTGCTTCAGAACCCATGGGAGCCGATGACACGATGGACATGGACACAGATCTAGACTCACTGGACTCAGACACGGATGCAGAGACAGATGAGTTTGGAGCCTCTGATGCCGAAGCAGGTGGCACAGAACCTGAAGGCAGAGAGCAAAGAGAATCCAAAGAAGTGTTTGAAACATCAAACAGATTGTACAGCAAATTAGCGGGGAAGTAGTCCCGTGAGATTTTACGAATTCAAAAAATCAGACAGCGAACTAGAATCAGCGATAATAAACGTGTTGTTGAACATGCGTGGTGCGGCGGACGAGAAGGATCAAGGCAGTGATGTCAGCATGGATGCTGTGAAACAGATAATGAGCAACACAGGTTATCCAGCGTTCAACTATGATGTGTTCAAGAGGATATATGACCAGGATGGCGATCTAAAGAACGTGGTGGCAGATTTCGATCAGGAGAAAATAATCGTTAAGACCGATCACGAGGCAGAGAAGGATTCTGCAATGGACTATGATGACCAAGGATCCACAGACGTAGTCAAGAAGATGGCTAGGTCAGCAATGAAGCGAAGACAGTAATCAAAAAATAATTATTAATATGAGTAAATCGTATTGTGCCAAACTCTGGAATCACCAGTATGTCCACATGAATGGCAATTTGAAATTTTGTTGTGCCACAAAAGACAACCTCACCGACGAGAATGGAAATGCTTTAAACGTGGAGACACATTCGCTTGAGCAGACTTGGAACAACGATGCCATGAAGAAAACAAGATTGAAAATGATCAATGGCGAGCCAGTGTCCGCATGTATCAAGTGTGTGCAACAGGAAGCCAGGGGATATTCTTCTAGCAGGGAGACGGATAACGAGACTGCCAGTTTTTCAGCCACCCATCCGGATGGTTCTATCGATCTTAAACCACGATCCATGGAACTACACTTGGGCAACGTTTGTAATCTAAGATGCAAGATGTGTTCCCAGGAATATTCAAATCAGATTGGCAAAGAACTACTAGAGATAGGCAAAACAGACAATGATTTTTTAGACTGGGTGAAAAAGGAGAGTGGCAATGTCAACAACCACACACACGACCTGTCTGTGGAGTACAGATGGTTTCAAAACGCGGATGTCAAACAGAAACTTTTTGAACACATATTACGTAATGTAGATGACATAGTTGTCATAGGAGGTGAGCCGACGGTGATACCTGAATTCTGGGAACTGTTTGCCTATCTGGATTCTCACAACAGACTCAAAGATATAAGCATCACTCTGCCAACAAACCTCACCAATGTGAATCCCCGCATGACAGATTGGTTCCCTAAATTAAAATCTTGGATGATATGGGCCAGTGTTGATGGTTTGGGAAAGAGAACAGAATACATCAGGTATCCAAGCAACTTTGACAAGGTGTGTAAAAATCTAGACTTCTATAAAAATATGTTGGCATATAAAAATGGAAGCATAGTATTGAGTCCGGCCATACAACTTCTCAACATAGATCAATTGGATGACATTCTAAAATGGTGGCTAGAATACGCAAATCAAAATCTTATTCCTGACAGTCCATATGGCGTATCGTGGATGGCACAAGTATGGTATCCCACAATATGCAATTACGATATTCTACCAAGAGAATACAAGGAAAAGATTGCTACAAAATTAGAAAAGTCCAGCCATTTATTTTCGGGTTTCAAAGACATTCATAATTGGTATGAATCCCAAATACAAAATTTACGCCACGAAGTCTACACAGAGCAACAAAAAAAGTATTTCCAAGAAGCCTTTATCAGGTATAACGACACGCAGGATAGACACAGGAAAGGTCTTACATGGAGGCAACTCCTACCTGATCTGGAAAAAGCCTTGACAGAATCTCTGACACAGTCTAAAATAACTAAATGAAAATCACAGAAAATATTCTGCAAGAGAAAGGCATCACGTACAATCAGAGGTATCCTTATGGAGAACTAGCGAGGGTGACCAAGGACCGCAAGAGACACTATGAAACGCCCGATGGCCGACAGGTCCCCTCAGTCACAACCGTGCTCAGTGCCACCAAGGACATGACGCACCTCATGGAATGGCGAAAGCGAGTGGGGGAACAGGAGGCACAGCGTATATCAACGGAATCCGCAAACATAGGTACCGTGATGCACCGTAGCCTCGAGAAGCACGTCAAGGGCGAGGATCGTACCCCGGGATCAAACCTCATACAGCAGAAGGCCCATCGGATGGCGAACGTGATAATAGACAATGGTTTGAATGACGTCACAGAGGTGTGGGGATCAGAGGTTTCACTCTACTATCCAGAACTGTACGCCGGCACAACGGATCTAGTGGGTGTGTACAAGGGCGCACCCGCGATAATGGACTTCAAGCAGGCAAGGAAATTAAAAAAGAAAGAATGGGTGGAGGATTATTTCCTACAGTTGGTTGCCTATGCCGAGGCACACAACAAGACCTACGACACCAATATCAAGACCGGTCGTATCTTTATATGCACACAGAACAACGAATATCAGACTTTCGAGATAGACGATTATGCGAAATGGACGGGCAAATGGTACGCCAAACTGGAGCAATACTACAAGAAGATACTGTAATAAATAACAGTATATGCCAATAGTACAGATTTCAAGAATACAGCACAGACGTGGAAAAAGAACGGATCTACCGCAATTAGCCGCTGGAGAACTGGGTTGGGTCATCGACGAACAGAGATTGTTCATAGGTAATGGAACTATCGCCGATGGTGCCCCAGCAGTAGGTAACACTGAAATTGTCACAGCAGGGTCAGGCAGTTTCACCACAGCGTTAAGTTATGTGTACAAAGGATACCTCGGTGATGGAACACCGATACAGACAGGTGCTTCCGGTGACTACACCAGGACACTACAACAGAGATTAGATGACACAGTTTCAGTCAAGGCGTTTGGAGCACAAGGCGACAACTCTACAGATGACACAGCGGCCATACAAAGGGCATTGGATGAACTGTATTCAGACGTAGCAGATCAGGATGACGCCAGGGCAAGAAGAATTTTATTGTTCCCGGCCGGTATCTACAAGATCACAACATCGATGACCATACCACCATACGCTCATCTGGTGGGTGAAGGCCCGGACAAAACAGTGATTGAGAACAGCGGTTCAAACGCAGTGGCAGTCACGGAAGATGATGACGGACAAGTATTCGGTAGCATAGGAAACTCAGGTGCTACCACACCCACACAGTTACAGATTTCAAACATCACGTTTAAGAACACCACTGCCAATGGTGGGGTGTCAATAGACAACACAACCAAAGCATATTTCAACAACTGCAAGTTCCAAGGTAACTGGACGACCAGTGATAGTGACGTCTCCGCATCAAAAGGTGTCACCGTGAGGTCGACTACCGCACTGCCTTGTGCTAACATTGTTTTCAACCAATGCCAGTTTACGGCATTCGCGAGACTGGTGGATTTCAGTTATGACGTTACCAATGTAAGATTCACAGACTGTGATTTCTCTACTGCCTACTACGGCGCCATGCTGGGCGAGACCATGGATGGTTCAACGAACGGGCTCACAATAGGACCTAGGGACATTCAATTCTCAGGAAACAGTTGGAGTGACATTGGACAACAGGCCATTTACGTCAAACAATCCAGTTCAACCACAGGAACAGGCACGAGGAATGTTATCAGTTATGGCAACTGGTACGCAGAGACCGTTGGAAATAATTTCAGAGGTGTCAACAGCATAGAGGAAGTGCCTGTGATCCAATTTGACAACGACGAATGCACTTCCATTTTAGATTTTTTTGAGAGAACCGCACAGAGAGAAACCAATTTCGGAGACTCAACCGATCCGTCAAACACGCCTCCGGAGGTTCAAGGAATTGGCTTACACACCAAAGCAGTAAAACAGATTACACTTTTAGACAACACATCGACGGCCACCGATTCAGGAATATACCTTCCTGGCGTTAATGACAAAGGTGTAAAGATAACCTACAAGATCAACAGAGGTACCACTTACAGGACAGGCGTATTGACAATAAGTGCCGCCGGTGAGTACGCATCTCACAACGATGACTACGAGGAAAGCAACGGTGATGCTGGCGTTACTTTGACAGCGAAAACTTCAGACGGTGACTCCACCGCTGGTAATGACACCATCCGTGTGCAATACGTTACCACCAACGACGCGGTGTTGGGTGATGCCACCATGGAATACCAAGTACAAGTTCTAGTTTAATCATAAAAAGATAGACAAAAAACTTTTTTTATCATAATATTAGTACATAATAAAATTGCATAACGATGTTGTGATTTTATTCGTATGACAGGTGACACACAAAGACAAAAAAAGTTATAAACACGGATTTAGATAAATATGGATACAACAAAAACAAAAATCAAAAACAAAAAATATAAAAACTTAATGCCGAACACCAACTCTAGCACGATCAAAGTCCAAAAAAGAGATGGTAGGCTGGAAGACCTTGATATCAACAAGATTCATTTCGTCGTTGAAGAGGCGTGTGAAGGTCTTGCCGGAGTGTCGTCGTCACAGATTGAGATGAACGCCAACATACAGTTCTATGATGGCATGACAACAAAAGATATCCAGAATGTTCTAGTGAGATCAGCGAACGATCTCATCAGTCTAGAAACTCCAAACTACCAATACGCCGCGGCAAGATTGCTTTCCTACGATGTCAGGAAGGAGGCACACGGTCAGTATGAGTACATTCCATTGTTGAAACTGATCATCAGGAACGTGAGGTCTGGTGTGTATGACAAAGGCATACTAGACAAGTACACAAAGACAGAAATAAAAAAATTCAACACTTGGATCAAAAGAGACAGAGATCTAAAATTCACTTACGCGGGTCTCAGACAGATCTGTGACAAGTATCTCGTGCAGGACAGAAGTTCTGGCCAGATATACGAAACACCACAGGACATGTACATGATGATCGCGGCGACACTGTTCGCTGACTATCCAGCGAAGACGAGAATGTCTTATGTGAAAAAATATTATGATGCGATCTCACAACACAAGATCAACATACCTACGCCTGTGATGGCAGGTGTGAGGACTCCTATCAGACAGTTCGCTTCGTGCGTACTTGTGGACAGTGATGACACTCTACCTAGTATATTTTCAAGCGACATGGCTATCGGTTTGTACGTGGCCAGAAGAGCGGGCATAGGAATCAACGCAGGGCGTATCAGAGGCATCAACAGTAAAATCAGGGGTGGTGAGGTACAACACACGGGTGTGATCCCGTTCCTAAAGAAATTCGAATCTACTGTGAGATGTTGCACACAGAATGGTGTGCGTGGCGGAAACGCAACCGTCCACTTCCCAATATGGCATCCAGAGATAGAAGACATCCTAGTTCTTAAAAACAACAAAGGCACCGAAGACAACAGAGTGAGACGTATGGACTACTCAATACAGATATCTAAATTGTTTTATGAGAGATTCATGAACGAAGAAGACATAACTCTTATATCTCCACATTTGGCGCCAGGACTTTATGAAGCATTTGGAACAGAAGAGTTTGATGATTTGTATCTGAAATACGAAGCAGACAAAACTATTCCTAAGAAAAAAGTTTCAGCACAGGATCTTTTCTTTGATCTTTTGAAAGAGAGAGCAGAAACAGGTAGGATCTACATTATGAATTTAGATCATTGTAACTCTCACTCTAGTTTCAAAGATAAAGTGTCAATGAGTAACTTGTGTCAAGAGATCACGTTACCAACAACACCTATACAAGACATACATGATGAAGAAGGCGAGATTGCACTTTGTATTCTTTCAGCAGTAAATGTTGGTGCTTTGAATGATCTCAGTGAATTAGAAAACATCTGTGACCTAAGTGTTAGAGCACTTGAACAAATAATAGATTATCAAGACTATCCGGTGAGAGCCGCAGAAGTTTCAACCAAGAAGAGAAGAAGTCTCGGCATAGGTTATATAGGACTGGCACACTACCTAGCAAAGAACGGTGTTAAGTATTCTGATCCCAAGGCTTGGGAATTGGTGGACAGATTATCTGAAGCATTCCAATATCATTTGCTGAGAGCAAGTTGCGACATAGCGATAGAGAAAGGCAAGTGTGAAGGATTCGAAAGAACGAAATACGCAGACGGCCTACTTCCAATAGATCACTACAAGAAAGACGTGGACGAGATAGTGCCACACAAACAGAGGATGGCTTGGGAAAGTCTAAGGAAAGACATAGCGAAATACGGACTAAGACATAGCACACTGTCCGCACAGATGCCAAGTGAGAGCAGTTCAGTAGTTTCAAACGAGACGAACGGCATTGAACCACCGAGAGCATTGATGGCTATCAAGAAAAGCAAGAAGGGTCCTCTGAAACAGATAGCACCAGGGTTCCCCAAACTTAAGAACGATTACACATTACTATGGGACATGCCAGACAACACAGGTTACATTAATATTGTGGCCATGATGCAGAAGTATTTTGATCAGGCTATATCAGGCAACTGGAGTTACAATCCACTTAAATTTGAAAACAACGAAGTACCACTATCGGTCATGGCGCAGGATATGTTGATGGCCTACAAGTTTGGTTGGAAGACTTCATACTATCAGAACACGTACGACTTCAAAGGGGAGGAAGAAGAAGTGCAACCGTCAGGCCTAAGTGCTGTCCAAGAAGAGGACGAGGGCGAGGATGTTGAATTACCCGAGGAGTTGGTAAATAACACCATCGACGGCGACGAGTGTGACGCTTGTACAATTTAAATTTACAGACAGATATGACAAAAACAGTTTTTAACCAGGGCAAAGTTGACTTCACTAAACAGCCTATGTTCTTTGGCGAGGATGGCGGAATACAGAGGTACGACGATTTTAAATATCCGCAGTTCGACAAGTTGAACCAGACCATGATAGGATACTTCTGGAGACCAGAAGAGGTAAGTTTACAGAAGGACAGGGCAGACTTCATGAACTTCCGACCTGAACAGAAACACATATTCACATCAAACCTAAAGTACCAGACACTGTTAGATTCAGTGCAGGGCAGAGGACCTAGTCTGATGTTCTTGCCATATGTTTCGAATCCAGAACTGGAAGGTTGTATAGTGACTTGGGACTTCTTTGAAACCATACACTCACGTTCATACACACACATAATGAAGAACGTGTACTCAGATCCTGCGGAAGTGTTTGACACTATACTAGATGACAAAGAAATTTTAAAAAGAGCAAAAAGTGTCACAGGCGAGTATGATAAGTTCGGAGCAATGGCACTGGACTATGCTGTGGGCAAAAAAGTAGACATGATTGATCTTAAGAAACAACTGTACCTAGCAATGAACACAGTAAACTTGTTAGAAGGTCTGAGGTTCTATATATCATTCGCTTGTACATTCGCATTTGGTGAACTAAAACTGATGGAAGGTTCAGCAAAGATACTTTCACTGATCGCAAGGGACGAGGCGACACACCTTAACCTATCAACACACGTGATCAAGGCATGGCAGAAGGGCGACGATCCGGAGATGACTAAGGCCATGAAAGGCACTGAGAAGACTGTGATACAGATGTTCAAGGATTGTGTCGAAGAAGAGAAAGCATGGGCCAAGTACCTGTTCAAGGATGGATCAATCATAGGATTGAACGAGAAACTGTTAGGCAACTACGTTGAATGGATTGCCAACAAGAGATTGAGGGCACTAGGATATGATCCCATATATGACGTGTCAGCATCAGCCAACCCTCTGCCATGGACACAGCACTGGTTGAGTTCTAAAGGCATGCAGGTGGCACCGCAGGAAACAGAAGTTGAATCATACATAGTTGGCGGCATCAAACAAGATGTCAAGAAAGGCCAATTCTCTAAATTTAAGTTATAATCAAAGCGGTTTTTGGCATCCATAAATACTGTCATGCCAAGGGTATCAAGACACATAATAGACAAAGCATTAACAGGACATGCCTGCACAACAAGAATAGGTGTGAAGGCATCACAGCGTCAGGTCTACGCCAACGGTAGGCCTATATTGAGACCAGGTGACAGATTGCTACCACACACCATACTAGTGCCTGGTACTCCGCCAAGATGTGTGGGACATCCTGCCAAAGTCAGGAGAGGTTCTCCAAATGTGTTTGCCGCGAACAGACCTATTGCGAGGAAACGAGACAGTGCAGACAAAGGCGTGATGTTACAAGGATCACCTAACGTGTTTGCAAATGGGAATTAGCGATGGCAGTCAATAAAGGATTAAAGTCACTTGCCGAGGCATCGCCTAACTTCAGCAACCAAGCATTGGAGAATGCGATAAACGAATTGAAAATCGGATGGGCAAGTAAATCTATAGAGTTGGACACAGCGATCGAAAACAATTCCGTGTTGACGACGTCACAAAAAAATGATCTCAAGGATACTATTAATAATGTTGCCTACCTCAACGTTGGCAGATACCTCGGTGATATGGTAAGACACACCAACAAAATACTAGATGGTTCGATAATACCAGGTGACTCCGCAGTGGTAACAGAAGATAACGGTCAGGGCACGTTCCTTGAAATCCTTCAGTCTGTTCAATCATTGCAATCAACCATACCAGAACTTTTTGGGGTACCTGCGGCAGAGAAAAATAGATCAGTAGATGATCACCTGGGTATTTTGAATAACAAATTCACATCAACAGATGACAGTTCGAGACCTGTGTTCACTACACTCAAAGAATCCATCGTATTCATAAATGCCGCGGCTCTATCAGCCGACACAGATTTACAGACTGCGATTGACAACTTGAAATCTTTCATCAACAGTGTGGTTGCAGACTCAACGGACTTCCAACAGACCCTTGACACTTTCGCTACGGCAGTTGCATCCGCGGCCACTAGTTTTGACACGGCATTACAGACACATCCATACAGTGTCAAAAGAACCCAAATGATCGCGGATAGAGAAAAAATTGTAGCTCAACAGACTTTAGAAAATTCTAATATAACCACAATCAGAACCTACACCGAGACGCTGTCTGATAACAGTGCCTATGTGTCCTTAGCAGAAGATCCAGAACTTAGAAAACTAATGGCAAAAGTGTCGCAGGATGCAAACTGGCAGGAGTATTTCAACAGTTACGATACAAACGAGGAGAATATCAATCCCATCTACAACACCAACAGCGATTCCGATAAGAGTGCTATCATCGACCAAGTACTGGCCGACAGTGGCCTGCCAGATGTTATCGACCACCTTGACCTCGAAGCGGTGGCTGACAAGTCAGAGCGTGACGACAGGATCGACACCAAGAACTACGACAGATACACCACGGAACAGAGGATAACCAAGAGCTGTGAGCAGTTGGGATTGACGACAGCAAACAGAAGCATTGGAGACCAGAGTAAGCGACTGCTAGATAACATGAATCAGCATGACCGTGACCTGATAGCACGCCAGTTGGATCTCAACGAATCTAGCAATACCTTGAGTTAATTCTTGATTTCATCACAACCTATGACGATCTTTTCATATGGCTGTCCGTATTGTTGGAACACATCAGTGAGTCCATAGAATCGCGTTTCCGCGTCCTTCTCACACTGGGCCAGGGTCTGGTAGACCCGTTGTTCGCTGTCATTGTAGTTGGTGCACTCCACCGCACCGTTGACCAGAAAACACATTACTGCAAACAATTTGAACATACTATTAGTTATGGCCCGTTCTGTTGCCAGGTGGGCCAGACCCCGTGATCAACGGTTATTACGCCGCTAATCTCATTTCAGTCATGCCGACTGTAAGGTCAGCAAAACCTAATGCTTTTTTGTTTGCATTTAAAAACTGGACGTTACCTCGTGCCTACTGGAAGACCTCGTGACAAGTTTGAACAGGGATCGATACCTGATTCCACCCCTCAAGTTTCATCGCTTAAATGGTGGAGTGGCCGGGAATTGCACCCGGGTCTCCTCTGTCTATTGATTGTCAGTCAACGGACTCAAAACTATTTAAGCATGGAATCTTTGTCTTGTCAAATCCTTTTGGTTGACTTTTTTCAAATAATAGATAAAATAGTTTGTATGACAGTAAAAATGAGAAAATTCACAATTTTAGATGGCGGTGAGAGCAAAGAAGTCGAAGCGGTATCCTACAAGAAAGCAGTGAAGTCATACCAAGGCTCCAGCAAGAGCAAACAAGTCACTGTGGAATGGGAGGCCAAGAAAGGCGGCTTCTATTCAAAAGTCCAAAATCTACCATTGGGAAGAAAAAAGAAGATCGGAAGATAACAAGTGAGAGTGAGCCACAACCCATTAGTAAAACTTTTGGTTAAGATCAGAATGACCTGGGCGGACTGGCGTGGACACCACGGCAAGGTCTGGGACTACGAGCCCGGTGAGTACTACATGGGCAGACACGCGGGACACCGTAAACACGAGAAGAGACACAAGATCAAATGACCAAGATGATGTGGACTATCTTCGCTGTTTACACATCAATCTTCATTTACGGTTGCATCATCTTAATCTAAACACTAGCACTTAACTACACACATCCAACACCTAAATATTAGTGTGCCCAAGCCAAAGACCAGGACCTCTTATTGGTCCAAGATCAGAAAAAAGGCGCCAAAGGTTCCGGACATAACCTGTCCAGATATAGATGCTATATTGAACAGGCTGGAGAAGTTGGTGGGTAGAGACCTAACGAAAGCACAGTTCAATATCATAGAACGCAAGATGGAGATACTGCGTACATCCAACGAGAAACTGCGAGAGTCTGGCATTTACTGGCACGACGCCTGCAAGGACACAGTGAGGGACCTCCTTGGCAAGAAGAAGATGAGGTAATTAATATTATGTGGAAAGTACTCGTAGTCATATGCACCCTAGGTAATCCCTGCACCCTGTTCGAGGAAGACCCGATCAAGTGGTACAAGACCGAAGCGGAATGCATGGAAGCGGCTGATATCAAAGCAATCCACATGGCGAAAACATTCAAAGACTATGGATATTACATCGACAGCGAGGCACATTCCTGCCTGTATGTGGCACAAAACAACGAAGCCTAGGTTGACAGATCTCAAAGATATGCTATAATTGTAGTGTAATTTCGGGTTAATCCTATTGTAGGAATTTTGCCCTTGATTGCACTCATTAACCATAGGAGATCATATGAGCAAAGTAAAAATGCTTCTTGACGTCGTAAACGAAGTAAAGAAAGAAGCACCAGAAGATGTTCCAAACTGGAACGCCAAACTAGCAGAAGCAAAAGTAAATCTACAAAATCAAATCGCGAAAGGCAGACTATTGCCCAAGGGTGTTGAAGACCATCCACTAGAACATTTCGCATTCAATTATTCAGTGCAGAGAGACGTTAGGGCAGGACACGTCATGAACATAATGAAGAAGTTTGATCCTAGGGTATGTTGCCCAGTGTCGGCTGTCAAACGTTCAGACGGAGAAACACTTTACATATTCGATGGGCAACACAGAGCGGTCGCCCTTGCATTACTTGGTTGGAAGAAGATACCAGTAACGATAGTAGAAACAGATGAGCCGGCCTTTGATGCAGAAGCATTTGAGATAGTCAATGATTCAGGAATCTTACGAGCAGGAACAGAAGAGATACACAGATGCCTACTACACAGATTCAAGATGGGCGAAACTGAAACAGAGAGGGTAGTGACAGCACACATGGTCCAAGAGGTATTCGATTCTTGCGAGATCGATCTAGAGCCAAAACGTGTTAGAAAGAGTCCAGGCAAGTGTGGACCAAACAAACATTATTTCTCACATTTTGATTACGCATACAAAGGAATGAAGATGGCGGGACCAATCGGTCTCACAGACGCACTGTTGTCAATAAAAAACGTATATGGTGATGAGGAAGGTGGAGAGATCAACCAGGGTCTGTTCATAGGATTAATGAAACAATACCAGATGGGGCAAGAGGCCAAAAGGCTGAAGAGATTGCCAAACGACTGGATGACAAAGATGCTGGAGACAGCGAAGAAGGTTTGTCCTAGTGCAACACTGATACACACCGCGACCAAGAAGCAATGGCAACACGCAAACGGTGTTGGTTGGGACGCACCAGTGGCAATGGCCCACATGTTAAGAGAACTTTATCTGTTAGAAGACGGAACGTTTGAGCCCAGTTACATGCCTAATGTGACGTTGAAACTAGAAGAGGGTGACATAGCAAAGGAGTCAGAGGCACAGACTGCATTCAACAAGTATGTCAAATAAACTTTGCTATTACAAGTGTTTCGTTACCAAGGCGGGCAAGACTGAAGAGTATGGTTATGGCCTGCCCTGGAAGGACGTGCAAGAAGAAGTCGAGAAACACTACCGTGATGGCGCAGATGCAGTAGAACTTGAAATGATAACAGAAGAGGAGTTCAATGATAGACTACCAAAACCTTACTAACCTGCCAGAGTTAAACTTCAAGAGCAAGGGCAGGCCTGAGTTGGATGAACTCGCAGACTACATAGATCACATGAAGGCGGATCTTTTCAATGATGAGTGGAGCCAAGCAACCAAGAAGCACATCAAGACTTCGCTGGTACTCTACATAAGATCAATGCAGAAGCAGTTGGCTCCAATGGGATACCATTACAAGGCACAGGACATGCAAGGTAAACAGCACCTAGAACACGTGATACCACAGAACAAGATAATCACTGCTTACTTGCATGACAAGATATCTTCACAATTGGTACTACAGATGCCATTGTGTATGATCGATGACACTGACAAGCACATACTAGAAGGTGATTGGCAGACAGCAGGTAATTGGCAGTATCCATTCCGTAGGTACAAACTTGCCGGCTTCACTAAAACAATCAAAGATGTGCGAGGCAATGTGATTGATCTAGACACCTTTACCTTAGACGATCATTTCAAAATGCTTGGTATGGTTGACTTCTAACCAAAATTGTGTATAATTAAGACAGCAAAGCACCGGAGACGGTCGCGGCCAGTACTCACTTGCGAACTCTATTACGGAGACACTCTATGTCGATGAATGGATATTGAAAGCCGGAGGTGGGGTGACAGTCCTACGCCAAAGGCGAGGCTGGATAAGGCCGTCTTTGTGTGTGGCGCTGAATCATTATGCCAAGCGAAAAAACAAAAAAATTACTAGAAGGATTGGGCAAGTTGACTGACTCTGCACCCAATAGATTCGAGCAACAGAAGTTCCATTCCTACACAAATAGGTTTTATAGAAACTTCATACACCAATTACCCGCGATCTACGACAAGGCCAAACCAAAGAAGGACGAGGACGGCGAAGAGTACATCATGATAGACAGGGTGTATGGTTCTCTGTATGATGATCACTTACTACAAAAGGACGGTACAACCTATATAGGAAAACTCTACAAGAAAAGAAGGTTGGTTGTGAGGAAAGATCCAATCACAGGTGAGAAGAAGAACTTCTATAGTCCTTGCACTTCCACAGCAGATGGTAGATGGTTTGATAACACAGGTTTGCCGATCGAAGCACCGGATAAACTCGAACCGGAGAAACAGCCAGATCCGGAAGAGTTGGAACTGGAGAAGCAAAGAAAACTAGAAAATGCTAAAAATAGAGAAGCGGCTATACTTGCCAACCTAAAATAATCAATAAAATAGCGACTTCTAGCCCAGT
>Ga0255772_10000636_pt1 | contig 34628 bp, 34 predicted proteins | sample 071ome_34_FD_179970 | JGI IMG/M metagenome (GOLD analysis project Ga0255772, IMG submission 179970) | Coastal salt marsh microbial communities from the Groves Creek Marsh, Skidaway Island, Georgia - 071411BT metaG (version 2) | ecosystem: Environmental > Aquatic > Marine > Intertidal zone >...
CTTGAGAAAAACGTTCCATTTCGTGAGATTAATACTGCACAACAAAAGAAACTAGTGAAATCTATTATCGATTCTCCGGTCTTCAATACTGAGTTTATTTTCACACTCAAGAGTATTATCGATGAGAACTGTGCAGATTCTTCAGTAAATGTAGGGGAGCTTTCGATTTATGATAAACTGTTGATCGCCCTTTATATGAGAATTTATAGTGTGGGTAATGATCTAACTATCAATTTGAAGTGCCCTGATTGTGATAAGGTACATGATGTCAATATTCAATTGAGTGAACTTCTAGATGAAGTCAAGGATAATATTGATATAACTCCGTCTGCTATAATTGAGGATGAGACGGGTGTGTACAAAGTGCATTGCCAAATGCCTACGATTAACGACGAATATAACTTGGAAGATCAGTTTAGACGTAACACCAAGATTGAAGTTGAAAATCAGGACGAGTTAAGAGAAACAATCGGAAATGTTTTCACAAGTGAACTCGTCAAATACATCGCAAAGATTGAAGTGAAGAGTGATGATAAGATCATTGAATTAGATTTGAAGACTATGAAGTTTGAAGATAGAATTAAGCTTATCGAACGATTAAACGTTAAAACGTTAAAGGGCGTAGTCGAGTTTATTTCAAACATCAAGCAAGAGTTTGACAAAATCACATTAGTTAAAATGAATTGTGATTGTGAGAAAAAGACATTATTAGAAAAGAGGTTTAGCATAGACTCAAATTTTTTTATAATTTCCTGAAGGGAATCTATGAAGAGCATTTGAATAATATTTACACTGATATATACCAATTTGTTAGGGTTTTAGGTTTCTCTGCGGAATACGTAGAATCTATTTCACCGAACGAAAGGGAAATATATAGAGGAATGTACAAAGAAGAGATGAAAGAAAGAAAGAAGCACAACGAAGGGGACACCCCAATGGGACAATCTGTTGGGACCCCTATAGAAACATAAAATGAATATATCTATTACAATTGATGATAATGGCAATCCAATCTTCTCTCAAGAGGGAACAGTGGATATGGATTCTATTATCAAAGAGGTTATGGGTGATCAATCGCAGATGAAAGATGTGTTCACCGATAAGTTCGAAAAGCTTGCTGAATCAATTAAAATAGATGAAGAGCAGTTAACCGAAGCGTTAACGTCTAGTTTTGGTGCTATGTTCTCTTTTGGTGAGGACATGAAAGAGAAATTTCAGAAATCTGTTCACGCAAAATTCAATAAGAAAATGTCATCCTTAATCGATAGTATTAAAATCGATGATAAAAAAATATCCGAAAGCTTGACTTCTTTATTCTCTCTAGAAGGTTCGGATGGTTTAGGTGATAAGGTTTCTGATCTGTTTTCAAAAGTCGCACCGGAAAAGAAAGCCGCAGTAATCAATACAAAAGCGAAGGAAAAGGATGAAAGTGCGTTTGACGCTGGTCCGTCAGAAGTTAAGGTGGTGGAACTATCCCCTGAAGTTAAAAAGTATTTGACTACTTTAGGTATTGACGAAGAACCTGAAGTTAAAAAAGAAGCCCCAAAAGGTGGACTCTTAAAAATGCTTGCTGGTGTTCTTGGTATTGGCGGTGGTACTGGTTTGACCGCTTCTAGCTTACAAGCATACGCAATGGGCAGCATTAAAGACGCTTTCAAATTACCCGCTGCGGTTATGAAATTCGCCACAAATCCAATAACCTTAATTGGGGCTGGTGTCATATGGGGGGTTGTTGATGCTGTTAAAGCGGGAGTAAACGCTGAAGAGTGGGGTACGAGTAAGTTATCTGCACAATTAGGGGGTTTCTTCGCTGGAAGTGCTGATGGTATGTTTGCTAATATGGGTAAATGGGCCTTGATTGGTGCAGGTGTAGGTACTGCGGTGTTTCCGTTTGTTGGCACTATTGCTGGTGGTTTACTAGGTGCTATTATTGGTGGTGTTTTAAATTCAATCGGAGCGGAAGCTATCGCTCAAAAGTTTGATGCGTTGGGGTATTGGTTTGAAGAGAACATAGGAAGTAAAATAGATTCTATGTTGACAGAATTAAAATACACATGGTCACAGGTTACGACATGGTATGATGATAAACTAAAACCCGCTATAGACAATTTCAAAACTGAAATGGAACCTGTATTTGAAAGGTTGAGAAAAGTATTTGACAATGTTTCGGATACTGTTTCACCATTGCTAGATTCGATAGAGGAAGTTGTAAGTGAAACCATTTGGCCTGCTATTAAGGGTATTGGAACGTTTTTCGGAGATGGGCTAATAAAAGTATTAGGTACCTTACCTGAGTTTTTAATTTGGTCGATGGAACAGATTGACGAAACCGTTTTAATTATCCGTGAAAAAGTACAAGCTGTGCAGGATTGGTTCGAAGCGATATCCGAAAAGATAAATAATCTTCTCGAAAAGCTACCTTTCATGAAAGACTCCGAATCTAAAATGTTAGATCGTCGTCTAAAAGCTGAAGAGAAAAGAAGAGAAGAACTTGAGAACGATATAAAGAAGTTCGACGATTCAATCGCTAAAGAGAAGACAAGAATTAAAGATCTCGAATCTAAATTGGAATATCTTCGTGATAAGAAAGATCAAGTTGAAATTGATCGTGTGGAAAACGAAATAAAAGAAGCCCAAAGAGAAATCACACTTTCTGAAAGACAAAGAGGAACGTCTAGAAGAGAGATGAGAATGATCGACGAAAGAGTTGATGGGACTATTAAAGCGCAGGATCTGGTTTACTCTCCAAATAGTCTTCAAGTCCAATTGGATAAAAAAGATTCCTTAGAGACTATTGGCGATCAACAGATTTTCTCTAAAGAAGGTGGGACTCTCGATAAAGCTATAAAAGATTTAACAGAGAAAGTGGAAAAACAAATCGGAATTTTAGTTGAGCAAATGAATAGTGCAACAAACTTCAACGAAATGTTCAAGGAATATGTGGATATGTATGCGATGGGTAATTCCGAATTGATAGGTGCTGTTGGGGGTATTGGTGGGTCTAGTGCTCTACCGTCTGAACAAGCTATTCAAAATGGTTATATCCGTGACCCTAACTATGAATTTAGAATGAAAATGAGAGAGGTTAAACTATAATGGCCGAACAAGTTACAGCTAAACCACTACCTTTAAATGAGTTAGACGGCGATAAATATGGCGCTGCCTCGCAGTACGACATAGTTAATGAATATGATTGGACGTTAGCAGGGCAAGATGCGAGAACAGAAGTTTCAGAACTATTGTTAACACAATATGAACTGGATGCGAATGCTCTTTTAGCGAATTTAAAATACTGGACGACTCCTATTTTAAGTGAACAATCTAATCCTTACGAGGGTTTATACCGTGCTAAACCTACAGGGGTTAGTTTCATTCTTCCTTGGTTTGAAGAGTATCACCACCAAGTAACTCAAAATTGGGAAGACTTCAAAGGTCTGGAATCCTCTGAGTTTGCTGATAAGATAGTTAAGGGTGTACAACTTCTAACTAATTCTCCCGGTATTGCAATCAACACCCCCAAAATATGGAAAGGTGCTGCTTTAGCTGACGTTCCCTACACTATTACCCTCTTTAATACGACAGGGAAACAGGATTCTATCGAAAAGAATAAGAAGTTTATAAACCGTTTAATTTCCTCAACGCTTCACGATCAACAAAACCCATTATTAGCGACACCCCCGGCTTTATATTCAATGGAAATTAAAGGGGTTAGATATTCCCCTGCTTGTGTGCTGGCCAATTTAACTATTAGTAATGTCGGCACTATGATAAAAGCGCCAAACGGCGAAGTTTTACCTGAAGCGTATAAGGTAGCATTCCAAGTTAGAGAACTGATATCCGAATCCAGACAAATATTTGAAGGTGCTATTGGAGGTTCGAAGGTAGAGGCTATTGTTTCGTCGGATGGGGCAGTCGCACAAAACCAAGACTCAGATCTTCAACGTAGTATAGAAGCATTAGGAGGTAATACAAATGACTCTTAAGACTAACGATATACCTAATGTTCAATATAAGATTTTGTTCTCACACCTTGAGAATCTTTTCAACGTGTATGAAGATACTGATGGTCAGTATTTTTACAACATACTCAAAACGGTGAGTATTCCTGAAGAAATTGGTCCTGAATTTTTTGATTATTACACTGTTGGTCAGGATGATATGTGGCCTATTATTGCTTATAGATTTTACAATAATGTCAGTTTATGGTGGTTAATTTGTTCAGCCAATCAAATTCAAGATGCTACACAAAAACCAGAGGCGGGAACCGTTCTCAAAATCATAAAGAACGAATACGTGACTGATATATTAAATAAAATCTCGGGGCAATAATGGTAGAACAAGTTAAACAATTCAACTCACAGCAATATCTTTTTGAAATCACGCTTTTACCTTATGACGAAGCGGTTGAACCTGTTAAGATAAATCCCGATGCTGTTGTACAGTTAGTTATCGAGGAAGAACTACTTATTGGCTGTGAGAAGGGATTCTTAACCTTTCAAAACTCTAATGAGATGTTTCAAAGGCAGATTAAAAACATAGGCGACACAAACCTTTCCGCTAAAGCGAAAAGTGCGTTTAATAATGTCGGTTATATTTTCCGTAATGATGGTAAAGATAGACTTCACATAAGAATAAAGCCTATTAAAACTCCTAATCTCGATAACCCTGAAATCGATGAAGTTCCTGATGAAGGGTGGTTAAAAGAAATAACGGCTAACATATATGACGTTGAAGACCCTATGGTTAATGATATCGGCTCTAAATTGAAAAGGCTTTATTTCCATGATCATAAATATCAAAAGATGACGGAACGTGATCTTCTTTCAGTCGATAATAAGATATGGTCAACCGCCACTTCTAAAATGAACCCGAATTATGGGGAGGTCGCCCCATCACTCGCAACAGACGAACAGAGGAAAATGTTCACAGGAGATGCGATTAGGGACATACTTGAAAACTCTTTAGGTTTTGAAATCGATGAAGATAATTTCGATATCGGAAGGACTAAGATGTTTCACACCGCAACGGCGGGGTCCTCACCATTAGATAACATTACATATTTATGGGAACATCATTTATCAGAGAAACAATTACCTTCGGAATATTATGACATTAGTCTTATTCTATGCGATCCTGATACGGAAAAGTTTCAATTTATGCCTCTTTCTAAGATTTTTGAAAACGCAGGGAAAGGTATAAATGAACCGGGAATCTATCAGATCGAACACCTTTTCATAGAAGATGTAGGCACACAAGATAAAGCCGATAAGGTTTGGATGGCCCCTGTATTGAGAACATATGATCCCAATTTAGACGTTAAAATAACAAAGTTGAAAAAATACAGTTTCACTGAAATGTCTGGTGTGGATAGTACCAGAGATTTGGTATCGAAATCGGTTCACACATACGATTCTAAAAGTAAGACCTTCTCAAAGCATTCAGCAGATTCTCAAATAAAAGACGTTCCCAACGCATTACAACAAGACTACATCACAGATAAGTTATTTGTAAAGGGGAATGAAAACACGAATATCGATTTAAATAAGATTAAAACGGATAACTTGAAACATTCATATAAGTTCACACCTATAGCTGATGGAGATGTCGCACAGAGATTAGGACACGCGAGTTTAATACTCAAGTCAATTTTCTTCAACAATTGCTTAACTGTCGAACTTGAAGGCTCAACTAATAGAAGAGTCGGGAGATTTATTGGTGTTGATAGATATCATAACAATGAAAACGAGTTTGATTATAGTATGTGTGGGCAGTGGCTTATAACCCGAATTAGTCATAACTTCTTCAAGAATAGTTATGTCAATGAGGTTAATATGGTTAAACCACAAGTATACGATAAGATCACATTTAACAAAGAGGAAGATGTAGTCTAATGAAAATCACAGACAAAATAATTACAGACGCAATCAAGACATCTGAAGATGCGTACATCAATTCAGGGTTTTCTGAATTGTTGGATGAGAAAATGAAGTCATATGACTCTTCGGGATTAGAGTCGTTAATTTCAGGACCAAACTCTTTTTTCAACCAAATAAAGAAATTCATAGGTAATTATATTGGGAAGTATACGAATTCGTTGAATGTTGTAGAAGAGAATAAAAACCAGTTCTTCAATAAAATTGAAGGTCTTAAAAAGCTTCCAGAGGATTTAAAGTAAATGGCAGAATATAAAACAGAGTGGGTGGAACCAAGTTACGGTTGTTGTTATATGACAGCAGCCGACCACCAGAATTTCAAAGATGCCATTGGTACAGATGAACAAGTGTTCACCACTAGAAGGGCCATCCTTGAGAAGTACAAGAATCAATCGCCTTTTGGTGGGGATGGGCTTTATTTGAAAGTTGAAAGTTTTGAGGATTTACAGAGTCGTCTCCCTAGAATAAGAAAGATCAATTCCCCTGAACAGGAAGAACAACGCGCAAAAGCGGATATCCTTCATAATATTTCAGGTGGTAATGTAGATCATAAAAAAGCTATGTTGAATGGTATACCTTCTTCGTCTAATGCGTTAAAAAACAACCCTATTAGAGTTTCTGAAACGAAGTCTTCTATGAGTAAGCGAAAAGAAGAAGGCGTTAAAAAAGACTCAGGGAACGTTATGAAATCCATTAGTTTACCCATCACCGCTGCTGTCGCTGATGCGGCAGAAAAGATTTCTTCAGAGTTTCAAGACGCTAAAAATAAAAGTGAGGGATTAATTGATTCGGTTATTAATAAGGTTATAAATCCGGCTAAATCGAAATTCTCTGAAAAGTACAGCGGGTTAAAAGAGAATTACGAGAAATATAAAGAACAAGTTTCCCAATTATCGGAAACTCTTGCTTCTCTACCAGACCGAATAGGTGGAATAACAGATGCTGCCATTGGGCAGTATAACCAATTGACAAATCAATTCAATCTGAGTCTAACCAATGTTCAAAACCAAATAACAGATCAATTTCAGTTTAATCTGGATTCTACTATTGACTCGTTAGCGGGTGCCTTTGGGGTGGTCGCCTCTATTGTCGCTGCACCTACAGGGTTCTCGAATACTATATTGGCAGGTGGGGGTGGAGATGGTAGCGGATACACCGCAGCAGACGTTACAGACGATTATCCCAATGGGGTGAGCAGGGATGGGTGTCCTGTTGTTAGAGGCTTTTCTGTGTACTCTAGAGGGCAATTTAGCGGCTATGAGGCGAGACAATTCAGACCCACCAATTTAGGGAATACCCAATCCATTCAAAATGCCGTGAATGCAGCAATAGAATTTGCAAACCAGAGAAATGGTGTTGTTTGGGATGATTGTAGTAGAGGAAGATTTATAGTATTTTGGCAGGCATAACATGAACGTTTTAGATATACAATATAAAGTGAAGCTGGATAAGGCTAAAAGTAAGCCGAATAGCATTAATGAACTCAATAAGCTAACGACTGAAATCTTGAATGCTGCTCAAAATGATGGTGCCGAGCGTTATCGTTTTTGGTTGAAAAAGATAAAAGGCTTACACCCTCTTATTGACCACTATCTTTCTGGTCAAAACGTTGGGACAGATATTTCGGATATAAGTGGAGAGCATATACTGAATTTGGGCGTTGACACTCAGACCGTAGATTTAAAGTATTACTATGAACAATATAAAGATTCGAATGGTCAAACTAAAGAAAACGGATTACTTCCCACACCAATAAGAACTAGTATTAGGAATAAGTTATCTGAGCAGCAACTGAAGATGTGTGAAGATTCGTATACTGAATTGAATCAGGCTTATTCGATTATCATGTCTACGTTCTTCAACGATCCAAGCACACAAGCAGGTGGTGATCCTAACAATTGGGTAGTCACTCGAAATATCGCACATGACTTCTATAACACACAAGATTACTTAGGTTTTAGTGTTAAACTGTTTCTATATGACAGCCAATATAGATCTTTAGTCGCTAAATACGATAAGAAGCTGCAATTATTAGACACGATAACTCCTGTGTCAGAGAAGATTTTAGTGGATTTAGATCCCATTGTAATGACGGTGGAGGGGAAACAATTGGTTATGGATAATCTGGGGAATAAGATTATAAGAATGCCTCAAACGGTGGATAAATCTATCATTACCCCAACGTCATTGAATAACGAACAGGAAGTGTAATTATTTAATATGAAAGAATATCTTGGAAATTATAGAGGGATTGTAATACAAAACAATGATCCTCATATGCGAGGGAGAATTAAGGTATTTATACCTAATGTCTCTTCAAATATCTATACTAATTGGGACCAAGATAACGACGATAAGATATTCAATTTCATAGATAATCCTGACGTTCAAAAGATTATAGAAGAAGTTAAAGAAGTTCTACCTTGGGCTGAATACGCTGGACCTATCTTCGGCGGGTCAGCATCCGCTAGGTACAACGCAACCCTTAAAGAGGGTGTGGTCTCGGATACAAATAGTTTCGAAGGTAATGAACCTACAGAAGGTTATAGACCTTTAAACATGTATGCGAATGAGTTAGCATACCCCGATGCCTTTTCAGCTTCAGGGAAAGTCGGCAATCGTTCAGTTAACCCTTATGCAAACCAATACATTCCTGCTAACTATTCGAACTTAGCGAAGGGGATGTTTAGTATTCCTAACGTAGGATCTCACGTTTGGGTCTGGTTTATTGGTGGTGATAGTAATCAGCCTGTTTATTTTGCTTCTTCATACGGCGAGGAAGACATCAAAAGAATTTTCACCAATTCTCAAAAGACAGGTTTAGAGGGTGAAGAAGCGAGTTCACTACACTATCCCGGCACCTATGAAAACATCGTGGAAGACGAACTTTCATCTGATGGAAAAACCTTTAGAAGTAAACATGTAATTAATTCCAATAAAAACTCTATTGAAATGATCGATACCGATGGTTTCGAAAGATTGCGTCTAACGCAGTATGGTGGTTCTTTCATTGATATGACCAATGAAACAACTATTAAAATGAGTACGAACAATGATCAATCAATGGTGTTGGGAGACACGTTCGAAACCCACCAAAAAGATAAGAATGAATTCATTGGTGGTGTTAATGATCGAATCATTCACGGAGATAGTTACGAGAAGGTCGGCAATCAAAACTCTTTCGCAGTAAATGAGATATTCGATAATTATAAGATTATCCATGAATATAAAACTCTTTTCGACGTTAAAAGGACAAATGCTAACAGCGTTGGGGGAAGATATGAGCAGAATGTGACTTCCCCTTATCAGGAACAAGAAGGGTCATATGGAATTTGCCCTGTATGTAATAACATACCGTATGCACAGAAATTGTGGAGACTAAACCCTTTACATAATAGAATAAACTTGTTCTTACCTCTACCTGATCCCGGTTGGCCGGGGCAAAGTTTATTCACACCCGTTTCACCACCAACACTTGCCAATATTGGGGATACAGGTTTCGTTGAAGGTGGTTTTTGTCCTCTTTGTAATGATCCTGTGAGCCCTTACTTCTACGAAAATCCCGGTTTTTCGTCTTCAACTGTTAATGGAAACTGGAATGTTGAAGATAGGAAGCTTTCTGATGGTGTGTTGGGTGATCTCTATAAAAGCACTTCATCCCAAATACTTGACCTTCAAAACTCACTAGGGAACGGTGGGGATAGTATTAAGAACATTTCACGCAATTTCGTCTTGAATGTCGGATTAGCGATGAACAATTTACAATCGTATCGTGTTGACGCTACGGGTAAACTGAAGAGTGTAGGGGTTTATGTGGCCCCTGAAGGCACAATAATTAAACCCGCACCAACACCTCACGTTGAGCATGTAGATGTAGACCCATTACCGGGAGGCGATTACATAATAACTGCTGGTAATAAAATGAAGTTCTTAGCAGGGGCTAATGGAATAAACATAAAGACGTTTGGACCTATAGAAATGTATGGGTCAATAACCAATTTAACATCTGAACAAATGAATATTCTCGCAAAACATGAATTATTCATTGACGGTGGGGAGAAACTTTCATTACGTGGTCGTCACATTTCCTTGAATCCTTTTGAACAGAATCCTGTATTAGTCGAAGGTGGGTTACACGTTTCTAAAAATGCTATTATTAAAGGTGGTATGCATGTTGATGGTGAGTTAGGGGTTCAACATGTTACAGGTCCATCACAATGGTATAAGACTGAACCTAGTGGTGGTTTAACTATGTTAGTGAACACCTTGATTCCACTTGGTTCACCGTCTGTAGAACCTCATGTCCATCCGGTTATAATTAAATTACCAGATCACGAACATTATTTCGAGAGTTTAAGTATGGATTTGAAATCGTGTAAGGAAGAAGCTAGATCTACAATGGTTCAATTAGGTATAAACTCTAACGTAGAAGTTAATTCCCAAAGTGTTAAATACCCGAATCCCGCTAGTGGTGAGGTTAACTTAGCTCAACCTGTAGGTGGTATCGTTAATCAAGCGCAAGCTGAAGCGACATTAGCGGACACGCCGGGACTTCCATATAGCTCAATAACAAATGTCTTTAATACAATCTCACAAGTCAGTGACGTTTCACAGTTTAATGACCTATATAGCACTTTCCAAACAAATGCTGATGGTGTTACCTCATCGGTTAACGCACAAACTGAGGCTATAAACGAAGTGTTAAGGGGTAATCTCGGAGCAGTAGAAGACGCTATTGCTGACATCTATTCATCGTAAAGGGAATATTATGGCCAATAAATTCTATAATAGAAGTCAGACACAAGAAAACTTCAAACCTAATACAGATTATTCCGATTTCGTTTCCACTGTAACAGAAGGAAACAACTCTTTTGAATTGAAACAAAATAGTGTTCTGTATGATCTCGCTGTGGAAGAAATAAACGTCACTAATTTCGTTGCGAGAGAAGACATACCGGATTGGTTATGTGGGTTTATTGATCTTTCTGAAAACGATTCCTATCTCTCACAAGAGCAGCAGAACATTAATAATTTCATAAATGTGAATGAATCTATTCAGGAAGCATTCGATTCTGGGTTAGTAGATCCTGTTAGATTCGTTAGTGATGAATGCTTGAAATATGGAGTTCCCGGTTCCTATTACTATTCGAAATGTGTGCAAGAAGGCGATTCAGAACGAGCAGAATACATAAACCAGTTAAATTTTGGTAGTAATTTCCAAAATGTGGATTATATAATAGATAGTACTTTAACGGATCTAGAAGATGCGGTTTTTGAAGAAGTCAATCAGGCTATTCTCCTTGCTAATATTGACATACAAGCCTCTGTTGTGGGAATAGTCAGGAGGGGCAGCGAATGTAATGGTTGTACACCAAACCCAACTACAGGGGGGTTTGACCCTACTTGTGGTGGTAATGGGGACCCTTTTTTATGGTGGATAGCGTCGAATGACGATGGTGTCGCTTCAGTCTTACTTCCTTGCTATATGTCAAATGAAACTGATGTGAGAGTAAGGGATAAAGGCAACGAAAAAACTTGGGAGGGCACTTTCGTGCGCTATGGTGGCGCTAGAAAAATATTCGTTTTCAATGAACCGGGAATAAATATGGGAGCAGACGTAGTACTCGTCGCCCGTGATGTTAACATGTCATGGAGAATAGGTAATCCCGGTAAAGATCATACGTGGAACGAAGACCCCAACGATTGGGTTGATTAATTATTCCTCATTCTTCACAATTAAACTCATAAAAGCTTTTTTAAGTAAATGCATAAGGGCATTATATTCTTTCTGAGTTTTGGTTCTAGAGAGAACGATTTCTTCACCATTTAAATCATAACCAATGATCATAAACGTATCTAACCATTCAGAATTTACAGCTAAAAGGGATTTGAAATTTCGAACTCTTTCTTTCTCTAATTCATCTTCCTGATCAACATTATCTTTAAGAAGTTTAGATATAAACTTTGTAATATCTTGTTCGCGTCTTATATTCAATGATTCATCGTCATTTTCAAACTTTTCATCACGATTATCATTGTCGTCATTATCTTTAGCTTTCGGGGACATAATCCAATCCTTTTAAGTATTTATATAAAAGGATTAAATTCAACTATTTCCCTGAATACCATGCTCCACTAAAAAAGTCACAATAACTTCAATAGAACTTGTAGAAAGCTTGAATTTCTGAGGGAGGAACTGACCACCATCATATAACTCAAAATAGTTATCACCAATGGAAGACTCCTTCAAATTGTCCTTATTGGCGTTGACGTAGCATGTGCAAAGGACACTTGCAGAACCGGGATTAATGACAATTGTCCACGCTCTTGGGTCAACATCGGAATAATCCACATCTAACCGTGAAACGTTGTATCCGCATCCCTTTAATCTACTAATAAAATAACCTTGACTGTTTAACCTATTCATCTCTTTTCCTTTCGTTTTTTACTTCACTAATGCTGTTATTATATATTGAAGGACGAAATCATCTTCCTTCACTTCAAACATAATAATACCCTTGTCAACATTCACTTTAATTTTCACGGAATCGAAATTCAACGTGGAAATAACTCTAAATATCTCTAAATTAATGGGTAGCTTGTTTTTAATCTCATCCCCATCATACTCATCCGCTAGTTTGAACTCGATCATATCAACATTCTGAAGACTCTCATCCGTTAGAATGCCGTATAAGGCGTCATCTTTGGTGTAAAGGTATATCTTATTCGTTTTATCTGCGAATGTGGAGCCTTTTAGGATGTCTTTAAGTGACTGATTATACACATCACACTCAAAATCGAATCCCATCTTATAGACATTTTCCATCTTAATAGATGGTGCTTCTAATATCCCATCATCTAACAAATGATATTTGAAGGAGGTTCCCGAATCTGACTTATACGATATATTATTCGTATTCACAGATAAGGAGATTGTATCTTCCTTCAAGAAAGAAAACACATTTAACAACTTCGAAACGTCAGGGATGTTGAGATCGATGGATTCAACGTCATGTTCAAAGTCGAATGTCCCCTTATACTTTGAAAAGAGGATGATCGTTTGCTCTTTCTTATCAAAAGAAGTGGTGGCTAAACACTCAACACCGTCTTTTTTAAGGGTGAAAATCCCCCTATCAGATATCTTGTTAATTGGATTTAAAAACTTCTTACAAAATACTGTCTTATCTAGAACGACTTCCATTCATCACCTGTAGGGTTGCGTTTAAATCTTTATTAGATTTTATAACTTTCTTCAAATCACGCTGCATTTTATCAATAATATTTTGATGTTGCTTATGCGTTTTTTCCAACTTTGCCACTTTGCGACGAAGGGCCTTATTCTCTTTGTCTATATTAACCACAGACAATTCATTACCCTCTTTTATCACTACTTTAGGTAAAGCTTGACTGACCTTTTTTAAGGCTTCAAAGTCTTCTATATTTTCTTCTTTTTCTTTCATGACTCTTCGGGGTTATGCTCCACTACGATATCAGAATGGGGTCCGTCAGTCATAGGGGGTACTGCTGGTTCTTGGGGAACCTCTTCATAATTAGGCCCATCAGTTTCAGTGTTTTCCACTTCAGCAGGACTAAACGTAGAATCCAAAATGCATTTCAGATTTACAGCTAAATCCTGAAGTAAGAAAACGACTTTCGCTAATTCCTTCAATACCTGATCATTGGAACCTTTAACTTCAGCGATTGCGGACACTACCTTCTCCACATCCTCTTTCAGATCAACATTAACCGTAGTTGTGTTGGGTAAGGGTGGAGGTGTGGGTGCCATTTGCTTTTGACCTGTCGCGGCTACTTGCTGCGGTGGCATTTGCGCTTGAGGCGGTTGAGGTGGTTGAATGTCCTCCACTTCCTGACCCGCTTCTCTCATCCTTTGAACCAATTCCTGCCGTGCAGAGAGCACAGCAGGGGTTATATCGTCACTAGCAACTTTCTTAATGAATTCGTGTGGGTTATTCATACCAATTAAATTAGCACCGTTCCCAACGCCTTCTGCTTGTTTTTGGAGATTTTTCATTTCCCCACCAACGATCATAGCTAAGGCCATTACGTCTTCTTTTTCGCTACTCATGGCTTAGTCATCCAATTCCGCTAGAAGTTCGTCAATCTCGTCGCTTGCCTCTGAATTATCGTCCGAATCACCCATATCGAGTTCGTCCATGACATCATCAGCGTCTTCAACAGTTTCGACGACCTGTTCAGTCTTGACCTCTTTAGACTCGGAAGTAGTAGTCTTAGCCTTGGATGAAGACTTTTTACCCGTGGTATTCTTCAGACCCAAGGTGTAATCCTCTTCCTCTTCAGCGATCTCTTGAAGTTCATCGAGGAAATTAACCTGAAGGGCTTCGAGTAATTCATCATAAGATAATTGCTCTTCAAAGATCTTTGTGTGATCCAGAGGATCGTTTAGAAGTTCCATAATCTGTTCATCAGTTAGATCTATCTCTGACGGAGGAAGGAACTTACTCGATGAATAAGAGGGCCATGCGTCTCTCGAATCAGAATTAGGCTTAACTGTGATTCTAAAGTTGCAACCCTTTTCATCTAATCTCCAAATATTCTTACCGAAGATTTCCTTATCTTCACCGTTCAGAGCGTCCTGAACAATTGAATTAACCTGCTTACCGAATCTAAATAACTTCAACTGGTTATTCATCTTAGGATTCTTGAGGTTTTCGATAACATAAAACTTACTGATCCAGTTTTCCTTTCTGCGAATCTTCTTCGACTGCTCCTTAAGGAATGGATCGTCGGACTTCCAGAATTGGATACTCTTTGCACAGATGGGACATTTCTTCCCTTCAAGTGAAGGACAACGATACGAGACGTATTCACCCGAGTTCGTTTTCCAACCGTGGTGCATGTAGTGGTGCATACTCTCTTTAGGGTTTTCCTTATGGATTAGGAAACGACCTAAAACGGAATCACCAATTTCGGTCTTAATGATATGAGAGAAAATACCAGACTCTGGCTTGTCTTTCATACCGTCCATAATTTCACTAGTTAATGCGTCATAATCAATCATAATTGTTTTCCTTTGTGTTTGTTTACTTTACTAATATAACATAATACATTATCATGTCAACTCGTCGTCTATTATTTTTCTTATTTTTCTATAACCCCTTGTGGTTAACGATTTCGCCTTTTCCGATTCATTGAAATTATCTACATATGTCTGTATATTCTCCCCATATTTACCTAGAAATAGACTTCTCTCATCCGGTGGCAATTGACTAATCAGTAAATAAATATTTATCCCAAACTTCGAAAAAGCAACGATATTATATATAGTTATTTTCCTGAAAAGTAAATGCGAACACCAATCGTAAGTCAGCGATTCAGTATAGTTTAGGTACTCCCCAAGTGGGATCTTTTTCTCAAGACAAAAATCTTTTATAAAGAGTAATCCGTTTTTTATCAATAGAAGATTATCGGGGGAATCGGGACCTTCTTCATCCAAATTCTGCAAGTACATAAAGTACGTTTTTATAGCAATAGGTCTTTTGTAAAATTCCAAATTAAAGACTTGTTTCTTGTTAAAAACCCTATATGGGGCTAACATGAAAACGTCCACGTTAATGTGGGATTCAGTTCTCTTCAACTTTTCAACTACTTCGTCGAGTAACTTTTCTTCCTTTTCAGATAACCCTTCAAAATCATCTACAGGAGTGTATTCCTCGCAGTTGAATCTCGCTACGTTGAACAAATATGCGTTATAAATCTCTTTTTTAAAAGACTCAATAGACATTAATATTCTTCTTTTTTAAGGTTTTATTTATCTTACTTGCTTTCGTCTTCAACATCTTACTCTTTATTAAGTTCGGATATCGTTTCAATATACCTTGTAAAATCGGCATTAATGTTGGAGAACTTGTCATTTTCATAGATAATTCTTGCATATTTGGATCTGATAAAATTGTCAAGAATAAATTTGTAGGGTTGATGTTTTTGTTATTTATCAGAAACAAGAACGCACCTAATTTGTTTATTATTATGTCAAATTCGACTTCATTAATTTGATTATAAGGTATAAAAGACTCAATAGAATCGTGAAAACTTTCACATAACCCTAATGCGTTGTCATTACCTTTACTCATTCAAATTCCTTCTCTAGATCGTTAATGGCATCCATTGTACTCGTAATATCACCATCTTCATCTGAACTACTTACTTCTTCCTCATCAGATGCTAGTTCTTTTAATAACAAATAATTATAATCTATACCTAAAGTTGTATACTCGTTAACAGGGCCATTTCTATTCTTTTGAATAGCCATATTGATAATTCCAGCAAGGCGATCCTCTTCAGAAGCCCAAATACTCAACTGAAGATCGGCTGTGAATGGGACACCAACACTTTCACTAATAGCATCCATATCAGGTTGCGCGTCATTCATACCCTTACGATTGACCTGAGAAGCCGTGATAACAGGAGCATTGAACTCATATGACGTAGCTCTTAATTGTTCCGCAACACCTTTTACATCCTCATATGACCCACCCGTAGCTTTACTCGGTTTGATTAGATTCAAATAATCTACTACAATAGCATCGAACTTATGCCCTTTCTGCTCAAGCTTCTTGATATAAGAGTTGATATGTGCGACTGTAATCGATTTAGGTGGGAACTCTTTTATATAAAGGGTGGCGTCTGCATTATCGGATTTAAAGTTCATAACCTTAGTCTTTAAGGTTTCAATATCCTTACTAAGATCCATGAAAGGTATGCGACTGATTTGAGATGAAAATCGTCTTGCGTAAAGATCTTCAGGCATTTCCAATGTGATCAATAAGACGTTCTTATTCTGCTTTAGAATGTTTAAACAACTATTACCAAGGAAGATAGACTTACCGACATTAGTTCTTCCGACAAAAACTATTAATTGTCTACCTTCCTTGAAATAGCCGCCCCCGATCCTTTCGTCCAACCATCCCCAACCGGATGATAATGTGTGTACTTTCTTGTTCAACTCATCACAATGAATATCGATACTTTCAAAATAGTTAAATCCAAGATCATCGACCAAGGAAATACTACAGGCATCTTCAAATACGGGAAGTAACTCAGGAACGTTTAACTCTTGCTCGTCATCTTGAAGCTTAAATGCAGCATCTTTAATGGCGAGGTAAAGAGCCTTTTCACGAAAGAAAGACTCAGTGTTCTCATATAACTCATCGTCATTGAACTCTTTATCCAACGTTTTAAATGAGAGAAGAACCTCTTTAAACGATGATTTGAGGTCATCGGTTTCTAGATACGATTTAACTTCTGTTAGATTCGGTGCAGTGTTTCTTCTTTTGAAGAAGTCCATTATAATATTCATAATGGATCTAACATCTTTATTTTCTATGAATTCAGGTCTATAGAAATCAGTGATTGCACCCAAATATCTGGGATTATAAATGCTGTTAAATGCTATAACTGTTTCGAAGTACTCTTTATCTAATTTTGGTTTTACTTTAGTTGGTGTCTTCTTCGTCTTCTTCATCCATTATCTCTTCTTCTAAAGTGTCCATCTGTTCTTTCAAATCAGCGTATTCTTCGTTACTATATGTTAATTCCGCTTTCAGAACTTCATCAAATTGCTTGAGTACGCCCTCATTCCAGAAATCAGGGTTTTGTGCGAAAGTTGATGCGTAACCTAATTTCTCACCATTCATGGTGTATGTGGGTCCAGTTTTCTGAATGAAATCCATCTTCGTGGCAAAATCTAAAAGACCTGAATAGGGGTCTAATCCGGTTTTGAAATTGAGATACATCTCAGCACTCATGAAAGGTGGTACGAATCTATTCTTCGTTACGAAAGCCCTTAAATTAGTCCCACTGACCTTATCGGATAGTTTACCTACCTCACCCTTATCGTCTTTCGATTTGATGTTAGTCGCAGATAACTGAACTAATAGGGAAGCGATAAAGAGAGGTGAAAGACCTCCCGGTTGCTTCTTAATCATAGACGGGTAAAGATCACCGGGATTCTCATAAATGTGGTTCGTGAATAGGATTGGCGTTTCGGATTTAGCTGCTCGAAAAGTCAACTTGTTAATCATACTTTTCAACTGCTTTGCTCTAAGGCCCATGTCCGCTGCGCTTTTACCCTCTAATGAATCCGTCATTTCTTTAAGAGTATTCAAACCACCTAAAGAATCAACACAAAGAATGAGTCTCTTCTTTAAACCAGCTTCAATAGCTCTTTCCAAGACCGTCAACATTTGAGTTTTACACTCTTCTATGATCTCAACGGGAACGTGCTTAATTTTGCTTACATCGCATCCTAATCTTGCGGCTACCAGATTATCAAGTGCCTGCTCGCTGTCGAAATAAACGGGTCTGAAGCCCATTTTTTGGGCGTTTGCGATGATCTTGTTCACGATAAGGGTTTTACCTGTCGCAGGGGGTCCAAAGAACCCCCCTACACGACCTATCGGGAAACCACCAAACACACTGCCAGATATAATGGCGTTTAGAGCAAAGTTACCCGTATCGATAAAACCACTAACAGTAGAGAGTGAGTTCTCGGATAGGGTGGAAGCGTCAGGGTTCAGTTCTTCGATCATATCGAAGATTGCATCTACTTCGCTTTCGGACGATACATCGTCAACGACTATATCTTTTGATTTTGCTTTTTTAGCCATTAGTTACCTTCTTATTCGTCAGGGAAAAGCTTAATTACTTCAGCCTCTTCATTTTGTTCGGGGGCATTAGCTTGTGCCTGCTGTTCACCTGCGGCCTGCTGTTCACCTGCGGCCTGCGGTGCGTCTGTCATATAAAACATTCTTAGATACTGACCGTAAATCTTATGATCGAACGGAGTTTTCTTCATTGGAGTAATGTTGTTTCTAACATACTCTAAAATTGCACCTTCTTCAGGGGCGGCTAAGAATTCCTTGAAAACTACCGGGAAGAATTGAATCGAAAGGTTTCCCTGATTCTGTTCCATATGGATAATGACCGGATCTTTCACCGCCATAACCGTATCTGTGGAATCCTCTTCTACCTTCTCACCAATAATTACTCTACCAATAGAATCTAAAAATAGTGTTAATTTGTCCTGTAACTGCTTTGTGTCCATTTACTTCTTATCTCCTTTTTATTATTTTACCAAAATGGATGTCTTTTTCAACTAAACATCTCCATTAGATCGTTTTTCTCTTCACTTGTCATTGATGGCATATTCCACTCCATCACTTCGAATATTCTCTTTAACGGCTTTAGAACCGTCTTCTCAAACATAGCACTTCTATCGATATCTAACATTGTAAACTCTTCTGGATAATCGAATAAAAACGCTATACATTTTATACCTAACTCATTCTTGTTGAGAAGGACGAACTTTATCTTATCACCCGACTTCAACAATTCATACTTATTCGTTAGATTTAACTTTTCAAGAAGTCTATTGTAATAAATAGCCGACTTAACTTGAATGGGGGTCTTCTTACCAATTCTAAAACCCACTGCCTTCTTTTCATATTTATTGTAATTGTTTAGGGAAATAGGAACGGCAATTTCTTCAATTGTGAAATCCTCAAAAGAGTCATAAATCTTTTTGATTTCCGCATTGACCTTCTTTTGGTCCTTTTCACGCATTATCATTTCGATAATCTCTTTTAAGAATGGCTTCAGTTTTTGAGGTGTAGATGTCTTAACAACTTCTAATCCGGTATATTTATATTTCCTATGGAGTTTCTTACCGTTCTCATCGTAAAACGATTGTCCGTCCTCATCACAAATCATTTCAAGAACATAGTTCTTCTTCTTAACGAAAATCGCTGATGATGAAATACTTTCCAGTTTGAATTCGTAATTCTTCCATTTGGAATTGAGTTTTTTCTTAGCCCAACTATTGATCTTTCTATCGATAACCTTTTTGAATTCCATAGACAATTCAAAAACTTCAGGGTTTATCTCACCATCTTTCTCTAATGGTAATTCCAACTTTTTCAGTATTTCGTGAATAGTTATACCCACACTGTCGGTATCACCGAAAACAACACAGTCGTAATCCATATCATACTTCTTTTTGACGTACTGTTCAACTACCGTAGCAGCTTCCTTAATACACCCCTGTCCTGTATGTGTAATAGATTCAGCCAATTCAACGTCGTAGAAAGGGCTACTCTTCTCTGCAAAATAACCGTAGATCTTGTTAAGTAAGATCTTCAATACATATTGCATAGTGTCGTTTTGTGCTAGTTTGTAATCAATCTCAGTTATTTTAGAAAGTATTTTACCATCCTTATCCGATCCATCGTTTTGAATAGCGTTTGAAAGTTTCACCTTTTTAGTGTTTAACTTCTTAGAATCTTTCTTAATGTCTACACGTTCAGCATAGATCTCTTCGATAATAGACGGGACTAACCCTTTACTCTTTTGCGAGAATAAAATGTTAGATTCGGAAATAGACACTTCATTATCCTGAACGAACTTATCAAATTTTTCAGGTGTGGTCCTCACCTTTTTACCACTTTTCGATTTTATGATGACGCCTTCATCGTCTTTATGAATGGAACCAATCTTCGTCTCAGGTGAAAGATTTAACGTCACAATAGTGTTAGGATACAGGGAGTTAACGTCAAAATAAAGAATGTCTTGTTGGAGACCTTTTTTAGATTCACGAACAAAACCCCCCATGAAATCGTCTGTAGATTTATTCACATACGTCGAAATTATCTTTCCGTCATCAAGTCCTTTTTGTGCAATAATACCAGTTACAACATTGACTGTGCTCTCAGCTTTTTTAAACGGGGATAAACTCAAATACCCAATTTTTCGACAGATCTCAAGATATCTCAACTTATCTTCAAGAAGTTTAATAAGTCTTACATCCTGAATATTATATTCAACAAAAGCGTCCCAATCGGTATCAGCTAATTGGGAAAGGTTTACTTTGTTAACCGCATTTTTACCAAGACCCAATTCAACTTCAGATATGTGGTTTAATGAATACGATTCTCTAGGATCTCTTGTGAAGACCTTATAGAGATACATATAGTCGAATAATGTGACACCTTGAATGTACCACATCTTCTCATAAGACTCTAAACGCTTTTCTACGTTCTCAATGAAAAAGCAGTAATCCAAAGGGGAAAGTCTATGTGCAGCATTCTTACCCTTGTAAACGCCATTCTCTCTAAACAGAATGTTTATACGATTGATAATGTATGGAATGTCAAAACTATCGCTATACCACCCTGTAACTATATCAGGGAAATCCGATCTCCAAAACCTTAGAAACCCCCTAAGCATTTGGAATTCGTCAGCAAACTCATGATAAACGATATTGTTTCTACTATCAGCGCCATAGTAAGGCTTTGTGCCGAAGGTGTGATAAATGTTTGTCGTACTATCTAAAATGGTTATTAGATTGATTGGGAACTTGGCTTCGTGGGGATCGGGAAATTCATCAGGACTATAAACCTCAATATCCAAATAGAATATCTTTAGAGGGTTCTGTGAAAAATAGTCTTGACGATTCATTCCTTTGAAATGGTCGATAAGGAATTGCTGTTCAGGAGCTAAATTGTAATAAACGTCTTTTTTGTTGTCCGCAAACTTCTTTCTATCTTTTTTGTTTTTGAAGTTTATTCGTGTTAATTTTTCGTTGTAAATGGAGACACCATCTTTACCAGTGTCGTTCTTTACATACAAATAGGGTTTGAATGGATGAGTCTCATGGACCCTTTCTCCATTATTATCCCATGTGAAGAGATGAACTTCTTCATCTCTCCCTGAATACACAACATTTCTAAACATTAATCAATCTTTTGTTCAGGATTCGTTTCCAATATGAATTTACGATTTGGGTCACCGACCTTGTAAAAGGTGGTTTCGTATCTCTTCATCCAATTGTTTTCATTTTCCAACCACATAGACTCTGTATATTCTCTTGCTTTCTTCGAATATTCCATATATGTTTGCTCATCCTTGAATGCCTCATCTAATCTATCTATTAGATCATTTCCTGAGTTGAATTTCAAGTCTGCATTTTTATATGTGCAAAGGTCTTGTGCTACACAGGGTAATCCGAGCGCACCAGACTCTAAGAGTTTAATGTCACTTTTAGCCTTGTTGAAGTTGTTATCTTGTAATGGGGCGTATGTTATGTTAGCACCAATATTATGGAGCCCTCTAAACAAATCAAGAAGAGGAACCCAATCGAAGTAAAGCATCTCACCGCTATCAATAAAAGGCTTCAGAGGGTGAGGGAAGCCTCCCATAAATGCAAATTGGTATTTCTTCCTTGCTTTTATGATGTCCTTTATCACATGCTCGAAATCGTCCTTTTGACCTGTTTTGTTTGTAACGTCAAAATGGGTGCCGCTACCAGCATAAAGGACTATGGGTTTCTTTTTGTTCTTATCATAATTCTCTAATACCTTGTCCTCATCGTAAAAACCATCAGCCCAGAACTTAGGGAGGTAATTGGGAACAACAGTCACATTTGGGTTTGATGTCTTATGTTTGTAGTAATCCTTCATGAACTCACAAGTGACTGTAATTTCATCAACAAGCTGCATCATCTCTTCAATCTGCTGCCTTATCTTAGGATCTTCAAACGCAAATTTACATCTGTTATAATCGGGAATATCTTCCTTGAATACGATGTCATCAATCTCATAATTGATTTTGAAACCGAGATCTTTTCCACCCTCTTTTATGAAATGCATGAACGCTTTTTGAACATCTGTAGCTTGTCGTTGAACAGTGACCGATGAGATGCCGGGATAAAAACGAGGATCAATAACCATAGACGAAAGTTCGTTAATGATCGCTTTACCGTTATAATTCATGAAAAATGCAGGGTATCCCATTCTCCACGCATTACACCCACCTAAGTCTGCACCGTAATACACAGCACGTTTCAAGTCCGATCCCGGCATTGAAAGCGGTGGTGGAGGTAACGGTTTCTTTATAGCAGAAAACACACTAACTTTAGGTGTGCTTCTAGGGGTTCCGATAGGAGCGAAGGGTAATCCTAAAGTTCTTGATGTAATAGTTTTATCCGAAAAAGATTTAGGAATGTCCTTCGACATTCTATTGACTACCTCTTGTGTCGCTGAATCGGGCTTCTTCGGATTGTTAACGTTCTTAAATTTCAATGTCATCTTGCTCTCCTATTTTAGTAAACCCATTACGTTTTTCAAGAAAAATCGTATTATTGATGAGTTTTTTGTTTTCGCTTTTGAATTCTTTTCTATGAGTAATTATGTAGGAATTCTCATTATACAAGTCTTTTCTCTCATTTAAAATGTTGAAGATCAAATCACATGCATTTGATGAAATTGCACTGTCCAACAGTTCATCGAAGAAAATCACGTTAAATCTAACGTCTCCCTGAATTCTTCTAATATCGAGGAACGAGAACAGACACGCTAAGTCAATACGTTTCCTCTCACCACCTGAGAAGTTTTCATATGATTTTTCAAGACCCTTATCATTCAATAACTCATAGTCGAAAAATTCGTCGAATGTTAATTTCGCATTCGATTCCAACATTTCCAGATAGTATTCAATCCTCTCATTTAAAACTGTAATGAGTTTATTTATGATGTAAGATTTAATTCCTTCTTCTGAAACGATGAATTTAATGTTATCAAATACATCAAGATTTTCTTTTGTAGAATCAACTTTATCCTTGGAAACGCCCAACTTCTCGTCGTTTTCGGATATTAAAACTTCGAAGGTGTTTTTCTCGTTTTCCGCTTCGAGGATATCTTCTTCGACAGTTGAAAGCATTTTAACGAGGTTTTCAACTTGAGAATTTAAATTCTTATTTGTTGAAATTAAATCCTGCATTTCCTTTAATTTGGTGGAAATCTCACGAAACTCTTCACCTTTGGAATTTAGGATTTCTTCTAATGGAGCAATCTTTTCCTCTAGTTTTTCCTTCTCCGCTTCAACACCTTTTATCTTTTCTTTTATTTCTAACAGTTCTTTATACTGCTTAATAGCTTCTGATAAAGCCATTAATTTACGTTTTTTCTGAGTTAAAGTGTCTATCTTTTCACGATTGGAATTACGTGTTTCGTCTGAGTTCTTTATCGTTTCTTTCAACTGATCAATCGTATCTTGATTATTTTTCTGCTCTTCCTTTGAGAAGGGACGTTCACACTCTAGACAGATATCTCCATACTTTTCTATCTTTTTTAACGTCGATTTAGCTGATTTGGTTTCTGCGTCCAACTTGACATTTTCTTCGTGGAGTTTATCAATTTTAAGAGGAATGGAATCGATAGCCTTCTTTATAGCCTCTTCTTTTCCAATCTCCTTTTCGACAAGTTCTTCGTCAATATCGTAAGATTTAACGTGAGAAGCAAAGGTTTTAAGGACCGCATCAGAAGAACTAATATCCGCTTTTATTTCCCCCATCTTCTCTTTGGTATTGTGAATGTCTTCAGATAATTCATTTAAAACCGACTCATAGGTGGAAGGGTCAAGACCGTCGATATCAACAGTTTTCTCCTTAATTACCCCAATTTCGTTCTCATAATCCGTCTTACGAATTTTGAGTTTTCTTATCTTCTCTTTTTTAAGGTCCTCAAATTCCTTCTCTTTTTGCTTGTAATTGTCTCTATTTTGCTCAAGGAGTTTTAAGGTTTGTAAATTGACATCTTGTTCCCTAGAAAACTCATTATACTTCTGCCTTGCCATCTTCTCCATATGCTTCAATATTTCCAATCTGAAAATACTTTGCACGAAATTGTTCCTATCAGCCTTCCCCTGTTGCATGAAAGGGACGGAATTGTTTAACGAGTGAACTATGCAGTTTTTAAAGATTATCGACGAAGAAGAGATAATGTTTTCAATTTGCTTATTTAACAATTCAATGGCGGGTGGATTCTCATCCTCATCACCATCGATGAATAATTTGCAATATGAAGGTTTTATACCCCTTTCAATCTTATATGACTTTGTAACACCATTTTTAGTTACATCGAACTCTAATACCCCGACGCAACCTTTTTTATTAACGTCATTTAAGATGTCACTCTTTTTAAGTTTAGCGATTGTAGTTCCGAAAAGAGTCCAATAAAAGAGTTGGACGATAGTTGTCTTTCCAGAACCATTTTCGTCGTTTTTGTCGAAATTATAGCCTGTTATGATGTTTATCCCTGATGAGAAATCAAACTCAATTGGGACGTTACCTATAGAAAGGAAATTCTTTCCGTATAGTTTTTTAAATACGACTTCTTTCACTAAACAACACTTTCACTTCTAGAGCCGCCACTCAACATGATGAATTCACAATTCTCTTGGAATTCTCCGAGATTAGTCGCCCCAACGTAACTAAAGGCACTCTGAAGCCCTTGTTCTATTTCTCTGAAAATATATTTCACATGCCCTTTAAATGGTGTGGTTTTAATAATACCCTCAACAAAGCGATTTTCACCTTTGTTCTCAGCACTAGCCGAACCCCCATACACAGTGTAGAATTGACCCTCATCGTTCCTGAAAACGGACACAGGGGTCTCAGATGTACCTGAGATCATACTACCCAACATAACAGCGTCAGAGAACGCTAAAGCCTTTGAGATGTCTCCTACGTGACTTATCCCACCATCTGCAATGATGTCGATGGGTAGGGGAGAGTGGTCCGCTTTCTCGCAAATTTTCTCTAAGGCGTAAAGCTGTGGCATACCTACACCTGTGTTATACCGTGTTCTGCAAACGGGGGAGGGACCTATTCCGACCTTTGCAACGTCTGCGCCCCAATAGATGAAATCCTCATAAGCTTCTGGCGTTGCTATGTTACCAGCTATTATAGTCACCTTTCTTCTTTCCTCTTCTGAAAGGGTGGAATTAATCCAAAGAAGCATATTCTTCATTAAGATGTGATGCCCATGAGCGACATCGATACAGAAGATTCTCGCACCATATTCGTATAATCTACTGAATCGTTCCTTATCTTCATCTTGAACACCTATAGAAACGCCAACACCTTCTGAGGAACCACATTCATCGAAATCATCAAGGGCTTGCTCTATACTGTTGAATCTATGAAGAAGCCCTAAACCGCCATGATCACTAATTTCCTTAGCCATCTTGGGTCCTGTTATGTTTTTCATGTTAGCTGAAATAACAGGAAATTTAAATTCATGATTACCTAAATGAGTGGTCAGATCAACGGATGTTCTGGTTTTTATCTCTGAATAATTAGGTTTTATTAATACGTCACTATAGGTGTAGCCTTTTTCCATTATACTCCTTAAAAGGGGGACACACCCAAATCACTTATCGGATTTAGGTGTGTTGAGAGATTCTTTGATATCTTCTAACTTGACGATTTCTCTCATCTCGTCAACTGACGGACATACAGATTGATTGTCGGTTATTTTATTGATATAGAAATCAATACACTTAACAATCAGAGTAGTTTTCTCACTCATCTGTTATCTCACTTGCTTGTGAAACGACCGAACTTATCTCTCTTGGCCCAATACTTACGACAGAAACGACCATCTCTTGTTCTATTACTGTAATACTTCTTCATACGTTTTTCTCCTTTTTAATGCGTTATTATTATACAATAATTCAAAACCTTTTTCAAATGGAAAAGTTATTTAATCACTTTCATTTCTTAATAGCGTCCACCACAATTGAATGCGGGACGTTTAAATACTGTTCATATCTTTTAAAGTTATCAGGTGTTCTCATAACATAAAAAATACTATAATCTATTTCATTTAAAACGGGAATACCATCCTCATCGAAATAATGTAAATAGTTTATCTCGCCATTTGTTTTGAAGGGGCTGTTATCGAAAAGTTCTTTAACGGATTCTATTGTCGGAAACCAAACGTGCCCACCTCCAATTACCGTTTTACTATTTTCGTCATAACTCCCACCGCCAACAGGATCGAAGATTATGTTACCTTTTTCATCCTTTACAGATCTATTAATATGATGTTCCCACTTATAATCAGGGACAGATAAGCGAAAGATTCCATTCGGTTTTAAAATTCTATAAATCTCTTTAATGGTGTCGTGTAATTTATCAAATTCTATATGTTCAAACACATCTTCAGCTTGAAAGTATTTGACTAAATTATCATCAAGTGGTATAGGTTTCGTTAAATCGTGTTTAATATGGCGGTTGTCCTGCCTGTTTAGAGATATCCCTATAGTGTTTTTGTATTTGTGATTGACTCTGGAATCACTTACAATATCCCCTGCGTATAAAATTGTGTCTTCATTTATGTTATACATCTTTATTGCCTTTAAATGTATCCAATAACCCTGCGTAATAATCGAAAACGTCATCCACCATAGAATCCATAGTCTTCGGCTCTTCTTTTCCCCATGCTTCTATTTTCCCTAAGTCTATCATAGACGGGAGAAGGGCTTTTGCTCCTGATAATATAACTGCACTTTGCCTTGTGTCGAACCCGCAAGAAAGAACATCGGCACCATTAGCTTGACTGACTATACAACCATGCACTCTATTACCAAAAAACTTGTCCACATTTCTATAGTGTTTTAAAAATTCTATAGAATCACCTCGATAAGAAATGATATTGTCATCGCTCCACCCCATACCTTTTGCGGTGTTGTGTTCATTTTTATTATGTGCGAAAAATTTGAACCCATTTTCTAAAAGAATTTTAGCAATAGGGGTTACTTTATTTTTCCATTGTTCACATTCATTAGGACTAAACTCACCATAATGCCCACCTAATGGCATTAAGTTGCACCCTTTAATAGAATCTGTTTTTTCCATGCCGTATGTGGCGAGATATGCGGGGCAAACTTGAACAGGGAAGTCAATTCCCGTTATTAGATTGGCTATTTCATCTCGAACGACGACAGTATGCGACCTCTCTTTTAAAAGTTCGGCTTCTGAGTGTAACCTTTCCTTGTCAACGCCTCTGAAGATGTTTGTGGCATCTTGAAAGGACCCTGCGCCTATCACACAAAAGTTATCCTTATTCTCTGAAACCCAACCTCTAGTCATAACTTTCCACCAAGGGACTGATGACCATGAGCTATTATGGTTTAAACTCCAAAAAACAGGCATTCCTGCCCAGATACACCTGTCAAAATCTATAGGCTTAAAAATCCCATTTGTTTCCTTATCCACAACATTCCCTATTGCGGATTTATCTATTTCACGTATGACGTTACTTAGACCGATTCGAATAAATTCGTCGCCGGGATTCTTCCCAATTGTTGATACTAACAACCACTTCACAATTTAATTCCCTCTAATTTCTCGATAATCTTATTCGAAAACCCACTACACACACTCCATGTGTAATGTCCAAACTTATTTATATTGGAATTGTAAAAGTCTACGCATTCCTCGGCTTTCCCACTTTCGGGAATTGGCAACTCATTTAAAAATTCACTAATAACTTTTTCATCTGTGGAGTGTAGTCTAAGTGCTAGATCGCCATAATTCTCAAAGAAAGGGTTTGATTTATCGTTTATTAATATAGGTATTGAACCACATGCGAGAGATTCGGCTACCCTCATACTTGATGCGCCTTTACCTTTTGGGCATAGTGTGTAATGTGACTTAACCATCTCATTATACGAGTTTAATGATATTTCTTCTTTCATTTCGACTGACTCACCCCAATAATTTTTACACTCTTGTATTTTCCATTTGTCGGAGTTTAAATTCCGCATAAAGCGTCTCTCGGGGGTGTCCCAAATTGTCCCACCAAAATATCCGAAAGTGGATTTACTGGTAACATCACCTGATTTAAATTTGTGTATTCTCGGGTTTGTTGTGTATAATTGAAATTTTCTAACGTTATCAGGCACTATTGTAGTTGCAAACCACACACTTTGATCGTCTGAAAAGTTAACGTCCCCACTTAATATGAATACAAGTTTCTCTTTACAATAAGAGAACTTATTTTTCACCATAGATATCTTTCCGTGATCGTCACCAACACTCTCATAGATAATAAAGTCAGCGTCTTCTGGGGATTGAGAAATTTGACAACCCTGTCCCTGAATCCAAGAAAGTGATGTTCTTTCTAATGGGTATAATTTCATTGGATTATTTGCCAATCACCCTTTAAAATGGGTGTACCTAAGTGTAAATCCCGACCGTCGAGTTTTTCTCTATAGTATCCCGGTTTCATTATTAAAAACTTTTCAGTGTCTATTTTTAATTGATCCACTAAATTACTAAAGCAACTCTCTATTAGAACTAACTTAGTCGCATTTTCCATTATTTTACACCAATCGAAAACACAATCTGAAATTGGTTGGACTAACACAACTTGTAAATCTCTTTTCTGAAGATCTAATTTATAATTTGTGTTTGTGTCGGAGGCTTGATTTTGAAAGACGACATAATTAGGGTTTTGAACCAATTTTGAATAAAGGTCTTCTTCCCGTTCCACGTTTCTTTTAATGTCAAGATTCCACTTTTCTTCGATAGGGACTCTAGCCAATTTATACCTAAATTCGTCGAAGGTGAATTCTCGTTGATTTAAGAATTTTTTCGTGTTATTGTTATTCCAGCTTCCCGGTGAATTGAAAGAAAGGTCTAAAACCTTACTCCCAATACTATTAGCGTATTTTTGACTATCCACAATGGGATTACTAGTGCGAATAGGGACAAAATTCACATAATCTATATGTCCCCTCACAAAATTCGTAATTAAATGATCGTAAACGGGCCAATGAACATTGTATCCTTGCTGATGATAGTACTTGGCAATAGGAAGGCATATGATAATATCTCCTATTTTACCGGGAAGGATTATAGTTAGATTTTCGCTTCTCATCTTATCTCGTTTGGTATGTGAACGTTGAAGTTGTCGAAGTATATCTTCTCTTGAAGCTGCTCATTAGGTTGCGGTTTTAGGAACGCGCCCCAAGGTTCACGTTTAGTAAGGTTATGTTTTAAGTTGAAAAACATCATATTATCTATAAAAATATCAAGGTCATCGTTTTCAATAGCATTTATGTTGAATTGAGTTTCCTTAGAATCGTTATTCCACTGATTGGCGTGATGAATGTGGAAACAAAACGGTGGGTATTGATTTCCTATTGGGGTGTTATCACCAAAACACTTCATAATACCCGCATATACAGGATCGAAACGTGGTCTACTCAATAAATAGTCGTTGAAAAGATCATAATATTCTTTATACCATTCGCGTTTAAACACAAAACAATCGAATCCAGCAATCTCCCATCGAACGGGTTGTGCTTGCTCCTTTAGTTTATCGAAACTATCTATATCTCGAATGTCTAACCTCGAACAGGGGAAGCATTGGGGTTCATTTTCAATGATATATTCTATCAGATTAGGGTTGATGATGACATCACTATTCACAAATATGAAGTAATCTTCACTTTGTTCATAAAGAGTTCGTAAGATGTCGTTGACGAAGGGTAGTTTCTTCTCTCCATCTTCAATGTAATCATGACTAGAACGTGTTAAATCGAATATGATGTCGAGTTTATAATGGTTTTTAAAGGTGCTCTCTTCGTCTCTGAATTGAACATCTAAAACGTCAACAACATCTGGGAAGACTTTCTTCAGATGTTTATACGAATCAACGGCAATATCTTGTCTTTTATATTTTCCGAATGTATTGGTCCCTATTAAAATCTTCATAGCTTCTCCGAATACTTTTCCTTAATGGTTTTTAAATTTTCGAGTACCTTTTCCTCTGTGAAAGCTCTCGCTTCGTTAGGATAACCCCCATACTTATGCTTCCAATGCATTGCTGACATGTTAACGTTTTCAGCATATTCCCCTTTATTGGTGATTGAAGAGTTCTCTGTAGCTCCCTCTATCTCACTAATGTATTTATCACTGTTCATAACGTCAGGCGACCACCACATAGAAGGTAGATATCCCCGTCTCACACACATAAAACTCCAATCAGCATGTTCAAAAGCATTCATATACCCAACATCGAAAGGCCCTACTACATCCAAAAGGTCTTTACGCATGTACATGAATGCACCTTGGAAGTTTTGATGGAAATCAACACCCCTCCCATCCTCATAAAGAATGGTTTTGATTTTAGGGTTCTTGTTTATCTTACTAAACATCAGATGTTTCAACCCTGTCACTTTCGATGTGTTAATATATCTTTTGAAGGCGTAAGGATCATTCACTAAAATGTCTTCCTCAACCAAAAAGAGATGTTCACACTTTTTACTTGTAAGAAAACTCAAGGCCAAATTCTTACAGCGCCCAACCCCTTGATTATCTATTAATGTAATCATGGGGTAATCATCGACGATGGGGTATTCTACATCACTCCCGCCGTCTCTAATAACGACAAGTTCACTGATAAACCCATAATTTGCATATTTCGATAACAATTCATAGGATTGTTTGAAATATTCGGGTCTATTATATGTTATTAATGCAACACCAATCTTTTCGATCACGGTAAAAACTTTCTTGCGTAATTCTTCTGAATAGTTTCGAGCCTTTTTAGAACCTGTTCATTAGAAAGTAACTGTTCATCTGTCGGTTGTGTTGGGTTGAAACCATACTTATGCTCAAATATCATGCAAGCTAATTTAAAATTCTTCTCAAAGTTCTCGTCTTTGCTTTGACTTTTCTCTACAGACTCCTGAATGGTCGTAATGTAATCCCATGAGTTATTAACATCAGGCCACCAGCAGTAAGAGGGTAGTAAACCAGACTTAACAATCTTATAACTATGGTCAACGTGCTCCATATTTTTAAGTTTACTGTAGCGTTCGTCCATATATCCAACCGCCTGAATCACAGACTTATGGAAAAACTGAAAACCTGCCATTAGATTTGGTAGGAAATTAACTTCAAGGTCATCGTCGTATTCTAATGTTGCTCTAATAGCTTTAGAACCGTCAGGGTTGAAGTTGTAAACATTCGAAAACCCATAATTCATATGCCACAATCCGCTTGCTTCAGCAGTTTTAATGTACTTGATGAAGATTTCGGGGTTCTTTATGATGACATCATCTTCAATTAAGAAGAGAAAGTTACAATCGTTCTGTATGAGGCATCTTAATGCATCATTTTTCGAACAGGCTATGCCAAGATTCTTATCGTGTTGGATGACCTGTAAATCGTCGTTATTGGCGAATTCATATACAGAATCATCGTATGGTTCGCCATCATTGACGACACAAAGGAAATCTATTTGAGGTAGAGATTTTATACATTGTTTGAAATAATCTTCTCTATCTTTGGTCGTTACTGCTATTCCTAATTTATTCATCGTTAGTATTCACTTCCAATAATGCTTCTTCATAAAGACTTAAGGTTTCACTTAATATTTTATCTTTATTATCTTCAATTTCAAGTTTTTCTACATATTCTGTGAGTAATAAATCCATATCAATCTCGACAGATTCGAAATCATCTGCTGTTTTGTTAGAACTTGAAGTGATTATTTCAGCGTTAAAATCTAAAGGTTTCAATTTGGATAGTCTATCGGAAATAGCATACACCTTTTCGATATCCACTTCCTCATCCACTATCAACTTTGTGATATTACCTTTGAAATCATTCTTCAGAATTGCGATCTCATCCTCATCTTTTGCCAATATCTTGGAAAGAGAGACCTTGATGTGTTTCGGAGAAACGTCATTCTTTATAAATTCCATTTCTCCGGTGCTGAAATTCAAAATCTCTACACCCTTTTCTTCTTGATAATCCGACCAATTCTGCTCATACGTATTACCAATGTATTTGATAATGCCGCTTTTGTACTTCTTCTCTGAACGAACATGGAAATGACCAGTTATAACCTTGTCAATCTTCTTTAGAAGACTAGCGGAATTAATTGAGTGGTGGTTCTTCTCACAAATCTTAACCTTATTCACTCTAAACGTTTCAATTTCCAAATGACCAAACGCATAATCCACTTTAGAAGGGATCTCAGAATAGTCAAACCCCCAAGGGAGGAATGCGATAGTTTTGTCCATATACTCGAAAGAAGTCGTTTCATCAACAACAACTATATTATCCCATTTTTCGAAAATTTGCGTGGAGTGAATCCTTGCATTATCCTTGTAGTAACAATCGTGATTCCCTACCAATATGATAATTTGAAAATCTTTTAATGTCTCAAGGAACTTATTCGCAGTGTAAACCGCTGTTAGATTCAACTCTTCACGGTAATGGAAAAAATCTCCAAGGAAAATGAGTGTGTTTATATGATTATCGTTAGCAGTCTGTTTCAGCCATTCAACATACCCAAGTGCGGTTTTATGGAAGGCAGACGAGTTCATTTTGTTTCCAATGTGGAGATCAGAAAACAAGAGAACTCGTTCTTCGAGCATCTGTTTAATTCGTTCTATTTTAGTCATAAGAATTGTAATCGTGGTCTTCGGTTTCCCTACTACCTTCAAGCATTATATCATCATGTACTGTGTCATGCAAATTCAAAACGAACTCTTTTTCCTTTTTCTCACGCTTGATTCGGTTACAAAACGCATTGAACGCTATTCGGGTGAAATAAGAAAAGGCGTTGCCCTTCTCTTTGGCGAACTTTTTCTTGTCGATAGCCTGCAACATCTTAACAATAGCATCCCCAACCATCTCATCTTTATAGCTGTAATTGATGAAATTAGGTGCGAATGAAAGACGAGTCGATATCTTTAAAACGCAATCCGCTAATTCATCGCATATCACTCCCGTTTCATAAGATTGTTCAATAAGGTCTGCAAAACGTTTTGAGTCAACGTAATGTTCCTTTTTAGGTTTCTTTGATGTCGATTCTTTTGATTTTGAATCCTTCTTCTTCATATATTTCCTCTCTTTTCAATAAGTGCTTCTTTCCATATCTCAACATATCCGCAATGTCGAAAATTATTAACAATGTTTTATTGGCGTGTAAGCGGACGCCTCGACCTATACTCTGAATAATTTTGATTTTCGCTTTACCAGCAGAACCGAATATAATATAATGAAGGTTTTTTATATTAATACCAGTGGAGAATATTTTCGAGATGGCAATGCATATGATATTGTCCTCTTGCTCCATGATCTGTTTACATTTTTCTCGGTCATCGACCTCAACTTCACCTCTAATAAAGAAAACCCGTTTCCCTTTTATCCCTGAAAGAATCTCTTCCAACGTTTCCCCGTGTTCTATTCGCTCAATGACGATTAAAACATTCTTCTCAAGTTTGGTGCAAATCTTCTTTATTATATTGTTCCTGAAAGAGGAACGTTCTATAAATCGGTTTTCAATGTTGTAGTTTTTAAGGGGGTCTTTAGGTTTCTCTTCCCCTGATTCAGTATACTCAGGTGCGTCTTGGTATTCGGGGCCTTCAGCATAATGAACGCAGATATTTTTTATCTCTGCATCAGATATGAAATTATTATCTACCATCTCTTGTCTCGACAATTGATAAAGGACAGGACCAATCTTCCCGATAACATTCCATTGGTCTATAAGCGTGTCGGGTAATGTACCTGTAAAAGCAAAACGATTATATGTTTTCACATGCTTTAAAACCTTATTTATCTTATTAGATTTTTTAAGGATGTGGCATTCGTCTAAAATAAAAAGTCCTATATCCTCTATGAAAGAAAGATCACTGGAATCACTTTGTAGAATTCCGATATTGGCAATGACAATAGGGGCGTCAGTGTCTAATTTCTGACCTCCATGCCATTTACACATATCCTTCGGATCAATACCGTAACTTTTAAAGTCTGTAAAGGTCTGTTTTACAAGCTGAACTGTCGGAACAACA
>Ga0255772_10000639_pt1 | contig 34601 bp, 32 predicted proteins | sample 071ome_34_FD_179970 | JGI IMG/M metagenome (GOLD analysis project Ga0255772, IMG submission 179970) | Coastal salt marsh microbial communities from the Groves Creek Marsh, Skidaway Island, Georgia - 071411BT metaG (version 2) | ecosystem: Environmental > Aquatic > Marine > Intertidal zone >...
ACACAGATGGGTCCTACACCCGGACCACCACCGCCATGCGGAATTGCAAAGGTTTTATGCAGGTTCAGATGGCAAACATCTGCACCAATAATAGCGGGGCTAGTAATCCCAACCTGGGCGTTCATATTGGCACCATCCATATATACTTGCCCGCCACAGTTGTGGATCAATTTTGTAATCTCCTTGATATGACTTTCAAAAACCCCATGTGTAGAGGGGTAGGTGATCATCAGCGCGGCCAAGTGGTCTTTATGCTGATGAGCTTTTTCATAGATATCCTCCCAATCGATATTTCCTTTTTCGTCTGTTTTGGTCACCACGACTTGCATGCCCGCCATTACGGCAGATGCGGGGTTGGTTCCATGTGCTGAAGCAGGAATTAAACAGATATTACGGTGCTGATCACCGCGCGATTGATGGTATGCTCGGATCACCATAAGTCCTGCATATTCTCCCTGTGCTCCCGAATTGGGTTGAAGTGAGGTTGCTGCAAAACCGGTGACTTCATTTAATTGATGTTCTAATGTTTGCAACACCTCTTGATAACCTTGAGCTTGTGTTACGGGAACAAAAGGGTGTAGGTTGCCCCATTTGGCCCAACTCAGTGGCAGCATTTCTGCAGCTGCATTTAGTTTCATGGTACAAGATCCAAGCGAAATCATCGAATGTGTGAGCGACAAATCTTTTCGTTCCAACGACTTAATGTAACGCATAAGCGCGGACTCAGAATGATAGGAATTAAAAATTGGGTGGGTAAGATAGGGGGTTGTTCGATGTTGACCTGTTGGTAATGCAGAAGTTGTTTTGGGGATTTCGAGTTTGATGTTTTTAGTTTTTGCTTGTGACTCAAAAACGGTAAGCATCTTTTCTAGTGCAAATTTATCGGTTGTTTCATTGAGCGAAATACCGATATGTTGGTCATCGATTTTAAGAAAATTGATCTGCTTTGATTCGGCCAATCCGATCAGTTTGGGGGCATTGCAACGGACGGTAAGCGTGTCAAAATAAAATTTGTTTTGCACTTCATATCCCATTTGGGTTAGTGCGTTAGCTAAGCCTTGTGTTTTATTATGGATATCCTCTGCAATTGCACGTATACCCTTTGGACCATGGTAAACAGCATACATTCCGGCCATAACAGCCAAAAGGACTTGGGCCGTGCAAATATTTGACGTGGCGCGGTCTCTTTTGATGTGTTGCTCACGGGTTTGCAGCGCCATCCGAAGCGCAGGATTGCCATCTAAGTCTCTGGTTTGTCCGATAATCCGCCCAGGAATATTGCGTTTGTAGGCTTCTTTGGTGGCAAAAAAGGCCGCATGAGGGCCACCATATCCTAGCGGAATTCCAAAACGTTGGGTGGTGCCGACGACAACATCTACATTGTATTTGCTGGGAGCTTCTAACAGACACAAACTCAACAAATCAGCGGCAATAACAGAAGTGATGCCAAAGCTTTGTATTTTGGATGTAAAAGCGGCAATATCAGGAATCGCACCGTGTTTACCAGGATATTGAAGGATTGCGCCATAAAAAGAGTGGTCAAAATCGGTCGTTTCCCAGTTGCCAATAACCAGTTGGATGCTCAATGGAATGGCTCGGGTTTTTAGCAATGAAAGTGTTTGGGGTAAAATATTTTCATCAACAAAAAAGCGAACGGCATTCTGTTGTTTTTGTTCGCGGGTGCGTGCGCTATACAACATGGTCATGCCTTCTGCCGCAGCGGTGCTTTCGTCCAATAACGAGGCATTGGCCAATTCCATTCCCGTCAGATCGCTAACGACGGTTTGAAAGTTGAAAATCGCTTCAAGACGGCCCTGGGCAATTTCTGCTTGATAGGGGGTGTAGGCGGTGTACCAGCCTGGATTTTCTAAAATATTGCGTTGAATTACCGCCGGGGTAATCGCTGCGTGATAGCCCAACCCGATGTAGGTATCATACAGTTTATTTTTTTCGGAAAGTTCGTGGATGTGTTTTAGAAAAGCATGTTCGCTAATGCCTTCTGGGAGATTGAGGGGTTGTTGCATTTGTATTGCTTCGGGAACTGTTTTTTTGATCAATTCCTCGACACTGCTTAAACCAATAGCGGTCAATTCTTCTTGTATTTCCCCAGCATTGGGCCCGATATGTCGCTTTTCGAATCCGGCTAATTCCATTCCAAAATTTTTCTGCTAAAATAGGTGATTTCAACTTTAAAATGCCTGCTTTAGAGTGGATAACCGCTATTTTTTTTTAACGTATTTGTGTATTTATTAACAGTTTAGTAATACATTTAAATTTCAAGATGCGCAAACGGGTTCGTTTCTATATTCAGTTAAGTTTTCATGTGGCATTTGCAGTGCTGGCACTTACAAAAATTACATCTTATTATTTTGATCTAAGTCTTACAAGAGGCTTTTGGATTGGATTATTTTGCCTGGTGGTTTTTGGATACAATCTCATTAAAAACAGCGCACTTTGGGTGGCACAACCTTTAACTTCAAACCTACTTCTAAAGGGGATAACAACTGTTGCTTTTTTTGGTGCGGTTTATTTGATATTTCCAAAAACAATCCCACAGTGTGTGGTGTTGTTTGGTGTGGTGTTGTTATCGGGATTTTATATTTTTCCGTTAAATGCTTCCAAAAAAAATTTTAGAGATCGACATGGATTAAAAATTTATGTGGTCGCTAGTGTTTGGGCTTTAGTCTCAGTCGGCATGCCCTTGGTCTATGGAGGCTTTTTTTTTGAAATGGATGTTATTTTACTTTTTATAAGTCGTTGGTTTTTTGTGATTACTGCAACGGTTCCTTTCGAAATTAGAGATGTAGAAAAAGATGCCCTGCACTTGGCAACCTGGCCACAATCTTTTGGAATAAAAGGGGCTAAAATTAGAGGGACCTTGGCTTGGCTGGTTTTTGTAATAATCGAGAGCAGCTTGGTTTTTGACACAAATTATGTTGCTGCCTTTGGCTTTGTGGGTGTTGCATTATTGGTTTTTCTTTGGATGAGTAGCGAACGGCAATCAGAATTTTACAGTAGCTTTTGGGTAGAGGCATTGCCGATTTTTTGGTGGCTGATTATGGAATATTGTGTAATTTGAAGTGCTAAATTCGCACCATGCCATATTTGATTTTTATCCTATTGATCTCGTTACAGTTGACGCATATCACCCTTGCTAAACCAGAATTTAAAATGCTCATCGATCAAAAACACCCGTTGATTGACGTCCGAACCAGCGAAGAGTTTGAAGCAGGAACCCTAGAAGGGGCATTAAACATAGATGTTAAAAGAGACGATTTTCTTGAAAAAATAAGCACTTTGAACAAACAAGACACGCTGTTGCTTTTTTGTCGGTCTGGCAGACGGAGTAGCAGAGCCGCTCAGATTATGGACTCGTTGGGATTCAAAAATCTTTTTGAGTTGCAAGGTGGATATTTGGAGTGGATCGGAGTTCCAAGGGATTAATTAATTTATAGGGTGTTCATAGCCGGACTTAATAACACGTTCTACCGATTTTAGGTTGTCAAGGTTGTTGAGTGGGTTTTTGCTTAGAACCACCAAATCGGCAATTTTGCCTTTGGCAATGGTGCCAAGTTGATTATCAAGATTTAATGAAATCGCATTGTTTAGAGTAGCCGCCTTAATGCATTCGATGATCGAAAGCTTGGCCTTAAGATGTAACAAATGCAATTCGGCAAATAATCCAAGTTCACTATCCGACCCCGCACCAATTAGAACGCCTTTTTGATGCGCCTTTTCAGTAACCTTTTCAGAAAAAATAATTGCTTCTTCAGACTCAGTATCTGTATATACGATCAATGTAGCGTCTAGGACCGTTTTGTTTTCTATCAATAAATCGAAATAGGCATCCATCTTTTCAGAATCAATAGTAGATAGATCATATGGAATTGCATCATAGCCCTCTTCGGTGAATGCTTCTTGTGCATTGGGAATATTTTCTAAGACCACATCTCTTAAAAAGTCTGCATGTGCATAGGATTTAATACCCTCCAAATCCCAAGGTCCAGCACTGAATAAAGTCCCATGGGACCAAACGGGCAAATTTTGATTTTGCGCTGCTTCAATAACTCTTTTCGCATTTTCTGGAGTAATATCCATATAGAGCTTTAGAGCGCTACTGCCAAAATCTTTGGCTTCTTTGACCAATTTTACAACATCGGTATCATCCTCCAAAACGGTCATCCATGCTACTTTTCCGGGTTCGGAGTCTCCGGCGGTTGGTTTTACGCGGTTATCATCTCCATAAAAATCGGAGCCCGCAACTAAGGAGGCAAAATAAACCTTAGAAAGCGGTTCTGTTTTTTCCTCTGCAGTTTCTTGGAGCTTTTTGAGGGCAATGCCATTTCCTGCTTTGTCAAATACCGTGGTGATCCCTGATTGGAAAAACGCTCTGATTTTTGACAACCCATGCGCGGTTTGTTCACCAACTTCAGAAGCGATATGACCGTGTCCTTCTATAAGACCAGGAATAAGGAATTTGCCTGTCATATCGATGGTCTTTATTTCTTTAGAAATGGTTTTTGTTCCGGTCTCAAAAAGATCAAGGATCGTTCCGGTTTCGGGATCAATCACAATCGTTTGATTGTCTATAAAATCATTTTTATAAAAATCCAATAGTGCTATGTGGGTGTAGGCATATTTTTCTGAAATAGAATTTTCTTCTTCTCCATCGTCTTTTTTACAGGAAAAAAGAAGGATAAAAATGGTAACGATACTGAAAGCACTGAATTGAATAAAAAACTTAGGGGATTGCATAGCAAAAAGGTTTGAAAGGTTTACTTGTCAAACGGTTGACGTTGAAGATACCCTAAAAAAGTTCTAATCGATGAGTCCAGCTCTTTTGAGAAGTGCTTCTGGATTGGGGGCCTTTTTTCGAAATCTTTTATAAAGCTCCATCGGATGCTCAGTTCCGCCTTTGGACAAAATATGCTCTTCAAAGTTTGCGGCAGTATTGGTATCAAAAATCCCTTTTTCCAAAAATAATTCGAAGGCATCGGCATCCAAAACTTCAGCCCATTTGTAACTATAGTAGCCTGCGGCATACCCGCCTTGAAAAATATGTGAAAAAGCAGTGCTCATACAGTTTTCTTCTTGATCCGGTGTAAAGTTAAAAGGTTCAAAAAGGGCTTTTTCGTGTTTTTTGATGTCTACAATTTGCACCTCATGCGTTGTGTGATAGGACATATCCAAATAGGCAAAACTCAATTGCCGAAGGGTTTGAAGTCCTTGTTGAAATTGGGCTACTTTTTCGATTTTTTCGATGTAGTGGTCGGGAAGAGGTTCTTGGGTTTTATAGTGTTTTGCAAAAAGATGTAGCGCTTCATTTTGGTAACACCAGTTTTCCATAATTTGACTGGGTAGCTCGACAAAATCCCAATACACACTCGTGCCACTCAATCCGCTATAAACCGTTTGGGCCAACATTCCATGCAAGGCATGTCCAAACTCATGGAAAAGGGTAGTGACTTCATTAAAGGTCAGTAGTGCAGGCTTTTCTTTTGTTGGTTTAGAAAAATTGCAAACAATAGAAATATGCGGTCGTTCGGTCGCATGTTGACTTTTGAAGGAGGTCATCCAGGCACCACTTCGTTTGCTTTCGCGTGGATAAAAGTCTAAATATAGCAATGCAACATATTGCCCGTTGGTTTTAGTAACCTTATATACACTTACATCGTTGTGATAAGGATCTACATTGTTGATCAATTCAAACTCAAGCTGGTATAATTTTTTGGTTATTGCAAAAAGCCCTTCAAGCGTATGCTTTAGGGGAAAATATTCACGCAAGGCCTGTTCGTCCAGTTGGAGTAATTGCTGCTTTATTTTTTCGGTCAAAAAAGCGGTATCCCATTTTTGAAGGGTCTCAATACCAAATTCTTTTGCCATTTTTTCTAGTTCTGCCCACTCCTTTTCTGCAGCTGGGCGGGCTTTTTCTTTTAAGGTGTTTAAAAAGGAATAGACCGTTGCCTCGTCTTTGGCCATACGTTCTTCTAGGACAAAAGCTGCGTGGGATGCATAGCCCAAAAGTTGGGCACGTTGTTGCCGTAATTCGACCAGCTGTTTGATGACCTCCTCATTGTTGTTTTCGTTTTTTTGAAATCCGATTTTGCCGTAGGCCAAACTCATTTTTTTACGTAGGTCGCGGTCTTCGACATAGGTCATAAAGGGCACGTAGCTGGGATAGTCTAGGGTAAATATCCATCCGTTTTTCCCTTTTTCTTCAGCGGCTTGTGCTGCAGCCTCTAAGTGATTTTCGGGCAATCCTTTGAGTTGGTTTTTGTCTGTGATATGGAGTTCAAACGCATGCGTATCTGCAAGGGTATGTTCTCCAAATGTGAGCCCCAACTGAGACAGTTTTATATCAATTTCTTTTAGCCGTTCTTTTTGTGTAGCATCGAGCAGGGCTCCATTTCTAACAAAACCACGGTATTCCTTTTCTAAGAGGGTGTGTTCTTCTGGGGTGCGTGATTTTGGAGCGGTATTTTTATAGACTTCTTCGATGCGCTTGAAGAGCTTGGTGTTTGATCGGATACGATTTTGAAAAGTGGCCAATTGGGGTGCGACTGCTTGCGTTGCTTTTTGCAATTCGGGAGAGGTTGCAGCACTATTGAGGTTGAACAACAAGCTGCTGTTGCGCGCCAACAAACTCCCACAGGCATCCAATGGGGCAATTGTATTTTCAAAGGTAGCGGGATGGGGTTGTGCTACAATTTCATCTATTTCGCTTAGGGCTTCTTCAATTGATTTTTCAATAGCAGGGACAAAGTGATCTATCAGAATGTCTGCAAATGGAGCTGCTTGATATGGGGTATCAAAAGCTTTGAGAAGGGGGTTTTTCAAAATTTAGGATTTTAAATTTCGTGCACTTTGATGCACTTTTTCTTCTAGGCCTTTTTTAAAGAGTTCAATTTTTTGACGCACATTTGAATCTGAGGCACCAATGATTTGGGCGGCCAAAATGCCGGCATTTTTAGCACCATTGAGCGCAACGGTAGCCACGGGAACTCCACCTGGCATTTGCAGAATTGAGAGTACAGAATCCCACCCGTCAATTGAGTTGCTCGATTTTACAGGAACACCAATTACGGGCAGCGGACTAAGAGAAGCAACCATACCTGGAAGATGCGCAGCACCGCCTGCTCCGGCGATGATTACTTGAATGCCTCTTTTGTGGGCTTCTTTTCCAAAGTTGACCATCTTTTCGGGTGTACGGTGTGCTGAAACGATATCTACTTCGGTTGGAATGTCAAATTCTTTGAGGATGTCAATCGCCTCTTGCATAACCGGTAGATCGGATTGGCTTCCCATGATAATTGCTACTTGTGCCATAGTGTTATTTTGAAATTACTTCTACAGTTTCTTTGACTTGCTCTGCTATAGATCGAGCGGTTTCTATTTTGGGGTGTACAATTGTGACGTGTCCCATTTTACGAAAGGGGCGGGTTTCTTTTTTTCCGTAGATGTGGGGGCTGACCCCTTCTAGGGTTAGAATTTGATCAATATTTTTATAAAAAACATTTCCTTGATGGCCTGTTTTCCCTACAAGGTTGACCATTACAGCACTGACCATACTATCGGTTTGTCCCATAGGTAAATTGAGCAACGCTCTCAGGTGTTGTTCAAATTGGGAGGTGTACGAAGCTTCGAGAGTATAATGACCACTATTGTGTGGTCTAGGTGCTACTTCATTGACCAAGATTTCTCCGTCTTGGGTCAAAAAAAGTTCAACAGCCAAAAGCCCAACATGGCCATAAGCTGCCGACACTTGCATAGCGATTTTTCGTGCTTTGGTTGCCAAAATTGAATCGATACGCGCGGGGCACAGTACATATTCTACCTGATTGGCGGTAGGGTGAAACTCCATCTCTACCACAGGATAGGTGGCGATCTCCCCGCTTGGGTTTCGGCAAACAATTACCGCAAGTTCTTTGTCAAATGGGACAAACTCCTCAGCCATGCATGGCCCAGCCTGAAGAGCTGCTATATCAGCATTGGATCGAACGATCGATACACCGTATCCATCATAGCCCATTGCTGCAGATTTCCACACAAAAGGAAACGATAGTTGCCCTTTGGCAACCGCTTCATTGAGCTGTTCTAAATTTTCAAATTCTGAAAATGAAGCCGTCGGAATTTGGTGGTGTTCATAGAATTTTTTTTGCCTGCATTTGTTTTGTATGATTTCTAAAACATGAGGCTGTGGATAAATTTGAACCCCTTCTTGTTCTAATTTTTTGAGGGCTTCCACGTTGACATTTTCGATTTCGATCGTCAATACATCGACCTGTTTTCCAAAGGCATATACCGTGTCAAAATCCATCAAATCGCCTTTTACAAAAAGGTTGCAAGCCAGACGTGCAGGTGCGCTGGGGTTGGGGTCCAGTACATGCGTGGTTACATCCCATTGTCGGGTGGTGTACAGCAACATTTTGCCGAGTTGACCACCGCCTAAAATCCCTAAAATTTTGTTGGAAGAGAAAAATTCCATTCAAATACTTTGGTCAAAAATACGCATATCTTTTGGGGATTCGAAAAAAGCAGCACATTTTGGGTATCTTTGTGCGAATTTCAACGCTATTATGATTAATCTTATACTTTTTGGAAAGCCTGGCGCAGGAAAAGGCACCCAAGCGGCGTTTCTAAAAAAACGCTATGAATTGGTACACATATCAACGGGAGATTTATTTCGAAATCACATCCAAAACAAAACCGATTTAGGAACTTTAGCCCAGTCATATATGGACAAAGGCGACTTAGTACCCGATCAAGTGACGATTAATATGTTGGAACAAGAAGTTGCTCAAAACCCTGCAGCCAAAGGGTTTATCTTTGATGGTTTTCCACGCACTACAGCTCAAGCGCAAGCCCTAGATGGTTTTTTACGTTCGCTAAACATGCAAATTTCTGGCACCCTTGCTCTTGAAGCCGATGATGATCTATTGGTGGGGCGTTTGCTAAAACGCGGTGAAACCAGCGGCCGTACAGACGACCAAGATGAAGCCAAAATTAGAAACCGGTTTGAAGAATACAACACAAAAACAGCCCCACTAAAAGACTATTATCAGGCACAAAACAAATTTTTTACGATTGATGGTGTGGGTGAAATTTCAGAAATTACGGCCCGACTAGAAGCCGTTGTCGATCAGCTAAAATAGATGACAGAAGGCAATTTTGTAGATTATGTAAAATTGACTGTTTCTTCAGGAAATGGAGGGAAAGGTTCTGCGCATTTACATCGCGAAAAATACATTGCAAAAGGAGGACCCGATGGTGGAGATGGGGGACGAGGAGGTCATGTCATCATTAGAGGCAACAAAAACCTTTGGACGCTGTATTCCTTTAAATTCAAAAGACATTTTATGGCCGGCCATGGTGGAGATGGAAGCAAAAACAGAAGCTCCGGCGCTCAAGGAGCTGATGTGATTGTCGAAGTGCCACTGGGAACGGTAGTTCGGGATGCAGAAACCAACACAATACTCTTTGAAATTACAGATGTCTTGCAAGAACAAGTATTGCTCGAAGGGGGTATCGGAGGGCGAGGCAATTGGCATTTCAAAACCGCTACCAATCAAACACCACGTTATGCACAACCCGGACGTCCCGGTCAGGAGCAACAGATAATTTTAGAGTTAAAAGTATTGGCCGATGTTGGGTTGGTAGGATTTCCCAATGCCGGAAAATCTACCCTATTGGCCGCCCTCACTGCTGCAAAACCCAAAATCGCCGATTATGAGTTTACCACATTAAAACCTAATTTAGGAATCGTAGCCTATCGTGATTTTCAATCGTTCGTGATGGCCGATATACCAGGAATCATTGAAGGAGCCGCCGAAGGCAAAGGCCTCGGACACTATTTTTTACGACATATTGAACGGAATTCTATTTTACTATTCTTGATTCCGGCGGATGTTCTTGATGTCAAAAAGGCTTTTGATATCCTGCACAACGAGTTGGTGCGTTACAATCCAGAATTGATTGACAAAGACTTTGTCGTGGTTTTGTCCAAATGCGATCTGCTAGATGACGAACTAAAAGCAGCCTATCAAGAAGAATTGAAAAAAACATTTGATAAGATTCCGCACTATATGATTTCTTCAGTAGCACAAACGGGTCTGCAAGAGCTTAAAGATGGTCTTTGGAAAATGCTAAATCGATCATGAAAAAAATTCATTTTATTGCCATTGGAGGGAGTGCTATGCACAGCCTTGCCATTGCTTTAAACGAACAAGGAATTACTGTGAGCGGAAGCGATGACGCTATTTTTGATCCTTCAAAAGCAAAGTTGGCTGCTAAAGGATTACTGCCCAAAGAAATGGGGTGGTTTCCAGAAAAAATTCACCAAGATTTGGATGCCGTAGTTCTAGGGATGCACGCCAAAGCGGACAATCCAGAATTGTTAAGAGCCCAAGAATTGGGAATTACGGTCTATTCATATCCAGAGTTATTATACCAGCTGACCGTCAATAAAACGCGTGTAGTAATTGCAGGAAGTCATGGAAAAACGACAATAACCGCAATGGTATTGCATGTTTTGCAGTCCTTGGGTCGTGGAGTCGATTTTATGGTTGGTGCTCCAGTCCCTGGTTTTTCCAATACGGTACATCTAACGGATCACAACGAATTTGTTGTTTTGGAAGGCGATGAATATTTGTCGTCACCCATTGATCGGCGTTCTAAATTTTTGTGGTATCAACCTCAGATTGCATTAATTAGTGGAATTGCCTGGGACCATATCAATGTATTTCCAACTTATGCGGATTATGAAGCACCCTTCAAATCTTTTATTTCTAGTATTACCCCCGGAGGGGTACTTATCTATAATGAAGAAGACCCTGCTGTATTGCAAATAGCTCTGGCAACAGACCATGTGATTCGCAAACAAAGTTATTCGAAACCCAAAAACCAAACATTTGATGGAATATGTCATTTGGAAACCGAAGAAGGTTTGATACCGTTGGAGGTCTTTGGAGCGCATAACCTATCTAATTTGGCAGGCGCCCAGACCATCTGTCAATTTATGGGTGTTGAACCCATCGAGTTTTATGAAGCAATAGCGACCTTTAAAGGCGCAGCACGACGTTTAGAAAAAATGGGTCGTGGTGCAACAAGTATTTTATTTAAAGATTTTGCACATGCTCCCAGCAAAGTTCGTGCAACTACGGCGGCCGTAAAAAAACAATTTCCAACTCAAAAACTTTTGGCCTGTTTAGAATTACATACCTACAGCAGTTTGGATCCTGCTTTTATAAATCACTACAACAAAAGTTTGGAGACTGCCGATGAAGCATTGGTGTTTTATGATCCAGAGGCGCTAAAGATTAAACAACGCCAAGTAATACCACCCGATGCGATAGCTGCAGCTTTTGACCACCCCAATCTTCGTGTTTTTTCGGTGCCCCAAGAGCTGCATGATTTTTTATTTAACCAAAATTATGCCCATACTGTACTGTTAATGATGAGTTCAGGAAATTATGGACAATTGGATTGGGATCGTCTGGTATCTATTGTTTCTAACGCTTAGTTAGATGGTGTTGATAAAGTTGATCGATCAACGTTTTTTTGGACGGAAATTCTTGATGCATTTTATTTTTTGCCAATCGTTGATCTTTAGGGTGCTTGTCCTGAGAAATTTTGTACTTACCCTCCCAAGAGGTTATCGTGATTTTAAACCCAATGATATAGGGTAAGGCTTTTTCCATTCGAGGATTGTTTTCTTCCAAAACATAAGTTCCGTTTGGGCCTTCTAACATGGCGGTCATTTGAATGAGGCTCTCTTGGATTCGTTTGGGTGTACGATATGTCTGAACGCTGCCGCAAAAATGCGCTTTAAAATAATTCCAGGTGGGTAGTTGGGTGCTTTGATAGTCTGTGGGTGAAATGTAGGTCTCGGGACCATGGAAAATCACAGTCACCGAAACACCCGCATCCAAATGCGCTACTTGAGGGTTATAAAGATCTAGGTGCCCGATAAAATAACCCAATCCTTCGTCAGGATGATAAACCAGCGGGGTATGAGTCGTTAAGATGTGGTCTTTTTGCGCAGAAACGATCGTCGCCAATGGCATGGCCTCAACCAACCGAAGGCAGTTTTCAAAATCAGCTTCTTGGTGGTGTGGTGGAGGATAATGATTCATAAATTGGAATTATAAAAAATTAAAAATAAGTTATCTTTAGATAGCAACCTAACAGCCCCATGACGCAAAACACCTACACCCTTACCATCAAACAATGGGCCGATGAAGATCGGCCAAGAGAAAAAATGATCGCACAAGGTGCCCAACAACTAACCAATGCAGAATTGTTGGCACTCATTATTGGCAGTGGAATTCCTGGGACACCAGCAGTGCAATTGATGCAGCGATTGTTGATAGAATCCAATCAAAAACTCAAAAAATTGCAACAAATGTCTGTAGAAGAGCTGATGTTGGTCAAAGGTATTGGAGTTGCAAAAGCAGTAAAAATAAAAGCGGCACTGACCCTAGCCCTTCGTATGGATCGCGAAAAAAATAACGCCAATGATCCCATTCAATCAAGTAAACAAGTTTATAATATGCTAAAAAGCGAATTGGCTTTTTTGGGTCATGAAGAATTTTGGGTGGTCTATCTCAACCAGTCCAATCGGGTATTAAAAAAGCATTGTTTGAGCAAAGGAGGCATCACCCAAACCGTGGTCGATGTTCGTCTTGCGCTAAAAAATGCGTTACAATCGGGGGCCACTGCCCTGATTTTGGCACACAATCACCCCTCTGGTGGACTGCACCCAAGTCGAAGTGATCACGAAGTTACGAAGCGCTTTAAAAGTGCAGCAGCATTATTTGACATCCGAATTTTAGACCATATCATCCTGTCCGAAAAAGGGTATTTTAGCTTTTTGGATCATAAAGCCCTGTGATTTCAACGCGCGCACCCATCCAAAATTAAGAATTGGCACGCTCCAAATTTTTAGGTTATTTTTGGGGCAATGATAGATATTAGCCGAATACGTACCATCTATTTTGATTTAGACCACACCTTGTGGGATTTTGAAAAAAATTCGGCGCTTACCTTTCAAAAAATTTTTGAGGAAGCGCAAACCCCAGTGCCGATAAATCAATTTTTGGAGCACTATATTCCCATCAATCATCAGTATTGGAAACTGTATCGGGAAAACAAAATCACACAAGAGGAGCTTCGCCTTTTGCGCTTAGAAAAAACGTTTCAAAAGTTGGAGATGGTATTTTCGCAAAATGAGTTGATGCATTTATCAACGCAATACATCAAATATTTATCGACGTTTACACACCTTTTTGATGGGACAATAGAATTGCTGTCTCATCTCAAAACCAATTTTGATCTTCATCTAATCACCAATGGCTTTGACGAGGTTCAGCATTTTAAGGTCCGCAACTCGGGTTTGGATTCTTTTTTTGGTCAAGTTTTTACTGCTGAAAAAGTAGGCTACAAAAAACCACACCCCAAAATTTTTGAAATTGCATTGCAAAATACGGTTACTGCTCCAGATGCAGCATTGATGATTGGAGATAGCCTCGAGGCGGACATTCTTGGTGCTCAAGCCCTGGGCATGCAAGCAATCCATTTTAACTCACACCACGAACCGCATCATCAACATTGTCCGATTGTCCAATCTTTAGATGAAATCAAAGCCATGTTTTAGGCGTGACTTCAAAAAGAGTAGTATTTTTGCTTTAGCATCCAATTTTCAAATCAATTGTTGTGGAATTAAATCAGGCCCAAGAAAAAGTAGATCAGTGGATCAAAAAACACGGTGTCCGTTATTTTAATGAGCTTACCAATATGGCACAACTCACAGAAGAAGTTGGTGAGGTTGCTCGAATTATCGCCCGCCGTTATGGAGAACAAAGCGAAAAAGAGACCGATAAATCAAAAGACCTTGGCGAAGAGCTCGCCGATGTCCTTTTCGTGTTGCTCTGTTTGGCCAATCAGACAAATGTGGATCTGCAAGCAGCTTTTGATAAAAAATTGGCCCTCAAAACACAAAGAGATCACGATAGACATCATACGAACCCCAAGTTGAAAACGACTCAAAAATGACCATTGATCTTCATCATCCCACAGCTGTAGTCGATGGAAAACTCAATATAACGGGGTCCAAAAGCGAGTCTAACAGGTTGTTGATTTTACAAGCACTTTATCCAAATTTAGAAATCACCAACCTTTCCAATTCGGATGATACACGTGCCATGCAAAAAGCATTATCCGTTAGAGAAGATGTTGTTGACATTCATCATGCAGGAACTGCAATGCGATTTTTGACCGCCTATTTTGCATCACAAGGCTCGGGTACACGAATTTTGACCGGTTCGCAGCGAATGCAAGAGCGCCCAATAAAAATTCTGGTTTCGGCACTCCAAAGTATGGGGGCAGCGATTGCTTATCAAAAAGAGCTTGGTTTTCCTCCATTGAAAATCACCTCAGCACCCCTAAAGACAGATCAAATTGCTTTGCCCGCATCGGTTAGCAGTCAATATATTACTGCGCTGATGCTGATTGCTGGTAAACTTCCCAAGGGCTTAAAAATCCATTTAGAAGGAAAAATCACCTCAACCCCATATATCGAAATGACCAATAGCTTACTTCAAAGCTTGGGTATCGATAGCCGGTTTGAAGGCAATACCATCGTCATCAAGCACACCCCCAACATCGACACAAAGACCCTAGCGGTAGAGTCGGATTGGAGCTCTGCGTCTTATGCTTACAGTCTTTTGGCTATAGCGCAAAGCGGTAGCATTACCCTAACCCATTACCGTCAAAAAAGTTTGCAGGGAGATGCGGTACTGCAACAAATTTATCGCCAATTGGGTATTGAAAGTCGTTTTGAAGACGCCCAATTGATGTTAACAAAAATTCCCGATTTTGAATTTCCTGACCAGATTTCTCTAGACCTCGCCAACGCTCCTGATATTGCACAAACCATAGCGGTGACTTGCGCCGCACTTGGCATAGGATGCACTTTGACAGGGCTTCACACACTTAAAATCAAAGAAACCGATCGTTTGGTGGCACTACAAAACGAACTTCAAAAGTTAGGAGCGGTCCTACAAATCACAAACGACAGCCTCACACTTGCACCACATACGGCTCTCAAATCAGGGATGTCAATTGCCACCTACAAAGACCACCGCATGGCTCTCGCTTTTGCTCCTCTAGCACTTAAAGTTCCGATAACAATTTTAGAAGCAGATGTGGTTAGCAAGTCTTACCCCTCGTATTGGGAAGACCTTAAAAATTTGGGTTTCAAAATTGGATTGTCCGCAAAATAATCCCCAAAAACCTTGACAACCCCCCCGGTCAAAACCTATATTTGCATTTTTAAAAAAATTTATGAAACTATCCGACTTTAATTTCACCCTTCCAAAAACCTTATTGGCACAACATCCTGCCGCTGACCGCGACGAATCTCGATTGATGGTGCTCAACCGCGAAAAAAAAACGATTGGACATCATATTTTCAAAGATGTGATTAACTTCTTTGATGAAGGCGATGTCATGGTGCTTAACAATACCAAGGTTTTCCCTGCGCGACTTTTTGGGAATAAAGAAAAAACAGGCGCCCGCATCGAAGTTTTTTTGTTAAGAGAACTCAATGAAGAGCAACGACTTTGGGATGTGTTGGTTGATCCTGCACGTAAAATTAGAATCGGAAATAAATTGTATTTCGGTGATGACGAAAGCCTTGTTGCCGAGGTAATTGATAACACCACATCAAGAGGCCGTACCCTACGTTTTTTATTTGATGGCTCCTACAGCGAGTTTAGAGCCAAGCTCAAACAACTTGGTCAAACCCCGCTTCCAAAGTACATCAAACGCGAAGTGGAAGACCAAGACAAAGAGCGCTATCAAACCATATATGCCAAGCACGAAGGAGCCGTTGCGGCACCCACTGCGGGACTCCATTTTTCAAAACACCTCTTAAAACGACTTGAGATCAAAGGTGTGGACCTGGCCGAACTTACCCTTCACGTTGGCCTGGGTACTTTTAGCCCTGTTGAAGTTGAAGATTTGTCAAAACACAAAATGGATTCTGAAGAGTTGATCATCGAACAAGCTGCTGTAGACCGTGTCAATTTGGCGTTAAAAAATAAAAAGAAAATATGTGCCGTAGGAACCACAGTAATGCGCGGCTTAGAAAGCTCAGTTTCATCAATGGGCACCCTCAATCCCTACAATGGTTGGACGCATAAATTTATCTTTCCACCGTATGATTTTTCGATTGCCAATTGTATGATCACCAATTTTCATACACCAAAATCAACGCTGCTTATGATGATTTCTGCGTTTGCCGATCCCGATTTTGTCCGTCAAGCATACAAAGAAGCAATCAAAGAAAATTATAATTTTTACTCGTACGGAGACGCCATGCTGATCCTCTAACCGACTGCAATGGCTGAGGTTAAAAAAGATATTCGTTCTTTGGATAAAGAAGCATTACGAGCCTTTTTTGAACAAAACGGAGATCGTGCTTTTAGAGGAGATCAAGTCTATCAATGGTTGTGGCAAAAAGGGGTGCATAGCTTCACTGCCATGACCAATTTGTCGTTGCCAACCCGTCAATTATTAGAAACACATTTTACCATCAATCACATTGCGATTGATCGGCAACAACGAAGCACAGACGGAACGATAAAAAATGCGGTTCGTCTCCACGATGGACTAGTCGTTGAGTCGGTGATGATCCCTACGCTTGAACGTACTACGGCCTGTGTGTCATCACAGGTTGGTTGCAGTCTTGATTGCACCTTTTGTGCAACTGCTTTATTAAAACGAATGCGTAATCTCAATCCCGATGAAATTTTTGATCAAGTAAAGGCAATTGACAAACAAAGTCGTCTTTACTATCAGAGGCCCCTTAGCAATATTGTTTTTATGGGTATGGGAGAACCGCTTATGAACTATAACAATGTGATCAAGGCCATTGAAAAAATTACCACCCCAGAGGGTCTTGGCATGTCCGCAAAAAGGATTACGGTCTCAACCTCTGGAGTTCCCAAAATGATACGCAAGCTGGCCGATGAAAACTGCAACGTAAAGTTGGCCCTTTCGCTTCATAGTGCCCGACAAGAAGTCCGCGAGCAAATCATGCCCTTTGCCAAAAATTTTCCCCTGTCTGAGATTGAAGAAGCCTTGCATTATTGGTATCAGCAAAAAGGGAAAAACACCACCTTAGAATACATTGTTTGGAAGGGCATTAATGATACCCAAAAAGATATTGATGCATTGATTGCCTTTTGCAAAAGGGTGCCCTCAAAAGTAAACCTGATCCAGTACAATACAATTGGAGATCCCAATTTTAAGCAAGCCGACCGTACGGTGATTGCAGCGTATCAGTCCCAATTAGAGGCTGCAAGAATCACAGTGACCATACGACATTCTAGAGGTCAGGATATCGATGCCGCATGTGGCCAGTTGGCCAACCGATCTACGCAGCAAAATAACGTTTAGTAGCAAAAGAATGGTATATTTGAGGGTCGTATGAAAGCTGTCGAACAGATCAAAGCCCCTATCTATGAAGAAATGGAACTTTTTGAAAAAAAGTTCTCCGCTTCCATGTCCTCCAACGTGGCTCTAATCAATCGAATCACACACTTTATTGTCAACCGAAAAGGCAAACAAATGCGCCCCATGTTTGTTTTTTTGGTCGCCAAGATGTTGGGCAAAGGAAAAGTTACCGAACGCGTTTACCGTGGCGCATCGGTGATCGAACTCATTCATACCGCAACCCTAGTCCATGACGATGTAATTGACGACAGCAATCAACGCCGTGGATTTTTTTCTGTCAATGCATTATGGAAAAATAAAATTGCCGTTTTGGTTGGTGATTTTCTATTGTCCAAAGGGCAATTATTAACCGTTGAACACGAGGATTTTGATCTGCTAAAAATCATCTCTGTAGCCGTAAGAGAAATGAGCCAAGGCGAACTTTTACAAATAGAGAAGTCAAGACATTTGGACATCACAGAAGAAATTTATTATGAAATAATTCGACAAAAGACCGCCACGCTATTGGCGACTTGCTGTGAAATGGGTGCGCAGTCCGTAAATGCCCCTGAAGAAGATGTACTCAAAATGCGTGCGTTTGGTGAGGCTATTGGAATGGCTTTTCAGATCAAAGATGATCTTTTTGACTACGGAACCTCCAAAATTGGAAAACCCCTGGGTATTGACATCAAAGAACAAAAAATGACCCTGCCTCTAATTCATGCTTTACGTCAAGCTCCAGAAAAAGAGCGCAAAGCAATGATCCATATTGTAAAAAATAAAAACAACGATAAAAAAGCTGTGAATCAATTGATCGAAAGGGTGAAACAGCTTGGTGGATTGGATTTTGCCGTCGTTCAAATGAAACAATATCAAGAAAAAGCACTTGCTATACTTGCGCAATATCCCCAAAGCGAGTATAAAAATTCTTTAGAATTAATGGTCAATTATGTCATTGACCGAAAGCATTAGTATCGTTTTTTGTCAAAAAGTTTATTTTTATAAAAAACCACTGTTTTGATCAGTAAAACTACCATAGATCAAGTTTATGAAATCGCCCGTGTCGAAGAGGTGATTGGTGACTTTGTCTCGCTTAAAAAGTCGGGCTCCAATTACAAGGGGCTCAGCCCTTTTTCGCAAGAGCGGACACCCAGTTTTATGGTGTCTCCGGTCAAGCAGATCTGGAAAGATTTTAGTAGTGGAAAAGGTGGCAACGTAGTTGCCTTTTTGATGGAGCATGAGCATTTTAGCTATCCCGAAGCCATCCGGTATTTGGCCAAAAAGTATAATATTGAACTTGAGGAGACCGAGCAGTCTGATCAAGAAAAAGAGGCACGTAGTCAACAAGAAAGTATGTATTTGGTGGCTCAGTACGCCTCCGATTTCTATCAAGATCAGTTGTGGGATTCTCAAGAAGGAAAGGCCATTGGCCTTTCGTATTTTAGAGAACGTGGTTTTACCGATGAGACCCTCCGAACTTTTGGTTTGGGATATGCGCCCACCAACAAGTCAGCACTCACCCAAAAAGCGCAATCTGAGGGTTATAATTTAGAATTTTTAGAAGCAACAGGCCTTTCAATCATTAACGAGCAACAAGGACCGCCAATCGATCGATTTCGAGAACGTGTAATGTTTCCTATACGCTCCATGTCTGGTCGTGTTCAGGGATTTGGAGGACGCATTCTTTCTTCTAAAACCAAAGTAGCCAAATACCTCAACTCACCAGAGAGCCAAATCTACCACAAGAGCAAAATACTTTATGGAATCTATGAGTCCAAAAAAACAATTGCCAAAGAAGATTGTTGTTATTTGGTCGAAGGATATACCGATGTCATCCAAATGCATCAAGCGGGGATCACCAATGTGGTATCCTCTTCGGGTACAGCACTGACCGTTGAACAAATACGATTGATAAGAAGGCTCACAGCCCAAATTGTAGTTTTGTTTGATGGAGATGCGGCAGGCTTACGTGCATCATTGCGAGGGATTGACTTGATTTTGGAAGAGGGTATGCATGTCAAAGTATGTGCTTTTCCCGAAGGGGAAGACCCCGATAGTTTTTGTAAATCACGGTCCAAAGAGGAGATCGAAAACTATTTGGCAGATACGGCAATGGATTTTATCCAGTTCAAGGCTTCTCTTTTGGTGTCAGAAGCAGCCGATGATCCGGCGCAAAAGGCACAAACCATTAGAGATATCGTCACCAGTATATCAAAAATTCCAGATGCCATACAACGTGAATTATATGTCCAGCGTTGCGCGACCTTACTCAAAGTCTCCGAACCGGTTTTATTCAGTGCCTTGGCGCAGTTATTACACCAAAAAGAGAAACCGACATCAAGACGATCCCAACCCGAAATTCCCCTCCAGGTGGTGCCCAAACCCCTCGCTACCCCAAAGGTTAATCGGTCTTACGAATTGGAGCGTCAGATCATTACATTATTGTTGCAATATGGTGCAACTGAAGTCGCTTTTGAAGAGACACTCTTACAAAAAAATGATAAAGGAGAATTGACAGAAATATCACAGCAGATTTCTGCCAAGGTATTTGAAAAAATATTTTTAGACCTACAGCAAGACGAAGTTGAATTTGCAGACCCCCGTTTTAAATCCCTTTTTTATACCCTGATACAATCGTATCAAAAAGATGGGGTGGTCCATCCAGATCGACTTTTGCAATCTGACGATCCAAAGTTTAATCAAGTTATATCAGATATTTTGATGGAAGACGAACACCATCAATTGCATAGTTGGGAACGAAAAAACATTTTTGTTAAAACCCACGAAAAAGAAATTGCACGGCGCGTAACCGAAACCATTCTGTCTTTACGAAGACATTTGATTGATCAAAAGATTATAGAATTGCAAGGAAAAACCAAGGAGCAAACGATTGAAGATGGCGATGAACAGTTAGAAGAAATAAAAAGTTATTTGCATCTAAGAACGTTGGTCTCCAAAAAGCTCAATCGCGTTCTTTAAATCAAGCTTAACTGCTTTGCCTGAACATAGAGTTCTGCAGCATTTGCTACTTGCAATTTTTTGTACAACCGCATTTTATAGGTGTTGATTGTTTTGGTGCTTAGTTTGAGGTTTGCGGCGATCGAAATGTTTTTATGCCCTTCAATCAAAAGTTTTAGTACTTCCATTTCTCGGGGAGAAAGTTTGCCAAAGTTGGTTCGTGGTCGTCGTAAATCGATACTGGCGTTGATGTGATTGCTAAAAGCTGAGGTAACCCGCAGCTTGGTCTCATAAATTTTTTCTACAGCACTGATAAATGTTTTTTGATCGATTTTTTTGGATAAATAACCCATAGCTCCTGCCTTTAACAATGAGGGTGCATAGATGTTTTCAGAATATTCACTAAACATAATAATCTGTATATGGCTGTATTTTTCATGGACCTCTGTGATAAAATTTACAGGGCTTTCTTGGTTGAGTTCAAGGCCTAATATGATTATGTCAAAAGCGGTCTTGCTGAGCAGTTTGAGCGCTTCTTTTGCGCTCGTGGCTTGCCCACTAACTTGAAATTTGGGCGAGTCTTTTATAAAACTTTGAATCCCGAGATGGATTACCGGATGGGAATCTAGGGTAAGTATATTAATCATGGCATTTGGGTTGCCATAAAATTACAAAAAGCCAGCTAAAATTTTATAAAAGATCTTTTGGAATCTCACAAACCGGAATAGGAAGCATTTTGTGCTTGTTTTGTTGATTGAATTTCAAGAAGATTTCGAAGTCTTTTTTCTGTTGCGCTGTCATCGCGGCAGGGTCCATTTTTTTGTCGTAGGCCGCCATTGCCCACTCCAGTGCACCGTAGGTGGTTCCGATTTGCTCTTCGTCAGTTCGGTTGTCTTCCCACAGACCGTCAGTTGGTGGTGCCTTTAGTATCGTTTGGGATACTCCTAAATGTTTTCCGAGTGCAAAAACTTCTGTTTTAAGCAGGTCGGCAATTGGGCTAAGATCTACACCCCCATCGCCATATTTTGTATAAAAACCTACTCCAAAGTCTTCTACTTTGTTTCCGGTTCCGGCGACCAAAAGCTGATGAAGACTGGCAAAATAATAAAGGGTGCTCATACGTAATCGCGCTCGGGTATTTGCTAAGCTGAGTTGTTTGGTGTCCGATGGTGTTGTGTTGGTTTGAGAAACAGATTGTACAAACTGATCATAGAGTGTTGTTAAGTCTATTTTTTGTCCTTGTACATTGGGGTACTTGCTTGTCAGCCACTCGATATGTTTTTGCGCTCGACCAACTTGGTCGGGATGTTGATGAATGGGCATGTCTAAACACAACACCTCAAGTCCTGTATGTGCACAAAGTGTCGAGGTTACTGCGGAGTCGATCCCTCCTGAGATGCCAACGACAAATCCTTTGAGATGGGCTTTTTTAGCATAGTCGGTTAGCCAGTTGACAATATGATCTTTTACTTTTTCAGGCGATTTCATAGCAGAATCCTTATTTTCCTTTATATTTTTGTCCAAAAATAAGCTATTTCGATTTTTCTATCCTATGATAAAGCCTTCGTTTGTGTTGAAATTTAATTTTTCGCAAAACTTCTATGCAATTAGTCTGATTTTTGCAGTTTTGATAGGGTGTACTTCCATGGATGAAAAGGAAGCAGCTATTGAAGCCCTTGATCTCAATGTGACTTTGGATCGATTTGATCTCAAATTTCATAATGCTTCGCCAGAAGTTATTTTTGAATTAAAAGAAAAATATCCCTATCTGTTTCCAGAACAATTTGATGATCATATTTGGATCCAAAGACAAAAAGATAGTCTGCAACTTATGTTGCAAGCAGCCGTTTCCGAAAAATTTGACGATGCCGCAACACTCAATAGCACTTTGACCCATCTTTTTAAACACATTGCCTATGAGTTTCCTGCCTTTAAGGTACCACACACCATAGGCTTGATCAATAATGTGGATTATCAAAGCAAAACGATCTATGCAGACAGTTTGTTATTGGTTTCTCTTGATACCTATCTGGGGGCTTCAAACCCCCTTTATGAAGGTATTCCAAGCTATGTAAGACAGCAGATGGACGAGCGCTACCTGCCTGCTCATGTTGCCGAAAAAATTGCCGAAACCATTGTTTCTCCTCCACAAGAAAGATCGTTATTGGCCGCAATGCTTTATCACGGAAAAATTTTTTATTTAAAAAAATTGTTTTTGCCACATACCTCCGATGCGATACTGCATGGCTTTACGGAGGAGCAAGAGCAATGGGCTTTGGGAAATGAAACCTATATTTGGCAGTACTTTGTCGAAAATCAAATTCTTTTTGATCCCAATCCCGCGCTTCAAGATCGATTTATCGCTCCAGCACCATTTTCCAAATTTTATTTGGAAATCGACAACGAGTCGCCTGGGGGAATCGGTCGTTGGTTGGGTGCTCAAATGGTAATGTCATTTATCGAAAAAAACAACCCCAAGTCATTGAATGCCTGGATAGAGTTGCCTGCCCAGACCCTTTTTAATCAATCAAACTATAAACCCAAACGCTAATGGGAACGACAAAAGAAACACCAATAACCATACAGGTTAGTCTAGATGAAAATAAAATTCCTGAAAAAATAAAATGGTCTGCTCCCGACGGAGGAGTCCTTGATGAAGAGGCAAAAGCAATGCTATTGGCACTTTGGGATGGAGAACAACAAGAAACTTTAAGGATGGATCTCTGGGTAAAAGACATGCCTTTGGATCAGATGCAAAAATTTTTCCATCAAACCTTAGTGACAATGAGCGACACCTATTATCGTGCTACTGAAGACGAAAAGATGACCGGTGCAATGAAGGATTTTTGTGATTATTTTGCGGAGCAATTGAAGCTTAAAGCGCGTTAAGCCCTTTGATTTCGTCCATTATCTGGCCAATATATGCCGTAAGTTGCTCCAATCCCTCAGACTTTGCAGATGAGGTGATAAAGTAGGGAGGGAGGCTCTCCCAATCCGCCTTGAGCTGCTCCAGATAGGCTGCTGTTTTTAGAGCAACTTGTTTTGGTTTGAGTTTATCTGCTTTGGTAAATACTAGAGCAAACGGAAGTTGTTGACTGCCTAACCATTCTAAAAACGTTAAATCAACCGCTTGAGGTTCGTGACGGATATCCAACAATACAAATGCACAAAGCAGCTGTTTGCGTTCTTTGAAGTAGGCAGTGATATAGGACTGAAATTTTTGTTTTTCCTTTTTTGAAACCCGCGCATACCCATAACCAGGCAAATCAACCAAATACCATTGATCATTGATCAAAAAATGATTGATGAGTTGTGTTTTTCCAGGTCTTGAAGAGGTTTTGGCAAGGTTTTTACGGTTGCATATAGCATTAATCAAAGAAGATTTTCCAACATTAGAACGCCCAATAAATGCAAAATCAGGAAATGGACCTTGAGGACAACGGTCTACACTGGTATTACTTTCTACAAAAACAGCAGACTTGATCTGCATAGTACTTAAAGGTTATTGGCATGGAGCCACTCTTCGGTAATTTCATTGAAGCGATCGGGATGCTCCATCATCGGTGCGTGCCCACACTTGTCAATCCAATATAAGGTGGATTGCGGTAACAATTTATTAAATTCTTCCGCAACATTAGGTGGGGTGACACAGTCTTGAGCTCCCCAAATAATTGCTGTTGGCGTTTTCATATTTGGAAGGTCTTTGGCCATATTGTGCCGGATAGCACTTTTGGCAATCGCCAATGTTTTGATCAGTTTGTTGCGATCATTGACGGTCGCATAGACGTCATCAACAATTTCTTTGGTGGCCACATTGGGGTCATAAAAAACCTCTTCGCTCTTGGTTTTTATATAATTATAGTCTCCGCGTTTGGGATATCCATCACCCATCGCATTTTCGTAGAGTCCCGAACTTCCTGTGATAATCAAACCTTTGACCTTTGAAGGAAAGAGCTTGGTGTAGAGCAGGCCTATGTGGCCGCCGAGCGAATTTCCCAAAAGGACCACCTGATCTAGGTCCATACACTGTATAAACTTGTCTAGATGAAGGGCAAAATCTTTGACTGTGGTTTTCAGCAACGGAAGATCATAAACGGGCAGCTCTGGAATAATGACGCGATAGTTTTTCTCCGAAAAATAGGTATAGACTCCCTTGAAGTTACTCAATCCACCCATTAAACCATGCAATATAATGATGGGCTGGCCTGTGCCTTTTTCGATGTAACGAAACCCATCTTTTTCTAAAAGTTGCTGCGTCATCAACTAGTCTTTCAATGAATGCAAATATAGTTATTTCCCCCTTAGGTCGCTGTAATTAGTTTTGGGACTTTTTATCAGGTCATTTTCAGTGCAAAAAGTTATTAACAAAGTGGTATTAAGTGGTAAAATGTGGTAAAATAATTTTATATTTGATACAATCTAATTCAAAAACAAGGTGCAGCATTTTATAGGAACATACGAATGTAAAGCCGACGCAAAGGGTCGGATTATGATTCCTGTGGCTCTCAAAAAGCAGCTGGCGGCCAAATTGCAAGAAGGCTTTGTGCTTAAGCGTGCCGTTTTTAACCCTTGTTTAGAATTGTATCCTCTCAAAGAATGGGAGGCTTTGATGGAGCGTGTCAACAAATTGAACCGCTTTAATAAAAAGAACAACGACTTCATCCGGCGGTTTACCGCAGGGGTTAAGTTGGTCGAAATTGACGCTTCAGGTCGTCTTTTGATTCCCAAAGATTTGGTGGTACATGCTGCGATGAAAAAACAGGTTGTGATTTCGTCCGCGGTCAATATTCTAGAATTGTGGGACAAAGAAAATTATGAAGCAGCAATAGATGCAGCCACGGTAGATTTTGGCGCACTTGCCGAAGAAGTAATGGGAGATGCCAATGATGACAGCCTATCATAAACCTGTTTTGTGTTCGGCTTCGATTGCTGGTTTGGCAATTCGACCCAATGGTGTTTATGTGGATGTTACTTTTGGCGGGGGCGGTCACTCAAGAGCAATTTTAGAACAACTAGATGATCATGGGCGTCTGTTTGCTTTTGATCAAGATGCGGATGCTTTGCAAAATGCGATTGACGACCCACGCTTTACGTTAATTGCAGCCAATTTTAGCCATCTTCAACGGTTTTTAAAATTTTATAAGCAAGATCAGGTAGATGGTATTTTGGCTGATTTTGGGGTGTCTTCATATCAATTTGATACGCCTCATCGAGGGTTTTCGACACGATCAACAGGGCCGCTTGACATGCGAATGAATGGCACACAGTCCTTGGATGCACAGACGGTAGTCAATACCTATGGTCAAAAAGAATTACAACGGTTGTGGTCCGTTTATGGCGAATTGACTAATGCCAAGCAGTTGGCAGAAGCGGTATGTAAGGTGCGTGAGCACAGCCCAATCCAAACTACGGATCAACTGTTGGACCTTTTGCAACCTTTTTTTCCTGCCCGCATTTTTCACAAACGCATGGCGCAGGTATTTCAGGCGTTGCGTATTGAAGTAAATCAAGAGCTTGAAGTGCTAAGGGCTTTTTTGATGCAATCGATCGAGGTGCTAAAGCCCAAAGGCAGGTTGGTCTGTATTGCCTATCATTCGTTAGAAGACCGCTTGGTAAAACGTTTTATCCGAGACGGTCAATTTGAGGGTCAGCCAGAAACCGATCTTTATGGAAACAAAGCAGTCCCTTACAAGGCAGTAGGAAAACTGATTGTTCCAACCGAAGACGAAATCCAAGAAAACAATCGCGCACGAAGTGCCAAACTTAGAATCGCAGAACGGCAATGAAAAAAATCATTTCCTTATTGAATATTGAATTCTTGGTCAATGAAGGAGCATTGAAAAATTGGCGCATGATTTTTTTCTTATCCACCTTGGCGCTTATCATGATCGGTAGCGGGCACAGTGCAGATGGAAAAATATTTAGAATTGCACAGCTCAATGATGAAATCAAGTATTTGAAAAGCCAATTTATAGAAGGGCGCTCACAATTGATGGATCGTAAAATGGAAAGCAAAATAATCACCCAACTCCGTGATCGAGGGGTAAAACCGGCTACACAACCACCAGTAAAAATTGTTGTCAAATGATGGAAGATCGATTGCTAAAAAAAATAATGAGTCGTACCTATCTGGTGGGTGTCGTATTGGGTCTTTTTGCTTTTGTATTGATTGGCAAACTCCTTTATATCAACACGGTTCAGGGAGAACATTATCAATTGATTGCAAAAGAGCGTACGGTCAAAAATGTTCGTCTCGAGCCCAGTAGGGGAAATGTCTATGCCGATGATGGCAGCATATTGGCCACTTCTGTACCCCGCTACGAATTGCGTTGGGACGGCAAAGTGCCTACAACAACCTTGTATGAGCAACATCGAAAAGAACTGGCACAGGGGTTGTCCGAAATTCTAAAACAGCCCAAAGAAGCGCTCCTAAAAAAATTGGACGGAGCCAAAATGCAACAAAATCGGTATCTTCTTATAGCTAAAAATTTGACCTACAGTCAATTCAAAAAAATAAAAGCGTTACCCCTGTTCAATCTACCCATCTATAAAGGAGGCCTAATTGTAGAACAACAAATTATTCGAGAACATCCCCTGGGCAAAGTTGCTGAGCGAACAGTAGGCTATGAAATGCAAGATCGTGATGGCAGCTATTTGCGTGTCGGCCTAGAGGGGGCTTACAGTCAATATCTTAGAGGAGATGAAGGCCGTAGATTGAAACAAAAAATTGCCAATGGTCAATGGAAGCCCATCAATGATAGCAACGAAAAAGAGCCCACTGAGGGGTTTGATATCTATACCACACTAAACATCAATATTCAAGATGTAGCCCATAACGCCTTACTGGCCCAACTCGAGGAGTATGAAGCTGATCATGGAACCGTTGTGGTCATGGAAACCCAAACCGGGGCTATAAAAGCCATTGCCAACCTTGGCAGAACCTCAGAAGGCACCTATTATGAAAAATTGAATTACGCGGTGGGCGAGGCCCACGAACCCGGCTCAACATTTAAATTAATGGCGATGGTTGCCGCGCTCGAAGATGATGTGATACGAGAAGATGATTTGATTGAAACCGGAAATGGCGAATTAAAGTTTTTTGGAAAATACAAAGTAAAAGACTCCAAAAAAGGGGGTTATGGCACCCTAACCGCCGCAAAGGTTTTTGAAGTTTCTTCCAATACGGGTATGGTCAAAATCATCACCGAAAACTACCGAGATAATCCCCAAAAATTTGTAGATAGACTCTATCACATGGGATTAGACAAGCCCCTAAAAATTGATATTAAAGGCGAGGCAAACCCCAAAATTCCTTATCCAACAGATGCCGATTGGGATGGGCTGGACTTGCCTTGGATGGCCTATGGTTATGGTGTGGCGATTACCCCATTGCAAACCTTGGCATTCTATAATGCGATTGCCAATGATGGTGTGATGGTCAAACCCCAATTTATAAACAAAATAAGCAACCTCGGAGTTGCACCAGAGCAAACCTTTAAACCTCAAATACTAAACCCTTCAATTTGCTCGAAATCTACTGTTCAGAAGGTCAAAACAATGATGTTCAATGTGGTTGACAAAAGTTGGGGCACCGCAAACGGCATCAAGGATGATCAGCTTACAATGGCGGGCAAGACAGGAACTTGTCAAGTAGATTATACAACCGATCAGGTTCAATACGTTTCCAGTTTTGTGGGGTATTTTCCTGCAGAACAGCCAAAATATTCATGCATCGTAGTCATTCATCGTCCCAATAAGAAAAAAGGGTATTATGGCGCTACCGTTGCCGCTCCCGTTTTTAAAACGATAGCAAAAAAAATATACAACAACACCCCGATTGAGGTCTCCGTTTCTGCTGATGCAATTGTAGCCACGGCAGAAGAAGTTCCTCTTCCAGCAACTGAAGATCAGCAATTGCCCAATCTAAAGGGATTGGATCCACGCGCAGCGATTCAGTTGTTAGAGGGTCTCGGAATACAAGTAGAACTTATCGGAACGGGTAAGGTAAAGGCACAATCCATCAAACCGGGAACACAACTACAGCAAATTGATAAAATTACCCTAGAGCTCTCATGAAAACACTACAAGACCTTTTATATCGTGTTGCTTTAGAAGCCACTATTGGAAATATCAAAATTCCGATTGCAGACATTGCTTTCGATTCTAGAGCGGTGCAAAAACAGGGTGTTTTTGTTGCACTAAAAGGTACAGTAGTAGATGGGCACGATTATATAGCTGGTGCAATTAAAAAAGGAGCTGCTGCTATTGTTGTAGAGACGCTTCCTGAAAACCTCCCCGAATCCGTCGTTGTAGTTCAAGTAAACGACACGCATAGTGCGCTTAGTGTTATTGCTGCAAACTTCTACGACAATCCCTCCAAGCAATTGCAACTCGTGGGGATTACGGGGACCAACGGAAAAACAACCATTGCGAGCTTATTGTCCAAAGTGTTTTCGTTGTCAGGTTATAAAACGGGATTGATTTCTACTGTTGCCATACAATATTTGGACCAAGAGTTCGAAACCTCTCATACCACACCCGACCCTATAGTCATCAACCGGCATCTACATGACATGGTATCCGGAGGCGTGAGCCATTGTTTTATGGAAGTTTCATCGCATGGAATCGATCAAATGCGAATTACCGGTTTGCATTTTACCATGGGTATATTTTCAAACCTTACCCACGATCATTTAGACTATCACGGGTCTTTTGCCAATTATCGAGATGTTAAAAAACAATTCTTTGATCAGCTGCCCAAAGAAAGTTTTGCCTTAGTCAATTGGGATGATAAAAATGGGGGGTATATGCTGCAAAATACGCAGGCCAAAAAATTTAGTTATGCCCTAAAAAATTATGCGGATTTCCAAGGCACTGTTCTAGAAAGTCAGTTTCAGGGAATGTTGCTTAAAATTGACCATACCGAGGTATGGACGCCATTGGTAGGCGCCTTTAATGCCTCCAATTTATTGGCCGTCTATGGTTGTGGTCTCTTGTTAGGTTTGGATCGTATGGACTTGTTGCAACAGCTGAGCAAATTGCAAAATGTAGCCGGTCGTTTTCAAACTTTCGAGTCGCCCGACAAGGTGGTCGTTGTGGTCGATTATTCTCATACGCCAGATGCCCTCGAAAATGTATTGCAAACCATCGATAAAATACGCACCAAAAACGAGTCCCTAATCACCGTAGTAGGCTGTGGGGGCAATCGAGATAGTGAGAAACGGCCGTTGATGGGCGCAATAGCTGCCCAGTACAGCACCAAAGTAATCTTTACGTCAGACAACCCCCGAGACGAAGATCCAGAGGCGATCATCAAGCAGATGATTGCAGGTGTTGCACCCGAAGATTATAAGAAAGTGCTCAATGTGGTCTCCCGAAAAGAGGCCCTCAACGTAGCCCACCATTTGTCTCAACCCAAAGACGTTATTTTGATTGCGGGGAAAGGTCATGAAACCTACCAAGAAATCAAAGGAGAGCGCTTGCCTTTTGATGATTTCAAAATTGCTCAATCGATTTTTCTAAAAAAAGAATGATATGCTATATAGCTTTATAGAATACCTTCAAAATCAATATGACATTCCCGGTGCAGGCTTGTTTCAATTTTTGTCATTTAGGGCACTCTTTGCGATTGTTGGTGCATTATTATTTATGTTGTTTTTTGGAAAAAAAATCATCGACTTATTACGCGCGATGCAAGTTGGTGAGACCATTCGTGATCTGGGTCTTACAGGTCAAATTGAAAAGGCTGGCACACCGACCATGGGAGGTATCATCATCATTTTGGGCACCTTGATTCCGGTACTATTGATCGCCGATCTTAACAACGTCTATATACTGCTGTTGATTTTTACAACACTCTGGATGGGTGCCATTGGTTGGATTGATGATTACATCAAAATATTTAAAAAAGACAAAAAAGGACTTAAAGGGATTTTCAAAATTATAGGTCAAATTATTTTGGGTTGTGTCGTTGGAGGAGTCCTCTACCTGCACCCAGAAGTTACCGTTCGTCAAGAGCTTCCATTGGCGGTTCAGCAGCAACAGCCAGAAGCTTCAATTTTTGGTAAAGAAGAAAAATCATTGATTACGACCATTCCGCTACTCAAAAACAACGAGTTTAATTATGCAGATTTTCTTCCATCTACAGAAAACGGGCAATCCTGGGCCTGGCTAATTTTTATTCCAATAGTGGTTTTTATTACTACAGCAGTGTCCAATGGCGCCAATCTGACCGATGGCATTGATGGTTTGGCGGCGGGTAGTTCTGCCATTATGGTTTTTGCATTAGGAATTTTTGCTTGGGTATCGGGTAATGTCATTTTTGCGGATTATCTCAACATTATGTTTATTCCAAAAGTAGGAGAGGTCGCCGTATTTGTGGCTGGATTTTTGGGAGCGCTTATCGGCTTTTTATGGTATAACACCTATCCTGCTACCATTTTTATGGGAGATACGGGCAGTCTAACCATAGGCGCATTGATTTCGGTCATTGCCATCATGGTTCGCAAAGAGCTATTGATCCCGGTATTGTGTGGTGTTTTTGTCGTCGAAAACCTTTCGGTAGCCCTTCAAGTAGGGTACTTCAAATATACCCGTAAAAAAACCGGTGTTGGTAAGCGACTATTTCTTATGGCACCCTTGCATCACCATTTTCAGAAAAAGGGATTTCATGAAAGTAAAATCGTTGCTCGGTTTTGGATCATCGGAATTTTGCTTGCAGTATTGTCTATAGTAACGCTAAAAATTCGCTAATGAAAGAAAGAGGAATCGTTTTGGGTGCAGGCATTAGCGGAATCGGTGCAGCATTGCTGGCCAAAAAGCAAGGTATGGATGTTTTTGTTTCTGATGCCGCTCCAATTGCTGATACCACCAAGCAACTTTTTAACGACCATCAAATCGACTGGGAAGAAGCGTGTCACAGCGTCGAAAAAATGCAAAATGCCAATTGGGTTGTAAAAAGTCCAGGAATACCTGAAAGTGCGCAAATTCTAAAAACATTTAGAGACCAAGATTGTCCGATTCTCTCCGAGATCGAATTTGCTTCAAAATTTACAGATGCCTTAATCATTGGTATCACCGGCAGCAACGGCAAAACAACCACAGCCATGCTCACCTACCATTTGTTGAAAAATGCGGGCCTCAATGTAGGCCTAGCCGGCAACGTAGGACACAGTTTTGCACAACAAGTGGCCCAAGAGCAATACGATATTTATGTTCTGGAGTTAAGCAGCTTTCAATTGGATGACATCCACGGTTTTCAGCCACACATCGCTGTGATAACCAACATTACTCCCGATCATTTAGATCGGTATAACTATGATTTCAATGCTTACATACAGGCCAAATTGAACATCACCAAAAACCAAACCACCAAAAATGTACTCCTTTTTAATGCAGACGACCCCGTACTAAAAGGGGCTGTTTTAGAACAAAAGCCCCAAGTAAAAACCCATCCATTTGGCTTTGAAAACATGGAACAATCTAACTACACGACGCATCATGATGATGCCATTCATATTGTTAATGAAAATGATCACAAAATGATTGCAACTCAATCCTTCACACTGTACGGCAGGCACAACTTGCTCAATGCAATGGCAGCGGCCACTGTAGCTGATTTATTTAAAGTAAGCAAAGAAAGTATTCGAGAAAGCCTTACGACTTTCAAAGGAGCACCCCATCGTTTGGAGCCCGTACTGACCATACAGAATGTCAACTATATCAATGACTCCAAAGCCACCAATGTCAATGCCACCTATTATGCCTTAGAGTGTATGGATGCTCCCACTGTGTGGATTGTTGGCGGTGTTGACAAGGGCAATAACTACAACGATTTGTTGCCTTTGGTACACGAAAAAGTAAAAGCCATCATTTGTTTGGGGGTGGATAACAAAAAACTAATGGAAACCTTTCAGCCTATTGTTGAGGTTATGGTCGAAACCACATCAATTCGTGAAGCCGTCAAAATCGCACGTAAAATCGCGACACGGAAGGATAATGTTTTGCTTTCGCCCGCCTGTGCCAGTTTTGATTTGTTTAAAAATTATGAAGACCGCGGCAATCAGTTTAAAGAAGCGGTAAGAAACTTATAATAAAGATGAAATCAAGTTTTTCAATATTTCATGGGGATCGCGTGCTGTGGGGCATCATAGCGCTCTTGGCTGTATTTTCTTTTTTGCCTGTGTATAGCTCAAGTACAAACTTGGCGTATGTGGTCGGAAAAGGCACTCCTATGGGATACTTGATCAAACATTTCTTTATCATCTTGTTTGGCTTTGGATTGATGCTTGCAATACATCGGGTGCCATTTCAATATTTTAAAGGGATTTCGATTTTGATGCTTCCAGTATCCATCGTTTTGCTGCTCTATACCGCTACACAAGGAACCGTAATTGATGGAGCCAATGCCAGCCGATGGATTCGCATCCCGTTAATTGGTTTGAGTTTTCAAACTTCAACTTTAGCTTCTTTAACCCTTTTGACCTATTTGGCCAATTATTTGTCTAAGGGCAAAATACAATCTGCCACTTTCAAAAGTACGGTGTTGTATCTGTGGCTTCCAGTACTTGTGGTGGTTTTGCTGATCTTTCCTTCTAACTTTTCGACGGCAGCCCTTTTGTTTTTTATGGCCTCTGTTTTGATTTTTATCAGCGGTTATCCGCTTAAATATTTGTTTGTAATACTAGCGAGTGGGATAGGCATGGCCATGTTGTTTATTCTTTTGGCCAAGGCCTTTCCCAATGCGGTACCAAACCGAATAGATACATGGATTAATCGAATAGAAAATTTTAATCAAGCCGATGACGCAACGGGCAATTATCAAATAGAACGGGCAAAAATTGCCATTGCTACGGGTGGCATTTTTGGAGTCGGCGCGGGAAAAAGCGTCATGAAAAACTTTTTGCCACAAAGTTCTTCAGATTTTATCTATGCAATTATTGTAGAAGAATGGGGGGCTCTTGGTGGAGGTCTATTGATTTTACTTTACCTGATCATGTTGTTTCGCATAGTGGTCATAGCGCATAAGTCTTCTTCCCCTTTTGGCAAATTATTGGTTATGGGAATCGGAATCCCAATTGTATTGCAAGCCTTTGTAAATATCGGTGTGGCTTTACAGGTTTTTCCTGTTACTGGACAAACCTTGCCCCTTATTAGTAGTGGAGGAACTTCTGCCTGGATGACCTGCATTGCATTGGGCATGATACTCAGTGTAAGCCGTGCCATGGGTACAATACAATCCCAAAAAATCGAAGTTGATGAAAATAACCCTTTATCTGTATTGAGTGAAACCGTCTAAAATAATCATATCAGGAGGAGGAACCGGGGGGCATATCTACCCCGCACTTGCGATTGCAGAGACGCTAAAGTCTCGGAGCAAAGACTGTGATATATTATTTGTTGGCGCACTTGGACGTATGGAAATGGAGAAAGTTCCAGAAAATGGCTTTCCGATCAAAGGCTTATGGATTGATGGGTTTCAACGATCTCTGTCGGTACGCAACCTTCTTTTTCCCTTAAAACTCTTCGTTAGCTTACTACAAGCCACTTGGATCGTACTTACTTTTAGACCGCAGATCGTGATCGGTACCGGAGGATTTGCCAGTGGCCCCTTGTTGTTTGTTGCTGCTTTGATGGGCATTCCAGGAATTATTCAAGAACAAAACTCATACCCAGGAATTACCAATAAAATATTGGGTAAAAAGGTCCAAAAAATTGCGGTAGCCTATGATGGAATGGAGCGTTTTTTCCCAAGTGAAAAACTTGTTTTTACAGGCAACCCCATTCGGAATAAAATAAACAATCAACACATAAATCCCGAAGAAGCCAAAGCCGCCTTTGGACGTGATCCTAAGAAAAAAACATTGGTAGTACTCGGAGGCAGCCTTGGCGCCCAAAAAATCAATCAAATGATTGCCTCACAAATGGCGTATTTCGAAGCCCAACAAATCGAACTCATTTGGCAATGTGGCAAACTCTATTATACGACCTATCAATCGATGGCCAATGCACATTGTAGCATAATGCCCTTTGTAGAACATATGGATCAGTTGTATGCAGCTGCAGATTTGATTATCTCACGTTCAGGAGCAGGCACGCTCTCCGAGTTGTGTCTGGTTGGCAAGCCCTGTATTCTTATCCCTTCTCCAAAT
>Ga0255772_10000648_pt1 | contig 34362 bp, 44 predicted proteins | sample 071ome_34_FD_179970 | JGI IMG/M metagenome (GOLD analysis project Ga0255772, IMG submission 179970) | Coastal salt marsh microbial communities from the Groves Creek Marsh, Skidaway Island, Georgia - 071411BT metaG (version 2) | ecosystem: Environmental > Aquatic > Marine > Intertidal zone >...
GTTTCAAAATGGTGGTACTGATAACCGTCAGCAGGTTCTTCGTTTGTTTATTCGTTCAGAGCCTTATACGGGTGTTCAAAACACTCTTGCTTGGACTTTTGATCAGGTAGATACGGTTGACATTGGTCTTTCCGCCGGAGCCACATTACCTTTCAACTGTCAGCGTTTTCCTCTGGTAGAAGGTCAGGATCTTAACATCATTGATCGTGATGGTATTGCCGTTTCGGATGCTACTTTAGACGCTGCAGCAGGACCTGGTGCGAAATATACACGCCAAGGTGATGGTCCTACTATTTTATATCGCGCAACCAATATCGGAACAGCTTCTTTAGGTTATACACAAGACCTTGCTGCTGCTCCGGATACTCCTATCGGAAACGTTATTGACGCGACATCTCCTGCGGCTACTAGTGGTTCGCTTTCTACACAGGAACTTTATAGCTGGGTTCAACATGAATTAAGAGCAGATTCTGATATCGAAAAGGAAGCAGGCACTGCTAAGGTTGGCCGATTGCAAGACGAACTTCTTCAGTTTGTTGGTCCTACTTTGATCACTCAAAATGCACGCAACTATGATCAATCTGGGGAAAGTCTCAACACCGCTATCATCAACTTCCTTACAACTGACGTTAACAATATTCAGTTTAAAGATTCAGATGGTAACGCACAGAAATTCCCGTTTGCGGCAGGCGTTACAATCACTTTCTCAAACGAAATTGCAGAAGGTGGAGCAGAATCTAAAGCATTTGTGTATTATGAATACACAAGGGAATATAGCGGAACAAGCCTTTCGCTTTCTGACATCGGACCCGCTGCTGGATTCTCTAATCTAGACAGCGCTATTGTCACGCTTAATGGTACTTGGACTTCACCGTTAGATGTTGCAGAAGGTTTAGAACTTGTTAATGGAAATCGACATTTAAAACTTGCTAATATGTCAAACGCTATTAACAATCTAGCAATTCTAGAATTGACTGCAGAACACGGGTCTCAAGCATTTTCTGTAAGAACCATTGATGATGTGGATCTTGTTCAAGAATTAACTAATACTTCTGCTACCGTTAGAACTCATCCCATCAATTCGCCTTCGGCGGTGCTGGTAGATTCTGAAGGAACTCCTGCAGGCCAGGAAAACCTAGGTGGGGTCGTAGCTAATTTGACAACAAACCCGCTGGTATTCTCGTATGCTTATACTGGAAACTCGCAAAAGGATCGTGCTTCTGATACGCCGGTTGCAGTTTCAGTACGAGCCATCGGTTTGGGTAACGGAACTTGGGTAGAAGCGTTAGGCACTATTGGACAAAACAACAACAACCCAATTGCTGTAACTTCTGGTATTGAAAGAAACTACGCAAACCCATAGTAATGTGATTGCGCCCTTCGGGGCGCATTGATATGGAGATATTATGAATATAGATTTACAACAAGCTGCGACTATTTTAAATAGAAGCGTTAATGAAGTGCTTTACATTGCGAACGTAGAAAAAAGATTACCTATCAAAGTTATTCTCGATGAAGACATGGTGTATAACGAAGATGGAACTATCAGTTTTAAGACTGATGAATTATCTGATCCCCAATGGGCTTTTGATTTGGAAGATGTTTTAGAATTCAAAAAAGAAATGGATGCTGGCCTTGCAGGAGAAGTACAAGAATTACTGGAAGGCAAGTAAATGGCAGTAGATAATCGTACAGAACTCAATGACTGCGAACAGGACGCTGGTTGGACCGGAACCGACAACCCGGATTTGCAGGGTGTGTCTTCTGGTGACGAAGTTTATTATCAAGGTTCAGAGTGCATGGGCGCTCAGTTTACCAACGCTCAAGAATATATCATTGTCGGCGAAAACTCGGCGGGAACCGCTCTCAATGAAAACTTATCTACCTCGACTGTTTGGTTATTGGTAAAAGATAATCTAATTGAAACACAGGCAAACGGTGGTTTTCAAATCGTATTAGCAAACGGAACTGGGGGTGCTTCGGCAATCATCGGTTTCTATGTTGGCGGTAACGATAGTCCCGGTCTTGTACTTGGTAAGACGTATTATTGCATTCGATTAGATGTCAGTAATATCGGTTCTTTTTCTTCGTTTGCTCATAACGGCGCATTAGGCAACTTGAACACGAGCAGTATCACAGACATCGGATACGGTTCATTACACGTAACCGCTGCTCGTGGTAACGTAAATAACCTATGGGTTGATCGTATTACCTCCAATGCAAATAACTCTTATGCATTCACAGTCGATCTAGGAACATCTGGTACACCGATTACCTTCTCTTCGCTCGTAGCAGATGATAATACCAGCACAAACGGATGGGGATTGTTTGCATCTGGTCCGGGTGCTTCATACACAGTTTATGCATCAACAGAGTTTGGTTCTAGCAGTGCAGATTCTTATTTCTTATCGTCCAACGAGCAGATATTCTTAGATGGTACTGGTATGGGATCAGGCAATTGGATTTTTCGAGTATTTGGAAATGGAACAAGCACAAACTCTTTCACATTAGATAACTCCGTAATAGCATCTCCGGGTGAAGGCGCAATCTGGGACATGACAGATACGAATATCGATGTTTTAGATATTCAAAACTGCACCTTCTTGGACATGGGTACAATGAATTTCCCTGTATCTGGCGGTACGACAAGACAAGTTACTGATACAACTTTTATTGGTTGTGACCAATTAGATTTTGCCACGATCACCGCGAGCAACATCTCAATATCAGGATCAACAGCTTCAGCACTTGGTGCAATATTACTTGATACGGATGGACAAACATCTAGTCAAACAGACTTTACCTTTACAGGCAGTGGCGTTCCTGGTTCAGGTCACGCTGTTTATATTACAGCGACTGGTGATTACGACTTTACTAATTGGACTTTTTCTGGTTATTCAACTACCAGTCCCGGAACTAATAATACACCAGCGAGTGGTAGCACAGATGCAATGGTGTATAACAACTCTGGTGGTGTGGTCAGAATCAGCGTTGATGGAGGTACTAACGTAACTGTTCGTAACGGTTCAGGTGCAACAACAGAAGTTATAGCAAACGTTACCGTTAGTATTCCTGGAGTGCTAGGTAACTCTGAAATTAAAGTATTACCGACTGCGGGATCACCATTCTCGGGCAATTCTCTTTCAGATTTTTCAACTCCAATTGCTACTGAAACAGTTAGTGCAGACACAAACACTGGTGACGGTGGCTCTAATTACATTGGATATACGAATAATGGTGGTTTTGTTCAAATCAATGCAAATGGAACAAACACCTTTACTAACTTTCCTGGTGTGCTTCAAGACACGAACTCTTCAATTCCAAGAAATTTGGCAGCAGGCGACAAGGTGCGAGTTACTATTAGAGACGATACTGACAATTCATCATTACAATTGTACGATGAGTTTGAGGTTTCGGGTACGCCAAGTGCATCAACTATATTGACAACGACTTCATTTAGTGGATTTACTTCAGTGTTTGGTACAACATTAAATAGTGCGAACAGTAAAACGGTCACTGTCGAAAAAGTTGATGCTAGATTTCGATTTACGGTTGCTGCTGGTACGGCTATCGATTTTACTGCATATCGAGTTGGTAGTAATCCAATATTAATTGTTAATCAAAGTATAGCAAACGATAACAATTCGTTTCCTATATCACAGGTTGGTGACAGAAACTATAGGAACCCAGCGTAAAAAACTTATAAATAAAGAGTATTAACGCAAGAATTTTTCGGAGCAACAATGGCAGGCGAACGCAGATTTACACAGATACCACCTCGTAGTACGGGTGACCGGATCTATCAGGTTCACACCGCTGAAATTGAATTCACGAACGGTGGTATTGGCGGGACTAGCCCTCACACTTTTATAACGGGCGCTCGTTATGATATCCAAGGGTTCCCCGGCGGTGACTGTCACGTTCATGGAGTTTATGATCGTGGAGATGGAACTGGTATTCTTGCTGTACATTATAATAAAACTGCCAAGTACGAAAACAATGTTCCTACTGTAGGGAACAAAATATACATTAAAGGTACGACTACTGAGGTAGGTACCATTTCCGATGCATACGATATTTTCGTCCCTACGGCCAACATCATGGGATATGATAACCCAGAGTACGGTCTTGATGTTGATATCACGGGTTCTGCTAACATTCGTTTCGCTGAAGGTTTGCCACAGGTAGATGCTTGGGGTAAATTACGTGTAACTGGTGGAACTCACATCGGTAGTTACGTATTCGGGCAAAAAGAAAAATATACTGACAACTTCTCAACAACTGCCGTTAATGGTGGGTTTGGTAGATATTCAGACAATCGTAACTCTATTCAGGTTGGTGTTGTAGGGTCGGGCGATCCAGACTACGTAGCAAACGAAGGATTCGCTGCTTCATCTAGTAACACATACCACCACTACATTCCCGGTAGTTCTCACCTTTATATGGCGGCAGTTCGCTCCAGTTCTGCTATTGGCATAACAACGGGTACAATTAAACGTTGGGGTATTTTTGATGCCAACAACGGATTCTTTTTTCAAATTGCTGCTGATGGCACGTTCAGCGTAGTCATTCGTAGTTCTATTGCCGAAGCACCACAAAAAGATCTTGTCATTCCACAATCAGACTGGAACGGCGATAAGGTAGATGGCACCGGAGACTCACAACAAACGTTGGATGTGACAAAGGATAACATCTGGTGGATTGATGTTCAGTGGCACGGTGCTGGGCGTGTTCGTTTTGGAACATACCTTGACGGGCAGCGTGTTGTGATGCACTCTTATTTTCACGCGAATAACTATGACTATGCAATGTCACAGACTGCTTCGCTACCTACGTGTTTTGCGGTTGCGGCAGTATCTGGACCTTCTTCAGAACAATATCTTGAAGCGTGGTCTGCTAGTATGTGGACTGAAACAGACATTGACTTGAACGAAAAAGGTAATCCTAAAACGTGGGCATCTAATCACAATCTTGTAACAAAGGGTAAAGGGTTTGCTGATACTGGATGGCAGTATCTTTTCTCTCTTTCACCTGTTCCTGCACTAAGCAACACCGAAACCAATCATTCATTATATCAACCAACATCAATTTCAGCATACGCTTTTGATTCTGATGCCACAAATGGTATTGATGCGGTGATGGATATCAAAGGTGAAATTAACTGTGTTCATTCTGGGCACGATTTCTCAACTATCACTGGCACTACAGTAGATGTTTCAACTGCTGGCACCAGTTATGAATTTGGTGCGATTCGTTTAGAAGAAATGTTTGCCGGTAGATACGAAGCAGAACTCACTGACACATACAACAACTTTCAGTATGGTGCATTGAAAAACTTTGCCGATGACGGGGGTACTTTTGAAAATAATGTCGGTTCTATTACTCAAGCAAATCCTGCTGTTGTCACAGTTAAACTTGGAGAGCGTTTAGAAGCAAGAGAACCAGAATCACAAGGCGATGTAACTTTCCCTATCAACACTAACGAATACAATGGGCGGTTTGAATTCTATGATATGCCTGCTGGTTGGACTTCACTTGAAGGCAACTATTACTATTTGAAACCTATTGCATATAACCAAGCAGAAATATATTCGGGTTACGATGACGTTACTAAAACATTTAACACGCCACTAGACACGTCTGCATTTGCCGCATTCACTTCAAACACTGGTTACTTCAAAGGGTTTAGGGGTTCTCGCGTGATCTGGTCTTTCTTTGGTAAATCTCGTAAGTCGTTACATCCCAATGGTGCTCGTTTAATGATTACAATTAACTGGAAAGAAATTGTCCAGTAATGAATTTTACAACTTTAAACTATGGCTCATGGGAATTTTGGGAAGCTTACGATCCTGCTAATAATTACTTTGGTGCTCAAAAAGTAACCTTTGATGGTTACAATAAATTGATATTAGTTAATGAAGGTATAACAGAACTAGATGCAAAAGCGGACATATATTCGGCATGGAAAGAATGGGTTTCTGTAGTTAAATTTGCGAAAAATGGATCATCAGCGCCGTTTCCTCAAGCAAACGATGCACAAAATTCAAAATGGCCGTTTGCAATTACAGCTGTTGGTGGTGAATCTATTTCTGATACTGAATTTTTGGGGAGTTCTTTTTTCTTAGAGAACGGATGGAGAATAAAACCTTGGGTATCTTCCGCCGGATATGTTTTAACAATAACAGGAAATTTATTTACACGTGAATCTGGTGAAAATCCAGTGGTACCAGAATCAAACGTAACAGTTAACTTATTTAGATCTTCTATTGTTTTGGCAACCGCTTCTGTAGCTTCGTTAAGCGCAGAAGATCTAACTAATATAGCTGATGGAGTTTGGACTAAATCTTCTGCAGGATCTGTTACTGGATCCTATGGTAGATTAGTTAATAATATTGATAGTGATCTATCGATTGTGAAAACAGAAATAGATAAGACCTTGAAGAAAGGTGAATATCTTGCATTTCAAAAATAAGGAGTAAATTATGAGCGAAGTTGATAACAATCCAGAAATTGAAGAAGTTGATATGGGTGAGACCGGCGAAATTGCTACTTTAGTTCCCGGAGATGACGTAGATGCTGCTTCAACAAGCATTGGTGATTTTATTGATGCTATTCAAGCAAAAAAATATACCGACGCTGAGAATCAATTCAAAGATTTAGTAGGAGATCGTCTGCAAGATGCGTTAGATCAAGCTCGCGTAAAGATTGCGAGTCAAATTTATAATGATCAGGAAGTAGAAGAACCTGCTGAAGTAGAAGAACCCGTTGAAGTCGAGCTTGAAGACGAAGAAGAAACGGTTGAAAATTAATTTTTTATAAATAATTTGATGAAAACGTTTACGCAAATACGTGAAGAAAAAAAGATGCCTTCTGGTGATCATGTATCATCTAAGAAAATTAATAAGCATCAAGTTATGATTCACAAAGATAAAAAAGGTTTCACCGTATATATTGACGGTGACAAATTAGACACCTATCGTTCTCAAAAAGAAGCTGAGAAGATGGGTGCCACATTTGCAAAGGAAATGTAAATGAAACTTATTGCAGAGTATATCGATCAACAAATCGAAACGACGATTACCGAAGCTGCAGATGGCAAAGGTAAATCTTTTGTCATCGAAGGTGTATTTGCTCAAGCGGAACAAAAGAATAGAAACGGACGTATCTACCCTAAAGCTATTATGGAAAAGGCTGTAGGTAAATACATTACGGAACAGGTTAATCAAAAAAGATCGGTAGGTGAGTTGAATCACCCCGAAGGTCCTACGGTTAATCTAGACAAAGTTTCTCACCTTATCACTGCTCTTGAATGGAAGGGTAATGATGTGGTAGGAAAGGCACAAATTTTGGATACTCCTATGGGGCAGATCGTTAAGGGTCTACTTGAAGGTGGTGTTCAACTAGGTGTGTCAACTCGTGGTATGGGTAGTCTTGAGGAACGTGGCGGTACGATGTATGTTAGAGATGATTTTCTTCTTAACACCATCGACATTGTTCAAGACCCATCAGCCCCCGGTGCGTTTGTTAACGGCATCATGGAAGGCGTAGATTGGGTTTGGAACAATGGTGTCATTCAACCTCAAGCAATTGAACAGATGGAGACTGAAATTAAAACCGCTCCGAAAAAGCATCTTTACGAGACGCAGGTTCGTGAGTTTAAAAATTTCCTCTCTTTGCTCAAATCAAATTATAAGGAGTAAAACATGTCAGAAGATATGAATGTTGAACTTCACGATGAGGAAAGCCAAGTCGAGGAAGGTCACGACATGAAGAATGCTGAAGCACAATCAGTTGCTTCTGTCTCGAAAGCCGAAGATGGTGTAAAAAAAGCTCCCAAGCGTAAAGGCGACAAAACTAATCAAGAGCCTTCACACTTGAAGTCTAAAGCAGCTATGGTTAACGCAGGCTACAAAGCTTTGTCCGGTATGGCTAAGGAAGATCTTGCTGATCTTTTGGACGCTCTGGGCGTAGAAGAAATCTCTGAGGAAGAAGAAGTTGAAGTTTCTGAAGCTTCTTATGACTTCTCAGAAGATCTCAATGCTTTGGTAGAAAGCGAAGCCACTTTGTCAGATGAGTTTAAAGCGAAAACTGCAATCATTTTCGAAACTGCTATTAAGTCCAAAGTCTCTGCTGTTGTAGAGCAATTGGAAGATGAATATCAATCTCGCCTTGAGGAAGAGTTGTCAGCAACTCGCGAAGACCTCATTGAGAAGGTTGATTCATACCTCAACTACGTAGTTGAACAGTGGATGGAAGAGAACCAACTCGCTGTGGAGCAAGGTCTCCGCACTGAGATCGCTGAAGGTTTCATGAACCAGTTGAAAGACTTGTTCGTTGAATCTTACATCGATGTTCCTGAGTCTAAGGTTGACTTAGTTGATGAACTCGCATCTACGGTTGAAGAACTCGAAGAAAAACTCAACGAGCAGACCGAAGGTGTTATGGAAATGTCTAAGAAGTTGGAGTCATACCAGCGCGAAGCTATCATTCGTGAATCTTCACGCGATTTGGCCGAAACTGAAGTAGAAAAGCTCAATTCACTCGTAGAATCTCTTGATTTCGAAGACGAAGAAACTTTCGCTAACAAAGTAAAGACCGTTAAAGAGTCATATTTTAAGAAAGAAGTTTCTCAAGAAATCGTAGAAGAAGCAACGGATGATTGGACTGATGAAGAAGCAGAATTTTCTTCTGCAATGTCATCATACCTTAACGCTATTAAGCAAACTAACAAGAAATAAATTAGGAGAATCTCATGCAATCTTACGATAGACTTATTGAGAAATGGTCTCCTGTACTCAACGAATCTGCTGCCGGTGAGATCCAAGATCATCATCGTCGCGCAGTAACTGCTGCTGTACTTGAGAACCAAGAAATCGCTTTCCGTGAAAGCGCTGCAATTAACGAAGTAGCTGCTAACGCAGCTGGCGACGGTGTTTCTACCCAGAATGGTGGTACCGGCGCTGTCTCTAACTGGAACCCTGTTCTGATCGCACTTGTACGTCGCGCTATGCCTAACCTCATGGCTTATGACGTTTGTGGTGTTCAGCCGATGTCTGGTCCTACTGGCCTGATTTTCGCAATGCGTTCTAAGTACAAGACCACTCTTGCAAGTGGCTTTCCTACTGCTGATCAAGAAGCATTGTTCAACGAAGCAATCACTGCTTACTCTGGCGACTCTACCGCTGGAGGCGTAAGCACTGATCCTGCTCTTGACGGTCCTTCAGGTCTTGCTCGAACCGCCGACACTGACAATGACTCAAGCATCATTGACTCTGCTGGTTCTGTTGCAGAAGGCAACACTACTGGCGCTAACCTCCCCGTAATTGGGGGCGGTATGTCAACTGCTACTGCTGAATCACTTGGCACGTTTAGTGGTGCTGGCCCTGATTTCGCTGAAATGGGTTTCACCATTGAGAAAGCTACGGTTACTGCTCAGAGCCGTGCTTTGAAAGCAGAATACACGCTTGAACTCGCACAAGACCTCAAGGCTATTCACGGTCTTGACGCTGAGACAGAGCTTGCTAACATTCTGTCTACGGAAATTCTTGCGGAAATTAACCGTGAAGTTATTCGTACGATCAATGCTCAAGCTAAGATCGGATGCCGTCAAGCTGGTCTTCAGACCTTGGGTATTTTTGACTTGGCTACGGACGCTGATGGCCGTTGGTCAGTTGAAAAGTTCAAGGGTATGCTCGTACAATTAGAGCGTGAAGCTAACGTAATCGCTAAAGAAACTCGTCGCGGTAAGGGTAACATCCTCATCTGTTCTTCAGATGTTGCTACTGCTCTTTCTGCTTCAGGTATGCTCGACTACGCTCCTGCTCTTTCTACTTCTCTGCAAGTAGATGACACGGGCAACACGTTTGCTGGTGTTCTTAATGGCCGTATGCGCGTTTACATCGACCCATATGCGGTTGGTGACTACGCTGTAGTTGGCTACAAGGGTAGCAACCCTTACGATTCTGGTGTGTTCTACTGCCCATACGTCCCTCTCCAAATGGTACGTGCGGTTGGTGAGAATGACTTCCAGCCTCGCATCGGGTTTAAGACTCGTTATGGCATGGTATCCAACCCTTATGTTGGTGATCTCGCTGCTAACGGTCTTGCTGCTGCTCGTCAGAACCAGTACTACCGTATCTTCCGCGTGGATAACATCCTCGCCTAAGAATAAGAAAAATAGTTATTATTTTTTGGGGCACTTCGGTGCCCCTTTTTTTACGTATAAATAATCATATGAACGATTACTGTCAAACAAATTTTTTACAGCCTTCCGGTTTTCGAGTAACCATCTCGAAAGACAGAACGCCGTACCTTGCGTTTATGGCTCAGTCCATACAACATCCTGCCATGGAAGTACCTCCGGTTGAGGTTCCTTTTCGACACGCACGTCAGGTTCCATTCACCGGCGAGTCCGTTGAGTTTGGTGTAGTTACTATGGAGGTTATTCTCGATGAGAATATGAATGTGTATGGAGAGATATACAATTGGCTTGAGAATGCCATTGAGACGCCACACAAGCTCACACAAGGCGTTTCATATAAAACTAACAGTTCTCAGTTGAGTGATTATCAAGACATCGGTGTGCAGATTTTAAATAGCGCTAATAATAAAACAAGGTCGTTTGCATATCGAAACGCTTTTCCTGTAACGCTGGGTGATATAAGTTTAGCCGCCACTAATGAAGAAACTTTTATTACCTGCCCCATTTCATTTAGGTTTGACTACTTTGAATTTTTATGATATAATGTGACGTATTTTAATTTATTTTTTTATTATGAATCTAGAAGATATTCTTAAAGAATGGCAACAAGATTGCCGCATAGACCCTACTAACATTGACGAAGCTTCTCGTTTAACTCCAGAGTTACACGCAAAATATTTGTCTATGTTATCACAATCAAAGTTAAAACTCAAGCAAGCAGAGTTTAAACAGAAAGAACTCATGAAACTTAAGTGGTTGTGGTACAACGGGAAAATGTCACAAGAAGAAATTGAAGAGTTAGGTTGGGATCCCGATCCGTTTGATGGTTTGAAAATATTAAAGGGTGAGATGGAACACTATATTGAGGCAGACCCTGAGTTAGTTCAAAGCGAAGCTAAAATCCAGCTTATTAAAACGACTATAGATACTCTTAAAGAAATCGTCGAAAATATAAAGTGGAGGCATCAAACTATTAGCAACATTATACGTTGGAAGCAGTTTGAAGCAGGATTTTAATGAATGAAATAACGCTCAAAATGAAAGATCATTCTTTTCTTCGGTTGCTCGAATGTGAAAATCACATCGCAACTGAATTGAGCGAACACTTTACTTTTGAAGTTCCTGGCGCTAAGTATATGCCAGCCGTTAAAAACAGAGTTTGGGACGGCAAAATTCGTATGCTCAATCGTACGAACGGCGAGATTAACGTCGGTCTCTTTCCAGAAATTAATCGGTTTGCCCTGTCCAAAGGGTATCGTGTTGTAGTTGAAGATGGACATTTTGGTTTGCCGTTTGAGCAGAACAAAATTGAACACATCAAAACACTCGACTGGATTAAAACGTTAAACCTTCCCTTTGAGATTCGCGATTATCAGTACGATGCTTTTTGTCACGCAGTGCAACACAAACGATGTGTGTTATTATCTCCAACTGGCAGTGGAAAGTCGCTTATAATCTACACGCTGATGCGTTGGTACTTAGAGAATCGCAAAGAAAAAATTCTTTTAATTGTTCCCACAACCTCTCTTGTCGAGCAGATGTATAAAGACTTTCAAGAATATGGTTTTGATGTTGAAACTAATTGCCATCGAATATACAGCGGAAAAGATAAAGACTCCGACAAACCAGTGATCATCACCACGTGGCAATCCATATACAAACTTGGTCCTAAATGGTTTGAAAAGTTTGGATGCATTTTTGGTGATGAGGTTCATGGATTTAAATCTAAATCTTTATCTTCTATTATGAACAAGTCGATTTATGCAGAGTATCGTTTCGGAACTACGGGAACTCTAGACGGAACACAAGTAAATAAAATGGTGTTGGAGGGTTTGTTTGGTCCAGTGCATCGAGTAACAACGACGGCTAAGCTGCAAGAAAAAGCAGAATTAGCTAAGCTAAATATAGACATCATCCAATTAAAATACGATGAGGAAACTTGTGCTCAGTTATCTAACATTCATTATCAAGGAGAAATTGATTTCCTTGTGGGACACGCTCCCCGGAACCGTTTCATTCGTAATTTGTCTTGCAGTCTTGATGGCAATACACTTGTTCTTTTTAACTTAGTAGAAAAACATGGAAAAGTTTTGCGTGATTTAATTGAGGAAAAAATTGAAAATGGACGAAGACTCTTTTACGTGTCAGGAGAAACAAAAACTACAGACAGAGAAGCTATCAGAAAAATTGTGGAACAACAGTCTAATGCTATTGTCCTTGCTTCTCTTGGTACTTTTTCCACTGGGATTAACATTCGTAATATCCACAATATCGTCTTCGCATCCCCTAGTAAATCCCAAATACGAGTACTCCAATCAATCGGACGTGGGTTGCGCCTATCGGATGATGGTCGCACAACAAAATTATACGACATCGCAGATGACTTGCGATACAAAGGGAAACCAAACTTCACCCTAAAACATAGCGCCGAGAGAATTAAAATTTATGAGTCCGAACATTTTCAATTTAAAATATCGGCAATAGACATATGAGAGTTTTAGCTTCTTGCGACTCTAAATATTTTTTGGCTTTCGGTAGAACGTTTTATACTTCTGCTAAAATGAATGGTTATTCTCCTATAATTAATGTAATTAACCCTACGGAGGAGGCCAAACAATTAGCGAATGGAATAAAAAATATTTTTTTTACCGAAGAAAAAAATACTAGATATGAATTTTATGCTTCACATAGATTTATTATAGCTCCAAAATACATTAAGAATGGTTTATTGATTGTAGATATAGATTCAATTTTTGTAAATTCGATGCAAGAAGATTTTATAGATTACCCCGTTGGTATTTTTAAAAGAACTGGCGGAGTGCCAGCTGCAGGGCTTGTCTGGTTTAATGGGTCCGAAAATTCTTTATCGTTTGCTAAACGGTTATCGAACAGTTTAAAAACTAAACTAAAAAATCCGCAAGAGTGGGGCATAGATCAAACTATTTTGAATAGAGTGTTTCAAGAATACAGAAATGAAATTGAAATATATTCTTTCGATGAGAAACATTTTGATCCGTTTAAGTTTAGTTCTTTGGACACACCTATATGGTCTGGAAAAGGTAAAAGAAAATATATCGATAAAAAATATTTAAATTTATTTAACGAAATTAAAAATAACGCAGAGGAGTTGTTTGGACCTATAACAAAAACGGAAGAAGACAGCATTGAAGCGACTAAGGATGCTATTAATTGGCATTCACCAAACGCATGGTTGCCTAGGCATATGGTAAAAAAATGAATTTAGTTTATCAATATTACATTACTGATGAACCTTATCCTTTGTCACTAGAATATTCCTGTCAGTTTGCTGCCGAATACGCAGAAAAAAATGAAGCCGAATATTTATTTCAAGAAAAATCTTTTTTGCCTGATGAGACTGAAAAATATTGGAAAGATGGATTAGTCTATCATGATATTTGTCGGCTTTGGAAAGATCCTTTATTTGATAACTATGATTATATTTTATATCTTGATTGTGATGTTATCGCTTTACCCAACGCCTCTAATATTTTTAATTTAAATCCAAAACATGTTGCTGGTTGGACAGAAAGAAAACCTAAAAATTCAATCATAACAGGTTTTCATCCATTTGGGTCTGATCATTATAGAGATATTAAAAAATCTTTTGCTGAGTTTAATGCTCCGTTAATTCAGTCTAAATATAAAGAAGTGTCTACTAGAATATTAAATAGTGGCGTGTTGCTTTGGAGTAAAGAAGCTAGATTAATAGCAAGAGAAAAATTTGAAAATTGGAAAAAATGGTATGATCGTCCAGAGTATGAATTTTGGGTAGTTCTAGATCAAATATACCTTAGCGCAATGTTCAATAAATATGAATTGGATGTTATGGAACTAGATGATGAATGGAACATAACTCCTTCGTTTTTTGAAACTGGCATTGCTCCGGAATATTCTAATTTTTTACACTTTAGTAAACCAGACAATGAAGATTTAGTTCGTTACGTTAAAAAAAATGTTTTAAAAGGTAAAAAATGATGGAACCTAACAAAGACATAATACAGTTCAAATTATCTTCTGGTGCCGAAATAGTTTGTGAAGTATTAGAATGGAACGATCAAGAAGATCCTAGTAGTGTTTTGATTGTAAAAAATGCTATGGCAATTATATATTGGGATCATTCTAACGGTGAAAGATCATATGTTTTTAGACCTTGGATTTCTTTTCCGGACGAAAAAACTGATTTTGTTATTTTAAATCCGGATCACATTTGTTCCATGAATAGACCTGGAAATTACCTTTCTCAACAATACCATGGTACTGTTGAAGAAGTCTTAGAAAACAATCGAAGAAGAGATGAAACATTAAAAGAAGAACATATAGAAAGTTTAAAAAAGTTTCATAAAATTTTGAAAGGTATAGCTGGAATTGATAATGAAGAAAAGGAAACCCCAAAAAAATCAAACGTAATTCAATTTCCAGACCCAGACAAAATTCATTAATACTATTTCCCCTTACGCGTTAAGCTTTATTTTATAGAAAAGTTTTACTCTTGTCAACCTTGACAGGAGTTTAAATTTCAGTATAATATTTTTTATTTTATGGTGTACATTATGTCCGAGATTGCAAAAGCAAAACCACACTACGTCAACAATGCCGACTTCTCATCTGCTGTTGTAGAATATGTTTCTAAAGCACAAACTGCTAAATCTAATAAAGAATCCAAACCCATGATTCCTAACTACATTGCTGAATGTTTCCTAAAAATTGCAGAAGGACTTTCGCATAAAGCAAACTTTGTACGCTACACATACAGAGAAGAAATGGTTATGGATGCTGTTGAAAATTGTTTAAAGGCGATTGAAAATTATAATCTTGAAGCTGCCACGAGAACAGGCAAACCAAATGCATTTGCATATTTCACACAGATCGCTTGGTATGCTTTCCTTAGACGTATCGAAAAAGAAAAGAAGCAGCAGGACATCAAGCTTAAGTATCTCAGCGAGTCCGGTATCGAATTACTCGTGGCTGAAGAGATCGACAACAATGAAGCGAGCCGAGAAACTCAAGCCTTCGTTGAAAGTTTGCGAGAACGTATTGACTTAGTCAAAGAAAATGATAGACTAATTAAAGAGTATTCAAAAACCGAAAGAAAAAAGCGTTCAAGAAATGCTGACTCTGATTTATCTAACTTTATGGAATAGCTTTGAAACTCTGGACTATTTGGAAATACGCGCTGGGTGGATTCTCAGACGATAAAACTGAACCTTACGATGACTATGTGGCATTGCTACGTACAGTAATCGTCGGTGTAAATTTTCTAACTTGTTTTTTTATTATGGCTAACGTGGTGCATAACTGGTGAACAAATGCAAATAGCAATACTAAATGATACCCATTGTGGTATACGGAACTCTTCTGATATTTTTATGGACTATCAGGAAAGATTTTATCGTGATGTTTTTTTTCCTTACTTAAAAGATAACGGTATAAAGAAAATCTTGCACCTTGGAGATTATTATGAAAACCGTACTTCGATTAATTTTAGAGCGCTTAATCATAATCGCAGAATATTTCTTGACGTTCTGCGGGATAATGATATTCATATGGATATTATTCCGGGTAATCATGATGTTTACTACAAAAACACTAACGACTTAAATTCTCTCAAAGAATTACTTGGACACTATATGTCTGAGGTTAGAATCATTGAGAAGCCAGAAGTGGTAGATTATGACGGCTGTAAAATTGCGCTGATCCCTTGGATTAACCCAGAGAATGAAGACAAAACTCGTTATTTTATTAACACCTGTAAAGCGGATATCTGTGGTGCGCATTTAGAATTGCAGGGGTTTGAGATGCAACGTGGTATTGAGTGTACAGAAGGACAGGACCCGGCTTGGTTCCGTAAATTTGATATGGTTTTCTCTGGTCATTTCCATACCAAAAGTCAACGAGATAATATTCATTATTTAGGTAGTCAGATGGAATTCTTCTGGTCAGATTGTCAGGACCGAAAATACTTTCATGTATTTGATACAGATACTCGCGAGTTAACTGCTGTTGAGAATCCAATCAAAATTTTTGAGAAAATATATTACGACGATACCCAGAAGAATTCATATGCTGTTCAGAATCTTCAATACCTTGACAACAAATTTGTTAAGTTAATCGTCGTTAATAAATCTAAACCTATTGAGTTTGAAAAATTTATTGATCGTATCAATCAAAGATCTGTATATGGTTTACAAATAGCAGAAACTTTTCAAGATTTTGCCGGTGCACAAGTGGATGACGAAAACTTGGCCCTTGACAGCACAGACGATTTACTTTATACTTATATCGATGCTGTGGACACCGATCTTAATAAAGAACGAATCAAATCAAAGGTTCGTGAACTCATGGTTGAAGCTCAGAATTTAGAAATTTTATGATAAAATTTAAACACCTTCGTTATAAAAATTTCCTAAGCACTGGCGATCATTGGACCGACATTGCTTTGGACGAAACTCCGACTACTTTGATTGTGGGTCAAAATGGTTCTGGCAAATCTACAATGCTTGATGCTTTGTCGTTCGCGCTTTTTGGTAAAGCACATCGCAGTGTTAATAAACCGCAACTGGTGAACTCAATCAACAACAAAGATTGTCTTGTTGAAGTCTACTTTGAGGTCGGCGCACAAGCTTACACTATTCGTCGCGGTATCAAACCTACTGTGTTTGAGATATGGTATGGTATGCCAAACACAGGCAGGCTGTTTAATCAGGACTCGCATAATAAAGAGTATCAAAAAATACTTGAGCAAAATATTCTTAAGCTCAATCACAAGTCGTTTCATCAGGTCGTTGTGCTGGGGAGTAGCAGTTTTATTCCTTTTATGCAACTCCCCGCACAACATCGCCGTGAAGTCATTGAGGACCTATTAGATATTAATGTGTTCTCAAAAATGAACAACCTTCTAAAAGAGAAGGTATCTTTGCTGAAAGAAACTATCAAGGAGAATGAATACGAACTTGAACTTGTTAAAACTAAGATAGATGCTCAGGAAGAACATATATCTGAATTAGAAAAAATCTCTGAAACTGCTAAAGATAAACTAGAGTCTGAACTCAAAGAGCAGCAAGCAGAGTTGGCCCGTCTGGAGAAACTCGTTGAAGAGTATACCGATACTGGACTTCGAGAAGTAGAGAAGTTGTTGTTTGAAACAAAAAGAAAGATTGACGAACTTGAGAAATATGATTTTCAGTTTGATCAGAAGATTAAAAAGTTTGACAAGGATGTGAAATTCTATGAGGATAACGACACATGTCCCACCTGTGATCAAGAGATCGCCGCTGATATCAAAAGTAAAAAGTTCAGAGAAACTTTCGACGCGAAAGGAGAGATCGAAGACGCCAAGCTCACACTCTCCTTCAAAATAGCAAAACACTATGATGAGATGACGTGGAATGAAAACATTTTGTCCGAAGAAACATCTAAGCTCCAAGATGTCGAAATGCACAGGCGTGACATTAAAAGACTCAAGCGGCAAATACAAGGTTTATGTGATGAATTATCCGCAGGGGGGCAGGACTTGGATAGTTTGCAAACCGCAAAATCTACGCTTGAGGATCTACGAAGATCTCGTGAGGAGGTCGTGTCGAGGAAACTGGAACTCGCGGAAGAACGGGAATATAATAACGTTATTACAGAGTTGCTCAAAGACTCCGGAATCAAAACCAAAATCATCAAACAATACTTGCCCGTTATTAACAAACTCACGAATCAATACCTTCAAGTACTCGACTTTTATGTCCACTTCGATTTGGACGAAGGATTCAATGAAACAATCCGATCTCGTCATCGAGATGCCTTCTCCTATTCGTCGTTCAGCGAAGGCGAGAAGCAACGCATAGACCTCGCCTTGTTATTCACATGGCGTCAGGTTGCGCGAATGAAGAATAGCATTGCAACCAATCTTCTAATTCTAGATGAAACTTTCGATAGCAGCTTAGATGCTGATGGTATTGATAACCTCACTAAAATTCTAGAGACGCTTGACAAAGATACAAATGTCTTTATAATATCACACAAAGGTGAGGTTCTAGAGAACAAGTTTGATCGTAAACTAGAATTTGTAAAAACTAAAAACTTTTCAAAAATAGCAGCGTAAGGATTATATGATGGAACTATCTGAAAAAACTTTAGAGGTGTTGAAAAACTATGCTTCTATCAACTCTAATATTGTTATCGAAGCGGGTAACACTGTTAAGACGGTTGCCGAAGCTAAAAATGTTTTATCATCTTCAATATTGGAAGATGAATTCCCACGCACTTTTGGGGTCTATGATCTAAACGAATTTCTCAGAACGTTGGGGCTTGTTGATTCGCCTCGTGTTTTCTTTGAAGATAATTTTGTATCAATCTCTGATAGTACAGGTAGAAGCAGAATCAAGTATCACTACAGCGATCCTGAGAATTTGACGAAGCCTAATAAGGCTATCATTATGCCAGAGCCAGAAGTCAAGTTTACTCTTGATCGTGACACTCTCGCCAAGATCAAACGCGCTGCCTCAGTGTTAGGTCATTCTGAAATGACTATCTCTGTGGAAAATAATGTGATCGTTCTGAGCGTTATAGATACTAACGACAAAACATCCAATGCATTTTCAATTGATGTCAATGGAACTTTTGTTGATTCTAATTTCAATTTTGTAATTAACATTTCTAATCTTAAAATGATTGACGGTGATTACGAGGTTGCGATTTCGTCAAAATTAATTTCACACTTTGTGAATAAAGAATCCAATATTGAATATTGGGTAGCACTTGAAAAAACCAGTACGTACGGAGGTTAAAATGGAAATGACTGAAGAGATTCTAGATCTCACTAATCGCGTAACGCGAAGCACTGTGGCGGTTATCGATACGATTGCAGGCCGTGGCGGGTTTCGTGGCGAAGAGTTAGCGACTATCGGTCAGCTGCGAGATCAGTCTATTGCTTTGATTCAAATGCTTGAGTCAGCACAGTCGGATGCAGGTAAAGAAGCACCCGCTGAAGAGTAATTTAAATTTATATTATGAGTAAAGTGAATGAGAGAAGAATTTCTCTGGGTCGAAAAATATCGGCCACAAACTATTTCAGATTGTATTCTACCGAACACTCTGAAATCTACCTTCCAGAAAATCGTTGATGGTGGTGAAGTTCCAAACATGCTGTTCACCGGAACAGCTGGTCTGGGAAAAACCACAGTAGCTCGTGCTATCTGTGACTCTCTCGATCTGGATTACATCGTTGTTAACGGTTCAGAAGAAGGTAACATCGATACTTTGCGTGGCAAAATTAAAAGATTTGCTTCGACAGTATCTCTTGGTGGCGATGTAAAAGTTGTCATCCTTGATGAGGCAGATTATCTGAATCCTCAATCGACGCAACCCGCATTGCGTGGTTTCATTGAAGAGTTTTCAGATAACTGCCGATTCATTCTAACTTGCAATTTCAAGAACCGCATCATTGAACCTCTACACTCTCGTTGTGGTGTGTATGAATTCAATACATCTAAAAAAGATCTGCCTAGCCTTTGCGAACAGTTTATGAAACGGATTCGTTTTATTCTGACGCAAGAAGGTCACACAGATTTTGCTACAGAAGATCTGGTAGAATTGATTATGAGACACGCTCCTGATTGGAGACGAGTAATCAATGAGCTTCAACGTGGAGCGATCTCTGGGATGCCTTTACATACCGTCAAGGCGAGCGGAAATTATGAAATTTTATTCAAAGCTTTGGCGGAGAAGGATTTCAAAAAGATGCGCAATTGGGTTGCAAATAACGTTGACCTTGATCCTTCAGCAATCTTTAGGCAGCTGTATGATGATATGTACGAGAAGGTAGATACCTCTTCGATACCTCAGCTAGTCCTTATCCTTGCTGATTATCAGTATAAGAACGCCTTTGTTGCTGATCATGAACTCAACGTAGTTGCGTGTATGACTGAAATTATGGCAAACGTGGAGTTTAAATGAACCCATTTAGCTTTGTAACTGCCATTAATTACAGTAAAGAAGATTTGATGGTGGACGATTTGACAGAAGATCTTTATGATTCTTTTCTGACAAATCGTTCGCTGTCTTATTTTCGAGACACTGCTATAGCAGCAAATGTTATGAATCAATATCACCTCATTGATAACAAGCTCCAATATCATTTTCTTATAAATATTATCAGAAAGCGTAAACGTTTCAGTAAATGGATTAAGCCAGAAACGATTAGCGATTTGGAAGCGGTAAAAGAGTATTATGGATACAGCAATGAAAAGGCTAAACAAATCCTACATCTACTCTCCACCGACAACATCAATGAAATAAAGAGAAGGATTCATAAAGGTGGAAGAATATAAATTATGGTCCCCCGCAGATATGCTTGAGGTGACTTTAAATGAGCCAGACGATTTTCTTAAAGTTCGAGAAACTTTAACAAGAATCGGTGTAGCTTCACGTAAAGAAAAAAAATTATTTCAATCTTGCCACATATTACATAAACAAGGGCGATATTTTATTGTACATTTTAAAGAATTGTTTTTACTTGATGGTAAAAAATCTAATCTAGAAGAGAATGATTTGCTTCGTAGGAATACTATTGCTACTCTGCTTTCTGATTGGGGGTTGATTCATGTAGTAAAACAATCTGATGTAGCTGAGTGTGCGCCTTTGCGCCAAATTAAAATTATTTCTCACAAAGAAAAGGATGAATGGGATCTGTGTCCCAAATATAATATTGGAAATAAATGAAACTTGACCTTGAAAAAATTCAAAATAAAGTTCCTTACTTCGGCAGCACAAAATTAGATCCTATACCAAACTGGGATGAAGAATTAAATTATTTGGATAAACATCCTGTTAGTAATTCTAATTCAAAAGCTGAAAAGATTAGAATATATCTCACACATTGTTTGTGGGTTGAAAAAAATAAACTCCCTAAATGGGCTGAAGAAGTTGCTTTAGATATGGCAGAAGTTTTTAGAAAAAACCCCATATCTTTGATAAAATTTTATGGATTCGGTCAAGAATCTGACAGCTATCCATACCATAAAGATAGTATGGATGTTCTGTTAGTTCAAGCTATAGGCACCGTAAAATTAAAAGTTGAAGGAACTAATTACGAAGACAAACCTCGATTATTTCGTCCCGGTCATTCAGTCTGGATTCCTAGAGGCACTCATCATCAAGTTATAGCTTCGTCTTCTAGATTAACATATTCGTACGGCGTAGAAGGTGAACCGGATCCGGCAAAATATATCTAAAAACTTGACAGTTAAAAACAAAAAGTGTATATATAATATCGACTTCGCGGAATGGTCCGGAAGTTAGACAACAACCTTGCTAAAATATTAGGAGGCAAATATGGTTACTACACGTACTAAAATGTTTACGTTCCCACATTCTCGTTTCATTGGTTTTGACCACGTATGGGATGAGATAGAAAAACTAACTGCCATCGGCGCAAACGAGAAAGGTTTTCCTCGTCATAATATTGTAAAATATAATGATGAAGAATACGCTATGGAATTTGCACTAGGCGGTTATCAAAAGAAAGATATTGAGATTGAACATAAACCCGGTGTGCTGATTATTAAGGGAACTCCCTCAGATCACACTCAAGATGGTCAATATGACAATCGTCAATATCTTCACAAAGGGATTACCACGAAGAAATTTGTGGAAACTTTTAGACTCGCTGACCACGTTGTCGTTGATGGAGCCGAATTCGTCAACGGTTTACTCGTGATCAAACTCAGAGTTGAACTGCCCGAAGAACAGCGTCCGAGAAAGATAGAAATCAAATCTCACTAAGGACACTTAAATGAAAAAAGAACTATTTGCCGCATGTAGCGGTGTTATTTTCGCAGCATCACTTGTTGCTCAACCTGTAACTGCAGACGAACAAGACTATGTTGCCAAAGCAACCGAAGATGGTAAGTTTTGTGCACGTATCGAAGTTCGTGGACCTGCTGGTCTTACTGTTAAAAAAATGAAGTGTCGAACCATTGAACAATGGGAAGCCGCTGGTTACAAGGTATCTGCAAAGGAGGAGTAATGAAAATTTTGTGTAGCGAAGAAGCGCAAGCAGTTTATATGCTTGCTGCTGCATTATTAGTAGCGCCCGTAATGATTGCATTAGTGGTGATGTCATGATTGTAAAGATCAGGAATTACACACTCGGCGTTGTTATGGTAGGATTATGTTTGATGGGTCTTATTGGTCCATTACTGTATCCTGAATTAATGGTTCAGACTCAAATGGAAGCAGGCATGGTTCTGATTCCACAGGGTCTATAAGGAGCACATTATGCAAATGGCACTAGTATTAGCAGCGGTATTTTTTCTCGCATCAAGCGGGGATCGTGCCGAAAGAAAAAGAGTTTGCCAACTCGAAGTTGAGCAAGAAAAGTTTGAAACCATGAAAGACTGTTATAAGTACTACTTGGAAGATTAACTTACCTCTTGAGGTTTAGTGGCGTTCCTCTCAAAAACGTCACACCATTTAAAGGTGTTGTATGATTAAAGCTTATATGCAGGTTGATTTTAATAATGATCTCGCTATGAGATACAACGAAATCGCTTTGAAATCGTTTGAACGAGTGTCTGACATATTTGAAATCGAAGTCATACAATGCATCACTCCAGACAATTTATTAGAAGAACTCAAAGATACCCCATATTGGCACACTAATAAAAGAATTACTCCCGGAGAATTGGGGTCTTATCATTCTAATTATAGAATGATGAAAAAATTAGCGACAGGGAAGAAAAAATTTTGGGTAATGGAACACGATGCTTATTTAATTCCTGAACAAGAAGATACGTTCAGAAAGTTTACTTCAAAATATAAAGAAATGGAAGTTATGCTTTTAGGAACTGCAACTGAGATATGGACGGCTAGTGCTGGTGTCGCTAAACAACATTGCGAGATAGTAGAAAAAGGAACTCGTAAAGGCACAATGTCCGTTATGCATCAGGCTGTGGACGCGCATTGTCGAAACATAAATTTAAAATTTAATAGAGTTTATTGGCCTCTTAACAGATATAGTGATCCTCGTTGGGTAAATAAAACTGGTATAGGTACAAGCGCTACGCAAGCACATCGCAGACCTTTAGGTATAGAACACGCTCCTTGTACTCAATTAATAGATTCAAAATATGGATCGTCTATTAAGGGTAGAGATGCTCTTGCCACTAAAATAGGAGATCACGTTAAAAAAAATCATAACGATTTACACTTTGTGAATCTTGACTAACATTAATATATTTGCTATTATACCTGAATGAAATTTTACACAAACGTTGTTAAATACGGTAACACTCTTCTCTATCGTGGTTATGAAAACGGTGAGCGAGTGTCAGAAAGAATACCATATTCTCCCACGCTTTTTGTTCCGATTAACAGAACGAGCTTAGAGAAGTCTAAGTACCGTACTTTGTACGGCAATGCCGTAGCTCCCATTGCATTCCACACCATGAAGGATGCTAATGATTTTATCGAGCAGTACAGACACGTACCTAATTTTACTGTCAGCGGAATGTCTAATTATGTTCTGCAATGTATCGGTGATCGTTTTCCTAACGAGATAAAGTTTGACCGCGAGCGCATCAACGTAACAACCATAGACATCGAGGTTGCTTCTGATGAGGGGTTTCCCTTTCCTGAAGAGGCACATCATCCAGTAATCTCAATTACCTGTAAAAATAATATCGACAACGTCTATTACGTTTGGGGTTTGTACGATTACAATCCTGAACTCAACGATCATAATATTACCTATTTCCGCTGTGATACTGAGGCAGATCTACTTCGAAGTTTCCTAGGCTGGTGGTCTTCAAAGCCGAACGTGCCCGACATTCTTACGGGCTGGAACACACAGATGTTCGACGTACCTTATCTCGTCAATAGAATTAGTCTGGTTTTGGACGAGAATCATGCCAAAGATTTGTCTCCTTGGAAAATTCTGAAGAAACGCAGTATTATAAACAAGATGGGACAAGAAGCTCAAGTTTATGATGTCTTTGGAATCTCTCAGCTAGACTATTACGATCTGTTTCAAAAGTTTGGCAAGCTTACATATGGCGAGCAAGAGTCCTACAAGTTAGATCATATCGCGTACGTTGTTCTAGGTGAGAACAAATTGTCGTATGAAGAGTACGGCTCTCTACACTCGCTGTACAAACATGACTTTCAGAAGTTCATCGATTACAACATCAAAGACGTTGAGTTAGTGGATCGTCTCGAAGAGAAGATGGCACTGATCACTCTTGCTTTGACTATGGCGTACAAAGCCAAGACTAATTACATCGACACGCTAGGTACTACAAACATATGGGACTCTGTTATTTACAACGCATTGCGTCCTGAGAACATTGTAGTGCCGCCCAAGGTTGATAAAATGAAGTCTACCATCGTAGGAGGCTACGTTAAAGATCCTGTCGTAGGATCCCACGATTGGGTTTGCTCCTTCGATTTGAACTCACTGTACCCTAACATCATTGTTCAGTATAATATGTCTCCGGAAACTCTAACTGAGGGTGAAGGTGCTGAAGCCGCCAATGGGACTAGGTACCGCACGGATGTTCAAGGTATCATCCCGCGAGTGATCAAGCAGTTTTATACTGATCGAGTTACCGCTAAGGATGCGATGCTAAAAGCCAAGCAAGACTACGAAAAGACTCCGACTAAGAAACTTGCAAATGACATCACAATTTTCAACAACCAGCAGATGGCAGTTAAGATTCTGATGAACTCTCTCTACGGTGCGATGGCTAACCAGTACTTCCGATACTTCGATCTAAGGATTGCAGAGGCGGTAACAACCTCCGGCCAGCGAGCAATTAGGTGTGCGGAGAAAGCAGTCAATGATGAGATGCAGGAATTGATGGGGACTAAAGACGATTATGTAATCGCAATCGATACCGACTCTGTTTATATTAATTTTTCTCAGATGGTGCGTATGCATCAACCCGTTAATCCCGTAAACTTTCTTGATAAAGTATGTGAACATTTTGAAAACAAAATTGCCGACGCTTATCAACAACTAGCTGATGCTACTAACGCATATGAAAATCGTATGGTGATGAAACGTGAGGTCATTGCAGACCGTGGAATTTGGATGGCTAAGAAGCGGTATATTCTCAACGTCCATGACAGCGAAGGTGTGCGGTTCGCGGAACCTCAGCTTAAGATGATGGGCATTGAAGCTATCAAGTCTTCAACCCCTGAAGTTATAAGAAAAAAAATGCGCGAGATCTTTCGAGTCATCATAGAAAGTACCGAATCAGATACACAACGATTCATTTCTGACTTTAAGTCCCAATTTAAACTCCTTACACCAGAACAGATCGCTTTCCCCAGAGGAATAACAAACATCGATAAGTTTGCAGATCGCGACAACATTTATAGCAAGGGAACTCCAATACACGCACGAGGCGCGTTGTTATATAATCACCACCTTAAGAAGCAAGGGTTGGAGGAGAAATATGAGAAGATTCAAAACGGCGAAAAAATTAAGTTTGTATATTTGAAAGAACCAAATCGGATAAAGGAAAACGTTATTGCTTTTCCGAACAACTTGCCGAAAGAATTTGGCTTGACACCTGCAATAGATTTTGATACCATGTTTTCTAAATCATTTGTAGATCCTCTGACACCTATCCTTGATGCTGTTGGTTGGTCCGCAGAACCTAAAGCCACCTTGGAAGATTTCTTTGTATGAAATATGAAGTCACAATGTTTTCCAGCACTTTCGATAATAAAACACATCGAACGGTAGAGTTTGGCGCATGGTCTGGTCTTGTTAAATGGTTGGAAAAATGTTCAAAACTAAAAGGTAAGAAAGGTGGAACTAATTCTTCTCCTCTCATTAGCCCTGCTGTGTATATCAAAGACAGTACGCGCTCTAATAAAAATGTTATGTATTGGGCTGGGTGGTGTGCTATTGATGTTGACGATTTTAGCATACACACCGGAGACGTTGATCATAACTTACAAAGGATATGCGGAAAGTATTCTTATGTCTGTTACTCAACTGCTTCAAGCACTGCAATACAGCCTAAGTTTAGACTAGTATTTCCGTTATCGAAAACATTAGATAAAAAAGACATACCACACTTCTGGTATGCACTTAACAAACAATTTGAAGATATAGGAGACAAACAAACCAAAGACTTATCGCGAATGTATTATGTACCTGCACAATATCCAGACGCGTTTAACTTTTTTTATGTGAATGAGGGAGAGCATTTAGATCCCGACTATATAATGTCACAGTGGAGTTATCAATCAAAAACGAATGGTAACTTTATTGATAGACTGCCACCAAAAATTGCGGAAGCGGTAATTGCGTATAGAAAAGAACAGATGCAAGCTAAAGATGTTGTCTGGTCTTCTTACAAAAATTGTCCGTTCTTCCCCAAACACTTGGCGGCAGAATATGAAATGATATCAGATACTGGATGGTATCATAAAATGTATCAGATAATGGTTGCGACAGCAGCTAATGCTATCAAAAATGATTATCCGATTACAGCAAAGGAAATCGCTGATTTATGCAGAGAGCTTGACATGGAGACTGGTAGTTGGTATACTAATAGACCATTAGACCTCGAAGCTGATCGCGCTGTAGAGTATGCATATCGAAATGTATAGGAGTTAAAATGACTGAAGAACAAAACATTGTCCCGCCACAACCCGAAATTGTTGATGCAGATTGGGATCCCACAGAAGGCACTGGCGTAACTGACGCGGGATTGCCTAGAGAAAAACTTCGCATTGCTATTACTGGCAACAATCATCTCGCTGTTGCGACAGAGGCTGCTTTTGATTTGAAAGTTGCTGAAGTAATGCGTTTTGGTCCTAAAGATGACATTCAACTATTTGAATATCGCCCAGCTGTAGTTTTTATTTGTGACGATATTCCTATGTTAAAGAACGATTCTCTAGATGATGCTGCTTTGATTGCAACCATTCAGAAGATTGCTCAGAACACGCAAGCTGGTATCTGTTTAAAAACAACCATCAATACAGAAACTTTAGATCGTATTATCAATGTCGTTGGTATTGATTGGGTGACCGGCAAAATGATTTACTCACCAGAGTTTAGTGAAGATCCAGAAGAAATTTTGGTATCTGATTTAAATTACGTTGGTGGTGGCCCCAAAGCACTTGATGCTTTCTTAAACATCATTAAACATTGCACTTACACTTCAACTAAAGAAGTTGTTAAAGGCACTTTGCACGAAGTTATTTACGCAAAGCTTGGAGTAGCTGGATTTCGTGCAGTCAAGCAAGCTTTCTTTAATCAGTTTCATCAGGTCATTCTAGATCTTGGTGCAGCGAACCCAACAATTGTTCGAAGAATGATTGAACGACATCCCGCTTTACAAGATTCGCGTGTGATGCTTCCTTCGTTTATTAAAGCGAAAACTGATTCATCTATCACTGTGAAGAAAGCTCGTTCTTATGGCGGCGAGTATGCTGACAGGGATGTAAAGATGCTGGTTGGTCAATCTGATCGAATCACTCTGCTGGAAGAAGCAGTAAACCTTCGTAACCTAAAGGAAGACTAATATGTCATTGATGGCTAAGCTTATGAAAAACTCTAAGGTCAAGTTCACTGAAAGACTTGACCACTCAGAGTTCTTCAAAGAAAAAGATTATGTAGATACCGGAGTTCCCATGATGAATGTGGCTCTTTCCGGAAAATTGGATGGCGGTTTGTCAAACGGTCTAACTGTTCTGGCTGGGCCATCAAAACATTTTAAAACTTCTTTTGCTTTAAAAATGGCGGCAGCTTATATGGAAGCTAAGCCAGATTCCGTGTTGCTATTCTACGACTCAGAGTTTGGCTCACCACAATCATACTTCGAGGGATTTGGTATTGATACTACTCGTGTTCTACACACGCCAGTATCGGATGCCGAAGAGTTGAAGTTTGATTTGGTGAGTCAACTCGACAACATGGACAAAGAAGATGATGTGATTATTATCATAGACTCAATCGGCAACCTCGCATCTAAGAAAGAACTCGAAGATGCGATGAACGAAAAGTCCGTCGCTGATATGTCCCGTGCTAAAGCCCTCAAAGGTTTGTTTCGTATGGTAACTCCATACCTCTCTATGAAAGACATTCCTTTGCTTGCTATTAACCACACCTACAAAGAGATTGGTTTATATCCAAAAGATGTTGTTGGAGGTGGTACTGGCATTTACTACAGTGCCAACAACATTTGGATCATTGGCCGTAGGCAAAACAAATCGGGAACTGAAGTCGAAGGTTATGATTTTGTAATCAAGGTTGAGAAGTCTCGTTTTGTTAAAGAACAATCTAAGATTCCCATTACGGTTTCTTGGGAAGGCGGCATCGACAAATACAGTGGGCTTCTTGATGTTGCACTAGCTTCTGGTCATGTGATCAAACCTTCTAACGGCTGGTATGCGAAAGCAGACGAACCTGATCACAAGTATCGACAGAGTCAGCTTAACTGTGATTTTTGGGGACCTCTCTTACGCGACGAAGCCTTCTGTGAATATGTTTCCAAAGCATATTCTATGGGATCCGGATTAAGTAGCGAGTTAGATTTCTCAGTCGAAGAATGATTATAGACGCCTTCCAATTTAATGATGAGCTAGAAATGCTTTCCTTTAGGCTCAAAGAATTAAATGATTACGTCGGCAAATTTGTTTTATCTGAATCGGAGCATACGTGGCTTGGCGATCCCAAGCCACTATACTTCCAGGAAAATAAACATTTATTTAAAGACTACTTGCACAAAATTGATCACCGTATTTACAGTGTTAAACGCTTGGATATTGATCGATCTTCAAAAGATAAAGAGAAACGTCATCGCGATTTCGAAAGCGCTATTCTCAATGAAAAAGAATCTAGAATGGAATCATTTTCTTACCTAGCAGAAATTGTACAAGAAGATGATGTTGTAATAACTTGTGATGTAGATGAGATTTGGAATGCTGACAAAGTATTAAAGCTAGGATGTCCACCAAAGCCGGTTCGTTTAGAGATGGATTGGTTTATCTATGATTTGAATCATATCTTGTGGGATAATTCAAAAAATGAACAGTATTCTACTAAATCAATAGCTTTAGGTTCCGGACGTTGGTTACGTAAAAACACAAAAATATGGCGAAGAATAAGAAGTAATAATACTTTAAAATGTATACCAAAAGCAGGCTGGCATTTATCATGGTTTTTTTGTGATGAAGAACGTTTCATTAATAAAATTTATACTAGTTCTAGTAAAGATTTTTACCGAATGAACAGTAAACATATAAGATCATTAAATAAAGTTTTAGAAATTTTTGAAACAAAAAAAATTCCGAATACTTTAACAGACAACGAAGCTCTCGATCTAAAAATTGTTAATATCCCCGTAGAAAATCAAACTAATTTACCCAAAAAATACAGGTTGTTGCTCGATGAATGAAATAGAAAATAAAATATCAGAAGGTGTTCATTACGAACTAACCCCATCAGATGAAACTAACACTCAGTCTTGGGCAGTGCGTCTTTTAGAAGGACCGCATCCGGAAACTGTAATTAAATTTGGCAACATTGGTTTTGAGGGTGAAGACGAAAATGCTTTCCTTAAGTTCAATTTTGTGATAGAATCTACTCCTAACTCAGAACTAACAACTGACGATGAAGAGCTTCAGTTGTTCGTTGCGGATGTGCTGGAAGACATTCTTATTGTTGCAGCATCTGATGGTTCATTAGCTTATGGAGACGCAGAAGAAAGTGAAGATTGATCTTGAGCAGACGATACTTAGAAACATTCTCACCAATGAAAATTATATGCGCAAGGTTATTCCTTTCATCAAGAAGGAATATTTCGAGGGTGTTTATGCAATTCTTTTTACCGAAGTAACAAAGTACGTACAGAAATACAACCGTCTTCCTTCGATGGAAGCCTTTAAAATTGAGATCGATGATTGCACTGCGCTAACTGAGCAGACTTATGTACACGCTCTAGATATCCTGCCTTCTATCTTTGAGTATCAAGAAGAGAACGAGCAGTGGCTTCTTGAGAAGACTGAGAAGTGGTGTCAAGATCGTGCTGTGTATTTGGCTATCATGGAGTCGATTCAGGTTATCGATGGGAAGCACACTCAATATACCAAGGATGCCCTGCCTGATATTTTGCAGAAAGCTTTGGCAGTATGTTTTGATAACAATGTTGGTCACGATTATTTAGAAAATATTGATCAGCGATATGATTTCTATCACGCACAAGAAGAACGCATTCCATTTGACCTTGAGTATTTCAATACGATCACCAAGGGCGGACTGCCGAACAAGACACTGAACATTGCCCTTGCTGGTACAGGTGTCGGTAAGTCTTTGTTTATGTGTCACGTTGCAGCTAACGCTTTATCTCAGGGGCGCAACGTTCTGTATATCACCATGGAAATGGCTGAAGAACGTATCGCAGAAAGGATAGATGCCAATCTGATGAACGTTGCTATAGATCAACTCGATCATATGTCCAAACCTATGTTTACGGATCGCATTAAAAAGATTGCAGATGCCACAAACGGAAAACTCATAATAAAAGAGTATCCAACTGGACAGGCACACACCGGGCATTTTCGTGCTCTGCTAAATGAATTGCGTTTGAAAAAAAGATTTGTTCCGGAAATCATCTTTATTGATTACCTAAATATATGTGCAAGCGCAAGAATGAAGAGTATGGGTGGCGCTATTAACTCATACACATATATTAAAGCGATTGCCGAAGAGATCAGGGGTCTGGCTGTAGAGTTTGATGTGCCGATTGTATCCGCTACTCAAACCACACGATCCGGATATGCAAATTCTGATCCTGGTCTCGAAGACACTTCTGAATCGTTCGGACTTCCGGCGACTGCGGATCTGATGTTTGCACTAGTTTCTAACGAAGAGCTTACACGTTTGAATCAAATTATGGTTAAGCAATTGAAGAATCGGTATAACGATCCAAACGTCAACAAGCGTTTCGTTATTGGGGTTGACAGAAGCAAAATGAAACTGTATGATGTAGATCAAAGTGAGCAAGAAGATTTAGTGGATGACGATATCCCCGTGTTCGATAGAACTACTGCAGGAAATAAACTAAGTGGTATTAAATTTAATTAGGAGGTTCTATGGACCCAGTACTGCACACTATCATTGCTACGGGATTAATGTTTTGCTCTTACTCTGCTGGACATTGGTTTGGATTTAAAAGAGGCGAGTTCGATGGGCTTTTTCGTTTATGCATGGCTATAGACGCAATTGGCATTGAAATTGATGAAGATGAAGGCACCGTAACTATCGAAAGAAAAGACGGCACCAGAACTGAACTTTGAGGAGTCAAGTTAGTGAATTATAAGTTTCGTGAAGATGAATTGATTGAGGAGTTTAAAAAATATGTCGATGGAACCTACGACCAACATTACGCGACGAATAAGTATCAGGCTACTGACGTTATCATTGACTCTGGGCATGGTACTGGCTTTTGCTTGGGCAATGTCATCAAGTATGCAAAACGATACGGGCGAAAAGGTAACGCGGCCGATGGGCGTAAGGATGTGATGAAAATCCTGCATTACGCTTTGATTCAGCTGTACATCCACGACGAAGAAAACAAAACAGTGTTTGCTCCTGCTGCAGGACATCACTCGATTGATACAGTTTCTCCTCGTGAGTGGGATGAAGCGTTTGCAAAACCAAAACCATATGCTACAGGTAGAGGCGCGTGATGGGTGAAGTAGTTGATTTCATGAAATACAAACAGGCTCGTGATGAAGTAATTGAAGAATTTATGAGGGAAGATATTATTAGTTTTTTACTCAATGCCGATTCATACGAACCGGGAACTTTCACTTACACACTTACTGTGGAGGATAACGATGACTGATGACATCTTTGATTTTGGCTTTACGGCTGTAACCGAAGAGGAACTAGAAGTTGTTACAGAACTAAAAGAACGAGCCAACACTGCTCTATCATACCACGATAGACTAGAAGGTTTGTTTAATGCAATTCAACCTTTGTTAAACAATCTTAAAGCAAACCCAGAAAAAGATTACATCTACTGGCCAAATCGTTTGGATAAAGTAGAACAATTCGAAGATCATCTTCAAAACATTTACTTAGGAAAGAGTTGACATCTATGAAAAATTTGCTAAAATGTTTACTTGTCTTGGCAATCTTCTTTGCTCCCGGCATTGAAGTACTTGCCGCTGAAACTGAAGAGACTGAATGTAACTACGAAGTCGTTCAAGTCTGGAAAGATGGTGTGCTTGTGTCAGAGACCAAAACTCGCCGCTGTAAAGAGGAGAGTAAGAACTCTACCAAGTTCGATCCAGAGAATGACTTTGGAGATTACGTAAAAAAAAAGGCTGTGGATATTATACCAATCGCCATCATAATTGGATTAGCAAAGGACTAAACAATGAAAATTTTGGTTATGATTTTTGTACTACTTGCTGTAGGTTGCAACTCGAACTACCAAGTTAAGCAGGAAGCAACCGAGAATTCTATTCTCACGCAGATCCCTGAGTGGTACATTGATAGTGAAGAACAACGAGGATTGCTTGACCGCAAGAACAAGCACAAGTATATCTACGGTGTGGGCACAGCAGTATCTTCTAATCTGCAACTGGCCATCGAGAAGGCTACGATCATCGCTAAGGCTGATCTAGCTGATCAGATTGCTGGACAGATCAACAAAGATACTTCCTACACTGTTGTTGAAGAAGGCAGTGAGTCGAGTGATCAGGTAGCCATGGCTACTGACTCCGTAGTAAAGAACAGTGTGCGAAAAGTCGCTCCCGTTGGATACGAAGAGTGGAACAAAGCTGTTTTAATTACTGCGACAAACCAATATCGTGTGTACATTGGTCTCAAATGGACACGTGGTAGTAAGAATCATCTAAACGATTTGATATCCTCAGATCTTTATGGTGGTGTATCTGTGGTACCAGAAATTATCGAAGTGGAGAACTTAAATGATTAAGGGTTTTATTGATGCTGCAAAAAAAGGTGTGGTGACAGTTGAATTCAACAAGATCGACACCGGCGAGCTTAGAGTTATGCCTTGCACTTTAAACACTGAGTTGTCTAACCATAATGTTCAAGAAGTATTGGAACAGCGTGAAGACAATGAACACCTAGTTGTGTGGTGTATAGATAAAGACGCTTGGAGATCTTTTCGCGTTGATACAGTAGTCAGATGGTACGAGGGGTATCCCGATGCAGCAAACTGAGTTAGAAATGGATGCTAAATTAGATCCGCCATATAGCGGATTATTTTTCTGCTTCATCCGACAAGGACTGTTTAGATGGCCAGAATTTATTTCGTTTTATAGAAGGAAAAGATTATGATTAGAAAAGGCGATACACTACCAGAATGTAACTTTCGAACACGTGTGCGGGATGAGTCGATTGAGGGTCCTAACCCCTATCGCTGGGAAGATAAGACCACGGAAGATTATTTTAAAGGCAAGCGAGTAGTCCTGTTTGCTCTTCCGGGCGCTTTCACCCCAACGTGTTCAACCTATCAACTACCCGGTTACGAGCAAAAGTTTGATGCGTTTGTTAATACCGGTATCGATGCGATCTACTGTATGTCAGTTAATGATGCGTTCGTAATGAATGCTTGGGCTAAAGACCAGCAACTACAAAACGTGCAGGTTATTCCTGATGGCAGTGGCACCTTCACAAAGAAGATCGGTATGCTAGTAGATAAAGACAATCTTGGATTTGGGTTTCGTTCATGGCGTTACGCTATGATAGTTGATGATGGTGTAGTAGAAGCATTGTTTCCCGAAGCTTCAATGTCTGACAATCATCCCGAAGATCCTTATGAGATTTCATCACCAGAAAATGTTTTGGGATATTGTCTCGCACATCCTAAGAGAGAGGCTGCATAATGAAAGGTTTCGTTCAAATGAATTTTCATATCGAGCCAGAGCTTAAAAAAGAACTGAAACGATATTGCATTGAGCGAGACCTAACTATGCACAATGTTCTCAATGAAGCAATTCGTCAGATCGTAAAACACGGGAAAACGGATTTTATGACCCGCGAACAAGAGCAACTCGAAATGCAACGACGAGAAGAGAAAGTTGTTAAACGGATCGAAAGTAGTTGGGAGTCCTCATACTGATGAATGATAAGTGGAACGGAGAAGCAAGAG